>Ga0335074_10005143_pt1 | contig 18080 bp, 16 predicted proteins | sample Lox_Sample_23_FD_206715 | JGI IMG/M metagenome (GOLD analysis project Ga0335074, IMG submission 206715) | Soil microbial communities from Loxahatchee National Wildlife Refuge, Florida, United States - Lox_Sample_2.3 | ecosystem: Environmental > Terrestrial > Soil > Wetlands | place: USA... | reverse complement strand
TCGTCCACGGCGAGGTGACCCTGGCGTCCGGCGTGCGCGCCGACTATTACATCGACCTGCGCCGGGTCACGCTGGACGGCGGCGCTGCCCCGATTGCAGGGCGGGTGATGCTGGACGCGACGCGGAGCCTGGATTATGACGCAGTCGGCGGCCTGACGATGGGGGCCGATCCGGTGGCCACCGCGATGCTGCATGCCGCGGCGGCAAGCGGCCGCAGGCTAGATGCGTTCGTCGTCCGCAAGGCGGAGAAGGCGCACGGGCTCCAGCGCAGGATCGAGGGACCTGACGTCGCCGGGCGGCGCGTCCTCGCCGTGGAGGACACCTCCACCACTGGCAACTCCGTGCTGACCGCTGTCGATGTCCTGCAGGCCGCCGGCGCCGTGGTCGTCGGCGCGGCCGTCATAGTCGACCGCGGCGCAAGGCAGGCAGTTACCGAGCGCGGACTGCCCTACCTCGCCGCGTTCGACCTAGCCGACCTCGGCCTCGGCTGACCGTCTGACGGCACGCCGGACTAGGCTGCATGGCCGCGTTACCGTCGTTCCCGCCCCTAGCCAGCCATCCCCGCCGCACCCGTCCAGTGACAGCGCGTTGTCAGTGGTGTGACAGCGCGTCGAGCGCGAACGCCCCCACGAACAGCAGCACGAGGACCGCAACGGACACCAGCACTGCCGCCGCATAACGGCGGCGTCCTGCCGGGTCTGCAGTGTGAAGCCCCATGCCTTGAGCGTAGACCTGTCCTGGCCGCGCGCCTGGGAATGCTGCTAACTGCGCACCAGGCCAACCAAGCAAACACAGACAAACCCTGACCGCAGCTCGCGGACCGGGCCGGGGTCAGCTTTAGTCCGAAGGCCGGCTCGGCAATACTGGGGGCGACGACGTCCCCGGCCCGCTCAGCCGCTGCGGGATGAGCACCCCGAGCCTGAGCGCGGACACAGCACTGAGAGGAACCAGCGTCATGCCGATCGCGTCGCCCGAGGTCTACGCGCAGATGCTGGACCGGGCCAAGGAACAAGGCTTCGCTTATCCCGCCATCAACGTCACCTCCAGTCAGACCCTCAATGCCGCCCTTCGCGGCTTCGAGGAGGCGCAGAGTGACGGCATCCTGCAGATATCGACCGGTGGCGCCGAGTATCTATCCGGCGCCGGAGTCAAGGACATGGTGACCGGTGCGGTCGCGCTGGCGAACTTCGCCCATACGGTCGCGGCCAAGTACCCGATGAACATCGCGCTGCACACCGATCACTGCCCGCTGGAGAAGCTCGACAGCTACATGCGGCCACTGGTGCAGATCTCGACCGAACGGGTCGCGCATGGCGAGGAGCCGCTGTTCCAGTCCCACATGTGGGATGGCTCAGCTGTGCCGCTGACTGAGAATCTGCAGATCGCCTCGGAACTGCTGGAGAAGTGCGCGGCCGCCCGCATCATCATGGAAATGGAGATCGGTGTCGTCGGCGGCGAGGAAGACGGCGTCGTCGGCGCCATGAACGAGAAGCTCTACAGCACGCCGGAAGACGCCCTGGCCACGGCCGAGGCACTCGGCCTCGGCGAGCGCGGGCGGTACATCCTTGCCGCCACATTCGGGAATGTGCATGGGGTGTACAAGCCGGGCCACGTCAAGCTGCGCCCGGCGATCCTGAAGGAGATCCAGGACGCAGTCGGCGCCAAGTACGGCAAGGACAAGCCGTTCGACCTTGTCTTCCACGGCGGCTCAGGTTCTGACCTTGCCGACATCAGGGAAGCCATCGGCTACGGCGTCGTCAAGATGAACGTGGACACCGACACCCAGTACGCGTTCACGCGGCCAGTGGCAGGCCACATGTTCACCAACTATGACGGCGTGCTCAAGGTCGACGGCGATGTCGGCAGCAAGAAGGCCTACGACCCGCGCAGCTGGGGCAAGGCCGCGGAAGCGGGCATGTCGGCCAGGGTCGTAGCGGCCTGCGAGGACCTGCTGTCCGCAGGCAAGCGCCTGACCTGACGGCTTCTAATCCGAGCCTGCCAGCTCAGCCGCCGAGTGCAGCGATCGCCGCGGGGCTCGCATCTTCCAGGAACTCGCGGCACCGACTCGCCTCATCCTCTTCGCGGATCGCGGCTGCCGCCTCTCCGAGCAGGTACAGCGCCCGGAGAAAGCCCTGGTTCGGTTCGTGCTCCCAGGGCACTGGCCCGTGCCCGTGCCAGCCGGCCCGGCGGAGCTGGTCCAGGCCCCGGTGATAGCCGGTGCGCGCGAAGGCGTACGCCGTCACCGGGTCGCCGGCCGCCATCGCCCGCTCCGCCAGCGCCGCCCAGGCAGCGCAGTAGCTAGGGAACCGCGCGGCCACCTCGGCCGGATCGCTCGCGGCCGCGAGCGCTGCCGCAGCCTCCGGGTTGGCCGGCAGCAGAGTCGGCGGTGGTCCGCCGAGCAGGTTCTCGTGTGTCATGAGGCCATCCTGCCGCCGGGCCGCGCCCGCTGCCCGCGCGGGGCCGCGTCCATTCGAGGCGCTGCCTCTCCACGCGGCCCCGGCGGTCTCGCTTGGCCGGCGGTCCAGGTCGGCAGTACCGGCACGTCTGGCGGTATTTCCAGTGAACGATGACAAAACGGTGCCGGGATAAAGTCCGAACCGGCCAGCTCGGCGACGCGGCAGCCGGTCCGGTAACATCTCACTGCAAGAGCCCTGTGCCGCGCTTGCATACATCCCGCAATGACGTTGGCTGGGGCTTTCGGTCTGTACGGGAGGAACATGCCCGCCATCGTGATCGTCGGCGCTCAGTGGGGCGACGAGGGCAAGGGCAAGGCCACCGACCTGCTAGGTGACCGGGTCGACTACGTCGTCCGGTACCAGGGCGGCAACAACGCCGGCCACACCGTGGTCATCGGCGACGAGCGGTACGCCCTGCACCTGCTGCCATCTGGTGCGCTCTCGGAGCATGCCACCTCGGTCATCGGCAACGGCGTTGTCATCAACCCAGAGGTCCTGCTCGAGGAGATCGACGGCCTGACACAGCGCGGGGTCTGGCAGGACCGGCTGCTGATCTCGGCCGACGCCCACCTGATCATGCCGCACCACGTCGCGCTGGATAAGGTGACCGAGCGCTACCTCGGCAACGCCCGGATCGGCACTACCGGCCGCGGCATCGGCCCGGCATATGCCGACAAGGCCGCCCGGGTCGGCATCAGGGTGCAGGACCTCTTTGACCCCGGAATCCTGCGGCAGAAGCTCGACCTGGTGCTCCGCGAGAAGAATCAGGTCCTGACCAAGGTCTACAACCGGCGCGGTATCGACGGGGCCGCCGTCAGCGAGGAGTACCTCGGCTACGCCGAGCGGCTTGGCCGCTATGTCGCCGACACCGGGCTTGTGCTCAACAACGCGCTGGATGAGGGCCGGGTGGTGCTGCTGGAGGGAGCGCAGGCGACCCTGCTGGACGTTGATCATGGCACGTACCCGTTCGTCACCTCGTCGTCTCCCACCGCTGGCGGAGCCTGTGCCGGGTCGGGCATCGGCCCCACCCGGATCACCAGGGTCCTCGGCATCCTGAAGGCCTACACGACCAGAGTCGGAGCCGGGCCATTCCCCACCGAACTGACCGACGCCACCGGCGAGTGGCTGCGCAAGGCAGGCGGCGAGTACGGCACCACGACCGGGCGCCCGCGCCGTACCGGCTGGCTGGACACGGTCATCGCCCGGTACGCGACCAGGGTCAACGGCCTGACCGACTACTTCATCACCAAGCTGGACGTGCTGTCCGGGCTGGAGAAGGTGCCGGTCGCCGTCGCCTATGACGTGCACGGCAAGCGGTACGACGAGGTTCCCGCGACGCAGACCGACTTCCACCACGCAACCCCGATTTACGAGTACCTGGATGGCTGGTGGGAGGACATCTCGGAGGCCAGGGAGTTCGCCGCCCTGCCGAAGAACGCCCAGAGCTACGTCCGCGCCGTCGAGGAGATGATCGGCGCCCCGGTCTGCGCGGTCGGCGTCGGCCCGCGCCGGGACCAGACCGTTCAGCTCCGCGAGGTGCTGTGAGCCGGGTCCCGGGCACGCGCAGGCTAGACCGGTAGGCTCGGCGCCGTGCGAGTACTCGTCCTCGGGTCGGGCGGCCGCGAGCACGCCCTCGCCCGCGCGCTGGCCCGCGATCCGGCGGTCACCGACCTGCACGCCGCACCGGGTAATCCCGGCATCGGCGAGCTTGCGTCGCTGCACCAGGTCACGGCGACCGACCCGGCCGCCGTCGTCGCACTGGCCGCCCGTATAGCGGCCGACCTGGTCGTCATCGGTCCTGAGGCGCCGCTGGTGGCGGGAGTGGCCGACGCCGTGCGAGCGGCCGGCTTCCGGTGCTTCGGCCCGGACCAGGCAGCGGCGATGATCGAGGGCTCCAAGTCCTTCGCAAAGCAGGTGATGACCAGTGCCGGGGTCCCCACCGCCGCGGCCCGCACCTGCACGACCGGCGCCGAAGTCAGCGCCGCCCTGGACGAGTTCGGCTCGCCGTACGTGGTCAAGGCGGATGGCCTGGCGGCGGGCAAGGGCGTCATCGTCACGACCGACCGCGCGGCGGCCGTAGAGCACGCCCGTGCCTGCGGCACGGTGGTGATCGAGGAGTTCCTGGACGGCCCCGAAGTTTCGGTCTTCGCGCTGGCCGACGGGGTGACGGCTATCCCGCTGCAGCCCGCTCAGGACTACAAGCGGGCACATGACGGGAACGAGGGTCCCAACACCGGCGGTATGGGCGCCTATACGCCGCTGGCCTGGGCACCTGGCGACCTCGCCAGCCAGGTGCTCGACACCATCGTGAGCCCGACGCTGGCGGAGCTGGCGCACCGCGGCACTCCCTACCGCGGCGTGCTGTACGTGGGGCTGTCGCTGACCGGGCGCGGGCCGCGGGTGGTGGAGTTCAACGCGCGCTTCGGGGACCCGGAGTCGCAGGTGCTGCTCGACCGCCTCGGCACTCCCCTCGCCGCGATCCTGGCGGCCTGCGCCGACGGCGACCTGGCGTCGGCTCCGGCCCTGGACTGGCTCCCCGGCGCAGCGGTGACGGTCGTGATAGCCGCCGAGGGTTACCCTGCTGCCCCGGTCAGCGGAGCAGAGATCGGCGGGCTGGCCGAGGCTAACCGCGTTCCCGGCGCCTACGTTCTCCAGGCGGGCACGGTGCTGGCGGGAGGCACGGTGCTGGCGGGAGGCACGGTGCTGGCGGGAGGCGGCGGGGTGCCGGGAGCTGGGAACGGCAGTTCCGGGCGCCTGACGGCAGCCGGGGGCCGGGTCCTGGACGTCGTCGGCTCAGGCCCCGGTATCGCGGCCGCGCGCGCCAGCGCGTACGAGGCAGCCGCACTGATCACCATGCCAGGCGGCTGGTACCGCTCGGATATCGCGGCCGAGCCTGCACCGCGAACTGCTGCCGGGCGATGACCGCCGCGGGACGGATGCGGCCGGATCGCCGGACGCTCCGCGACCGGCATCGCTGGCCTCTTGCAGCGACAGACCCGCCGATGGCCACGATCAGCAGCGCACTGTGCCGCTCGCTGAAGTGCGAGGCCCGCGGCTCGAACAGGCCAGCCGACCTGACGATCAGCGGTGACCCGAGCTGCACGGCCAGCGCCAGGATCCAGAGCAGGTAGGCAGCGAGGTCGTCGGCTCCGGAGTGGTTATGCGTGCCGCTGATCGCCGAGCGCCTGCCGGCTGGGGACGAGGCCGCCAGCGCCGATACGGCAAGATAGGGCGCATGATCGACCGCTACACCCTCCCTGAGATGGGCTACGTCTGGAGCGAGGCCCACAAGTACGAGCTGTGGTGTCAGGTCGAGACGCTAGTGCTCGCCGCCCACGCCAGGGCCGGAACCGTGCCGGAGGAAGCGGTCGCCCCGGTCGCCGCTGCTTCGCCCCCGACGCCCGAGGCAGTCGCGGCGCTGGAGGCCGTCACTGGTCACGACGTGATCGCGTTCCTGTCCGCCTGGGCCAACAACACCACGCCGCGCGAGGCTGCGGCGTACGTGCACTACGGCATGACCTCCTCGGACCTGGTCGATACCGCCCTGGCGCTTCAGCTCTCGCAGGCCACCGACCTGCTGACCGCCCGGTGCGACCGGCTGCTGCACGTGCTCCGCGAGCACGCGCTGGCGCACCGCACCACGCTGCGGGTCGGCCGGACGCACGGCATTCATGCCGAGCCGGACGTCTGGGGGCACCGGGTCGCTGACTTCGCCTTCGGCATCCATCGCTGCCGCGACCGGCTGCTGCGCACCCGTCAGTCGGTGGCGGTGGGCAAGCTGTCAGGCCCGGTCGGTACCTACTCCAACATCGACCCCGCGATCGAGGCTGAGGTGCTGGGCGAGCTCGGGCTGCGCCCGGCGGACGTCGCCACCCAGGTGGTGCTAAGGGATGGCATCGGCGCGTGGGTGAGCGTGCTCGCGCTGATCGCCAGTGTCTGCGATGCGATCGCCCTGGAGATCAGGCACGGGCAGCGGACTGAGGTGTCCGAGCTGGCCGAGCCGTTCGGCTCGGGCCAGAAGGGCTCCTCGGCGATGCCGCACAAGCGAAACCCGGTCCGGGCGGAGCGGATCAGCGGCCTGGCCAGGATCGTGCGGGCCCAGGTGGTCCCGGTGATGGAGGGAATCCCGCTGTGGCACGAGCGGGATATCTCACATTCCTCGACCGAGCGGGTCGCGCTGCCGGATGCTGCGACCGCTACTGACTTCATCCTGGAGGAGACCACCAGCCTGATGGAGAACCTGGTGGTCGACCCGGCCCGGATGCTGGCAAACCTCGAGTCAAGCCACGGGCTGATCTATACCTCGGCCGTGCTGCTCGAGCTCGTGGCTGCCGGGATGTCGCGCGAGGACGCGTATTCCCTGGTCCAGGGCGCGGCGATGGAGACCTGGCAGTCTGGAGTGCCGTTCCGGGAGACCCTCCGCAAGTACGCATCGGCCCTCGGCCAGGAACTCGACGAGGCGCGGCTGGATGAGGTATCGAGTCCGGAACGTTACGTCCGCAGGCTAGGCGACGTTTTTGACCGGCTGGAGCGGCTGGTATGACCGCTGGCGAGCCTGGCACCGACGGCTCCGTTCCCGGTTTTAGGCATATTTACTCAGGCAAAGTGCGGGAGCTTTACCAGGCGGAGGACGGCCACCTGCTACTGGTCGCGACCGACCGAATCTCTGCATTTGACTATGTGCTAGAAACGCCCATCCCTGATAAAGGCAAAATCCTTACCCAGCTTTCTCTCTGGTGGTTCAGCCGGCTGGCTGATATCGCTCCTAGTCACCTCATCGACGCACCGGTTCCGGCGGAACTGACCGGCCGCGCCATGGCCTGCATGCCGTTGTCGATGGTCCCGGTCGAGTGCGTCGCGCGCGGCTACCTGACCGGGTCGGGACTGGCCGACTACCGGCGGGACGGCACCGTCTGCGGCATCAGGCTCCCGGCCGGCCTGACCGACGGCGCCCGGCTTCCCGAGCCGATCTTCACGCCCGCGACCAAAGCGCCGCTCGGTCAGCACGATGAGAACATGACCAGGGCGGACGTAGTCGCACTCGTGGGCGAGGCGACCGCGGCCGAACTGGAGCGGATCACGCTGGCGGTATACGAGCGCGGCGCCGACCTGGCCGCAGAGCGCGGCATCATCGTGGCGGACACCAAGATCGAACTCGGGTTCGACGCCAACGGGACGCTGCGCCTGGGCGATGAGGTACTGACGCCGGACTCGTCGAGGTTCTGGCCCGCTGACTCCTGGCAGCCGGGCCGCAGCCAGGTGTCCTTTGACAAGCAGTTCGTCCGGGACTGGCTAACTTCGCCGGCGTCCGGCTGGGACCGGTTCGGCGGAGAACCGCCGCCGCCATTGCCGGCAGATGTAATAGCCCAAACCAGGCAGACTTATCTGGCGGCCTACGAGCGTATCACCGGGCTGCCGTGGCAAATTCAGCACTAACCCCCTGTCATTACGGTACGGGCGCGACTGGATACGTTACGTAACACGGTCGTCATGGTCAGGGGGGTCGAACGCGGTGGAATACTTGACGTCACGACAACGGGGCACAACCGACTACGGCGGTCTGCCGTCTCAACGGTCAGTTGACTCGGTATCGTCGACTGACCCGGTAAGTCAGCCGGGCGGCGGCGTGATGCGGCTAACCGACGGGAGTTCTAACCAGATGACGAGCGGCCCAGAGACCCGCTACATCGTGCGAGGCGGCAACCCGCTGCAGGGCACCGTATTCGTTCAGGGCGCCAAGAACGCCGCGCTCAAGATGATCGCAGCATCCCTGCTGGCGGAGAAGGGCCGGACGGTCCTGCGCAATGTCCCGGTCATCGAGGACGTCCGCCGTGCGGTAGAGCTAGCTCAGGCAGTCGGAGCCACCGTCAAGTTCCACGAGGCCGAGCGCACGCTCGTTGTCGACGCCTCTGATCTCACCAGCTCGGTTCTCCCGGCCGAGATCGCCAGCCGCTTCCGCGCCTCGGTGCTGTTCGTGCCGGCGCTGCTGCACCGGCTCGGCGAGGCCACGATCGAGGGTGAGGTCGGCGGCTGCAACCTCGGCCGGCGCAGCCTCGACTTCCACTACCGGGGCTTCGCTCGGCTCGGCGCCATCGTGGACGAGCACGAGACCGCGATCCATATCAAGGCCGACCGGCTGCGCGGCGCGCACCTGTATCTGGACACGCCGTCGCACACCGGCACCGAGAACCTCATCATGGCCGCCTCGCTGGCGCCCGGCACGACCATCATCGACAACACCGCGCTCGAGCCTGAGGTGCTCGACGTGATCGCGTTCCTGCAGAAGATGGGCGCGCACATCACCGGCGGCGGCACCGGGTTCGTCACGGTCGAGGGTGTCCAGGAACTGACCGCTGTCGAGCACACGGTCATGGAGGACCGCATCGATGCTGGCGTATTCGCGATGGCGGCCGCGATCACCGGCGGCGAGATCAGCCTGGTCGGCGCCTCGCTCGAGCACTTCGGCGTGGCCCGCTGGAAGCTTGAGCAGATGGGCGTGGAGTTCGCCACCCACGGTGCGATCGTGCAGGTGCGGCGGGAGCGACAGCTGCGGCCGATCAACGTGATCACCGACACCTACCCCGGCTTCGCTACCGACCTGCAGTCTCCGATCATGGCGCTCTCCTGCCTGGCCGACGGCACCAGCTACATCCGGGAGACCATCTTCGACGGCCGGTACATGCTGGCCGAGGAGCTGAACAAGATGGGCGCGAAGATCGAGGTGGCCGGCAACGCCGCGCTCGTGCACGGGCCGTCTCAGCTGCACGGCACCGAGGTCATCGCGCATGACCTGCGCACCGGCATCGCGCTGATCCTCGCCGGGCTCGCGGCTGACGGCGAGACCGTGGTCGCTCCCGGCTACCTGATCGACCGCGGCCACGCTTCGATCGCGACCAGGCTGGCCACGCTGGGCGCCGACGTCACGACTGAGGTCATCGGCTAGCCGTCGTCCGGTGGCGTGATGCCGGCTCGACTTACCTGCTGGCGAGGCGGGCCAGCACCACGCTGGTGCGGTACGCGGCCAGGTCGAGCATCCAGTCGCGCTCCGGGATAGTCGGTAGCGGCAATGCGAAGCTCGGAGCAGGCCGCCAGCCTCCGCTGGCTCAATGAGTGCGCATGCCGCGCCTGTCCCCCCTGTCGTCATACCAGCGTCCGCGCCAATCCGTAACCTTATCGTCACCGTCTGAGGCTGTTACCGTCTTTCCGGCCGCGCTGCCATGAGTTACGAAGGTAACTAGTGATTTATTGCGCGACCGGGGGTGGCTGCCACCATGACTGCGCGTTCGGTGCGGGCGGCCGCAGCCGCGGAACTGCGGCTGGGCCAGGAAGTCACCGTCGGCCTGGTCGGCCCGCATGCGCTGCTCGAGCGAATCGTGCTCGCGGCGGGTTTGCCCGGATCGGCTGATCGCAGCCTGCGCATCAGCGACGGCGATGCCGGCGACGAGGGCACGCGATGCCGGCTCCTGCTGGCTGCGTACGCCGACGAGCAGGAGGCGCCGGAGAAAGTCACCAGGCTTGGCGCGGCCGATGCGTTCTTGTTCGCCAGCCGCGCACCGCTCGAATTCGCGCGCCAGGCTGGTGCGGTCCGCGGCCCGGCTGTGCACGTCGACCTGGCAGACGGCCCGCTGATCGCGGCGCTGCTGCGGGCCCGTGACGGCGGCGGCGAGCCCGCCCGCGCCAGTTTCGACACCGTGACCCGGCCGGAGGTCGCGCGCGCGCTGGCGGAACTCGGCCTTTCAGCTAGCCGAGTGCACGTGCACGAGAGGATCGGCAGCCCAGCGTCGATGGCTTCCTACCATTCCAGGCTGTGGCACATCGGCCAGACGTCCACGGCGATCACCTGCCTGGACGAGGTTGCACGCCGGCTGTCGGCCGCCGGCGTGCCGGCCATGCTCGTCGTGCCGTCCGATCCGTCGATCGCCGTGGCACTGCGGGCGGCCGTCCTGCTGGCGGAACGGCAGGCGCTGATGGCGGCACAGCTGGCCGTCGCGCTGGTTGAGGTGCCGGATCTGCGCGGCGCCAGCGCGCGATCTGCGCCGCGGCAGGCCAGGGAGGAACTGCGTCTTGCCGTGCACGGATTCCTGGTCCGCATGGCCCGGCAGCTCAGCGGCACGGTCAGCCCGATCAGCGAGCACGGCTTCCTGCTCGTGGCGTCGGCGAGCTCGCTCACCACCGCGGCGACCGGAGAGCTGTCGCTGACCGCGCACGCGGAACGTGAGCTAGGCATCACGCTTGAGGTCGGCTTCGGAACCGGTCGCACCGAGCTTGGAGCGGAGGAGGCCGCCAGGCGGCAGCTGACGGCACCCGGCGCGGCTGCCAGTGCCGGCGGTTCGCGACGGCGAACCGCCGCTGGCGCCGCCGGGACCGGTGCAGCGTACCGGCGGGCCGGGCTGCCCGACTCAGCGGTGCGGCGGCTGCATCCGGCTGCGTCCGGGCCAGCAGATGCTGTGACCGGCCTGACTGCGACCTCCGCCGCTCACCGCTCCGATGGCGACCTGACGGAGCCGGTCTCGGTGCGAGAGCCGGTCTCGGTGCGAGAACCGGCCGCGCTGCCAGGGCGCGCCGCCGCTCCGCCGGAGCGAGGTGGCCAGGCCGGGCAGACCGGTGGCGCGCTGGTACCGCCGGGCAGCCTCAGCCGGCTGCGCAGTCTTGAGACGCTGGCGCGGCTGGCACAGAAGCTAGCTGCGGACGCCACCCCGGTTGTCGACGCCGAGCTCACCGGACAGCTGCTGTCGGTAACGCCGCGGACTGCGCGCCGCCAGCTGCGCGCGCTGGCGGACGAAGGGCTGGCGCTCCCGCTGCCGCCGCGCCGCACTCAGCATCCCGGCCGGCCGCGGCAGGCTTACCGCCTGGTCGTCGAGCAGCTAGGCCGGCCCGCCGTCCGCTAGCCGCTGGGTGTACGGCAGCAACGCCGCGCCCATCCCGAGCCAGCCCGGCCAGCCGTCCGCTAGCCCGGCCAGCGTGCGATGACGTCCCGGCTGAACCTCGCCATCTCCTCGCGCTGCGGCGAGAACTGCAGCAGCATCAGGCTGACGCCAGCCTCGCCGTAAGCGGCAAGCCGCTCGATGATCTGCTCGGGCGTCCCGACCAGGCCGCTGCGCAGGCCGCGGTTGGACACGCTGTACTCCTCCAGCGAGACCTGCGACTCCAGCTGCGAGCCCTGCACGAAGTCCTGGTAGGACGCATATGCCTCGGGCGATGACCGAACGTCGAGGATCCGCTCAAGTTCCGCCTGCGCCTCCGCCTGCGTGTCGCGGCAGATCACATAGCCGGAGAGCCCGAACGTCAGGGGCGGCAGGTCCGGCCGGTCCGCGCCGAGAGCACTGGCAGCGGCGCCCCGGCGCGCGGCCAGGTCGGCGACCTTCGCCGCGATCACCTCAGGCGCGTCGCCGTGCATGACATAGGCGTCGGCCATCGCCGCGATCACGTCCTTGGCCGTCGGCGACTCGCCGCCCATGTAGACCGGCGGCAGCCGGGCAGGCTTCGGCTCGAGTACGGTGCCATCCAGCTGGTAGAGCGGCCCGGCGTGTGTGACTGTCTCCTCGCGCAGCAGCCGCCCGACGAGCCCTAGCCACTCCTCCGTCCGCGCGTACCGGGCATCGTGCACGTCGAACGGCGCGCCGTACTGCACGGCCTCGTCTTTCCACCAGGACGAGACGACGTTCAGCGAGATCCGCCCCGGCGCGATGACATCGAGAGTGGACAGTGCCTTCGCGGTCAGGGCCGGCGCGTGATAGTTCGGCCGCACCGCGAGCATCAGCTCTAGCGAGCTTGTCGCCGCCGCAACGGCAGGGGCGAGCGTCCAGGCATCCAGCGACGGCGCCCGGTGACCCTTGATGTCGTTGAGGTTCAGCTCGGCGATCAGCGACAGGTCGAAGCCGAGCTGCTCACTCTCCGCCGCGAGGTCCCGGATGTACGGCCAGGCCACCGGCATGCCCTCGTCCGGCACATTGCGCAGCCAGCCGCCAAAGATCGGCATCCAGTACCCGAACCGCATGCTCACCGCCCTCTTCCCACCTCAGCAAGGAGCCCGCCGAGATAGGCCGCGACGGCCGGCAGCGCGGCACGCGGCGCGGCCGCCTCGATCTCGGCGTTGTAGTTCGTGGTGGTGTTGATGTCGTAGGTCACCAGCCGGCCGTCGGCAGTCTCGATGAACTCGAAGCCGGCGATCCCGATTCCGTGGGCGGCAGCAAACTCCAGGTAGCGGCCGATCACCGGGTGCTCGAAGCCCTCGCGCAGCGCGAACAGGCTTGGCTCGGCCGCTGCCTGTCTGCCCGCCGCGGCAGCCGGGCCAGCCACGGGCGGGCCGACCGCGCACGCGTCCGCCGGGCATAGCCGGAAGCCGCCCCGCGCCGTGTCGGCGGTGATCGCGTAGATGAACTCGCCGCCGACGATCTCCGCCCTCGTGATCCGGGGCTGTGCCGCGACCAGGTACTCCTGGAGCAGCGTGATCCCGTCCACCGGCGCCTCATAGTCCGGCCCGGCGAGGTAGGCGTCAAAGTCCGCGTGGGTGGCAAACAGCTGTACCCCGAGGCCCTTTCCGCCCTGATTGTGCTTGCTGATAAAGGGAACGGGCAGCTTCCTTGCCGCTGCCGCCAGCTCTGCCCGGCCGGCCACCGCAATCGTGCGCGGCACGTCAAACCCGGCCGCACGCAGGGCCGCCAGCTGCTCGACTTTGCTCATCTCCAGGTCCAGCACCCGGCGGCCGTTGACGACGCTGCGGCCGTGGCCCTGCAGCCAGGCCAGCACCCCGCGGGTCTGGTCCTTCGCATGCGGGTGGCCCCTGGTATGCGAGGACGCGCTCATCCGCGACCAGAACACGCCGTCCGGCGGGTCCTCGTCCAGGTCGAGCACTGCCTCGCCCAGCAGCCACTGCTCATGCGGGAGGCCGGCCGCGTCGAAGGCGGCCGCAAGCGGCACATACCACTCTGGGTTCTCGTGAATGACGTAGAGCTTCATCGCAGGGCCAGCTTCATGCCCTCGTGCGAGGCCACGAAGCCAAGCCGCTGGTAGAACCGGTGCGCGTCGGTCCGCGACTTGTCGGTGGTGAGCTGCACCAGCGCGCAGCCGCGCCGCCTCGCCTCCTGGATCGCCCAGCCGATCATCGCCCCGCCGAGCCCTTCGCCACGGGCCGCGTCAGATACTCGCACTGCCTCGATCTGCGCCCGCAGCGCGCCGCGCCTGGCCAGTCCTGGCAGGAACGACAGCTGCAGCGTGCCGACGACCTCGCCGGCCGATTCTGCCACCACCAGGACGTGCGCCGGGTCGGCGTCGATGGCCTCGAACGCGGCCGTGTAGGCGGCCATGTCCGAGCCATCGCGCACGCCATCCCTGGCAGCCCCGAGCTGGTCGGCGGCGAGCAGAGCAACGAGGGCGGGTACATCGGCTGCCACGGCCCGCCGTAGCCGGACCGTCCGGCCGTGAAGCGCCAGTTCCGCGAATGACTCCATGTACCCAGTTTGTCCTATCCGGGCGAGTACACGTCCAGCCAGGTCCTTACCAGGCGCAGGTCCGCGGCATAACGCGATGGTCAGGATTCGAGCCCGGCGAGGCGGAGCGGTATCGCCGCGTACGGATCGAGGTCGTAGGCGAGGCTGACCCGGTGGTAGCCGTCCGCAATATCGGCACCAGCCGGGAGCTTCTCCACAAGCACGGGTGACAGCTTCTTCCCGGCGAGTACTTTGTCCAGATCGCGCCGCACGCCCGGATCGGTGATCGGCAGCGGGACGAGGCCACAGGCTCGCAGGATGTCGTTGGACCGGCGCGTGATGATCTTCGCGTCCGTCAGCTTCTTCACGAGCTTCTTCGCGGTCGCGTCGTCGTACTTGATCGACAGGTAATTGAAGGCTGCCTCGAAGTCATGGTCCGCAACGTCGGCCAGCCACTTGATCCCAGTCACGCCATCATCGGCCATCGCTCACCTGCCAGTTCTGAAGATCATTGCCTGAGGGACTGTCTGCCCCGGCAGCCGCGCGCTAGACGCGGTACGGGTAATGCGAGGCTGCCGCAAGGAACGCGTCGTTCGCCTCCGGGTCGGCGATGGTCACGCGAACGCCGTCCGGCAGGTAGGGCCGCACGCTCACCCCGGCTGCGTCACAGTGGTCGGTGAACTCACCGCACCGGTTGTCGCGCAGCGGCAGCCAGAGGAAGTTCGCTTCGGTGGGCGGCACGCCCCAGCCCTGGGCGCGCAGCTCGTCCCGCACCCGGTCGCGTTCCTTGACCACCAGGTCAACTCGCTCGAGCAGCTCAGACTCGGCCTGCAGCGAGGCGATCGCAGCCACCTGAGCGAGCGAGTTCACCGCGAACGGCAGCATGGTCTTGCGTACCGCCGCTGCCACCGGCTCCGGCCCGATCAGGAATCCGACCCGGAGGCCAGCCAGCCCGTAGGCCTTGGAGAACGTCCGCAGCACGGCCACGTTCGGCCGTCCGGCATACAGGCTGAGGCCATCCGGCGCGTCCGGGTCGCGCACATACTGCGTGTACGCCTCGTCGAGAACCACGAGGCAGTCGTCGGGCACCTGGTCAAGGAACGCGATCAGCTCGGCCCGCTGCACGGCTGTACCGGTCGGGTTGTTCGGGGTGCAGACGAAGATCAGCCTGGTGCGGTCCGTGACACCCGCGGCCATCGCAGGCAGGTCATGCCGGAAGTCGGCGGTGAGCGGAACCTCGACTGCGGTCGCATTCGCGAGCTGAGTCAGATACGGGTAGGCCTCGAACGACCGCCACGCGTACAGGACCTCGGCGCCCGGCTCGCCGACCGCCTCAAGCAGCTGCTGTGCCACGCCGACCGAGCCGCAGCCGACAGCCACGTGCTCGGCTGGCACGCCGAACCGGCCCGCGATCGCCTCGGTCAGCTCAGCGGCCGCGTTGTCCGGGTACCGGTTCACGCCGCCAGCCGCGTCGGCCAGCACGGCCGCAACCGACGGCAGCGGGCCGTACGGCGACTCGTTCGCGGACAGCTTGAAGGACCGGCCAGCTGGCGCTGTCGGGGCCTTGCCTGGCTTGTATCCGCTGAACTGGTCCAGCACCTGCCGGAACCGCGGTGACTGCTCGGACACCGTTGTCCTCCTGCCCTGCTCGCTGACGTTCTCTCAGGCTATCGGCTGATCGGGCGGCTGATCCGCCGGCGATGGCGCGACAGCTGACTCCAGGGCGGGCGGGAGCGCCGCTGACCGTGGCGTCCCCAGCCGCAGGTACCAGGGCCGCAGCATCGGCGGGTGCAGCAGCTGGGCGCTTCCGCGCCGGTAGACCTGGGCGGGGCGCCCGCCGCCCGAGGGCCGCATCGCTCCGGTTTCGACCAGAAAGTCCTGAGCTCCGGTGACTTTCCGGTGGAAGTTACGCGGGTCGAGCCGGACGCCCCAGACGATCTCGTAGACCCGGCGCAGCTCGGCGACGGTGAACTCGTCCCGGCAGAAGGCGGCCCCCAGCGACGTGTACTCCAGCTTGGACCTGGCGCGCTCGATCCCGTCCTGCAGGATGCGGTCATGATCGAAGGCCATCTGGCTCAGCTCGCTGACCGGCTGCCAGCTCATCTGCGGCGTGTCGGGTGCCGGGAGATCGGGAGCCAGCGCCAGGTATGCGACCGACACAGCCCGGCGAGTCGGGTCGCGATCCGGGTAGCCGTACGTCTGCAGCTGCTCGAGGTGCACCCGCGCAGGCGGCAGGCCGGCTCGCTCGGCCAGCACCCTGCCGGTGGCTGCGGGCAGGTCCTCGTCGAGCCGGATGAATCCGCCGGGCAGCGCCGGCATCCCGGCGTACGGTTCGGAGTCCCGGCGCCACGCCAGCGCGGCTAGCTGGCCGGCCCGGATAGTCAGGATGACAAGATCCACGCTGACACCGATCCGCGGGACACTCACAGCAGGCACGCTAGCGCGCCGGGGAGCGGCAGACCCGTCCTCCTGATCGCCGGGGCCTCTCCGAGGCAGCGCCTGCCCTGGTGGGGCCTGATTCGTCCGGGTTAGAATTGCCAGGTGAACCGACTCGGTGAGCTTGAGCGCGCCATAATGGATGTTCTGTGGGAGGCCGCAGACCCGCTCAGCGTCCGGGAGGTGAGCGGCCTTCTGACCGATCGGGACCTGGCGCACACTACCGTGATGACGGTTCTCGACCGGCTCGCCAAGAAGGGGTTCGCACGGCGCGAGCGTAATGGCCGCGCCTGGCACTATCGTGCCGCGGAAAGCCGGGAAGCATACGTGACCGAACTCATGCTGAGTGCGCTGGACCAGACCGGCGACCGGCAGGCCGCACTGGCGCGATTCGCCCGCAGTGTCTCCGGCACTGAGGCCCAGACCCTGCTGCGGGCCCTCGGAGCGCTCGGAGAGGCCGCCAGGACCTGAGTCCATGTCCGCCGCAGTCGTTCTCCTCGCCGCGGTCGCCGTCGGGTGCATTCCAGCGGCGGGAGCCCTCGCCAATGCCTCCTGGCCGCGCCGGTCACCAGCCGCGGGCATCCTGCTCTGGCAGGCACTCGGGCTTGCCTGGGGACTGGCTGCCGTCGGCGCCCTGATCGGCACCGGCGTCACCCCGAGTGGTGCCGCCGTGGTCAGCGGCGCGATGGACCGGCTGGCCGATATCGCCAGGGCTGGCGGACTGACTGGCACCGTCGACCTGTCCGAAGCGGTCCGGCTCGCGTGCCTCGCGGCAGGCGTGGCCCTGCTGGTCATGCTGTGCTGGATCCTCGTCGCCGCGACGGCTTCAGTCGTGCGAGCCAGGCAGCGGCAGCGTGAACTGCTGAGCCTGCTCGCTCACGGCGATCCCAAAGTGCCCGGCGCGCTCGTGGTCGACCATCCGTCAGCGACCGCTTACTGCCTGCCGGGCCTGCGGTCGGCGATCGTTATCAGCGCCGGCACCCTGGCGCTGCTTGACGCGGACGAGCTTGCCGCTGTCCTCGCGCATGAGCGAGCACACCTGCGGGAACGGCATGACCTGGTGCTGCTGCCGTTCCTCGCGCTGCTCCGGGCCTTCCGCTGGGCCGGAGTCGCCAGGCAGGCCTACCAGGCGGTCGGGCTACTGGTGGAGATGCACGCCGATGACTGGGCGCTCCGGCACCGGCCGGCCAGGGAGCTCGCTACGGCGCTGCTCCGCGTCGGTGCGGCGGGCGGCGGCGGAGTGCCGTCCGGCGCGCTCGCCGCGGTCGTCAGGACCGAGGAGTGCGAGGTGGCCGCTCGGGTAGTCAGGCTGCTCCGCCCGGCGCGCGGGCTGAGCGCAGCGGCGCATGTCCTCATCATCGCGACGTCCGCGGTCATCGTCGCGGTCCCGGTGGCGCTGCTGATACTGCCGCTGCGCTGAGCCCGGCTGCACCGGACCACGGCGAGTCGCCGGGGCGCGGCTCAGTCGGCGATGCGGATCCTCAGCCGGCGGAAGCCGCGTCCCTTGTTCTCTATCTTGACGACTTCGATCCGGCCGATGTGCTTCGTGCTCGCGACATGCGTGCCGCCATCAGCCTGCTGGTCGAGCCCGACGATGTCGATGATGCGCACCTCGGGAACGTCCTCAGGGACCAGGCTGGTCGCGGTCCTGATGATGTCGGGCAGCCTGAACGCCTCATCTCGGGGCAGCACGCGCACGTCGATCCGCCGGTCGGCGCTGATCTCGGCGTTGCAGGCTGCCTCGACCGCGTCCCGGAAG
>Ga0335074_10005141_pt1 | contig 18084 bp, 20 predicted proteins | sample Lox_Sample_23_FD_206715 | JGI IMG/M metagenome (GOLD analysis project Ga0335074, IMG submission 206715) | Soil microbial communities from Loxahatchee National Wildlife Refuge, Florida, United States - Lox_Sample_2.3 | ecosystem: Environmental > Terrestrial > Soil > Wetlands | place: USA... | reverse complement strand
AGGTGGCGCGCGACGCGGTCACAGCGTCGCTCCGGCTCGACCGGACGGCCATCGACCGGTGGTTCGGCGGGTTCACACTGCCGGCGGTACTCCTGGACGCTCTGGCTCAGGCCGGCACGGTCGCCGAGGCCGGGGACGAGTGGCTGCCCCAGGCAGTGCCGCGGTTCATGCGCCGCATCCGGCTGTACGGCAGCCACACCGACGCGCAGCTGGCCCGCCAGGGCGCCGGCGTCACGTTGTGGTCCCGCAGCCCGCAACTCGATCAGGCCGCCGGCCTCATCCGCACCGCTGAGGCTGCGGCTGTGACCGCTTCCGGCGAGGTGCTGGCCCGGGTGGAGGGCTGCATCGCCGCTGTGGTCGGCTACGTCCACCTGCCTGAGCGGCGTTCGGTGTCTCCAGCCGCCTATCGCGCCCAGGAATCCGGCCAGGCCAGCCAGCAGACATCGTTCTGGAATATCCCGGAGATGGACCTGCTGGCCGAACGCATGGGGCAAGCCCAGGCGATGATCGGCTACGACCCTTACCTGGTGGTGCACGAGCGGGCGGTCAGCGACACCACGGTGGTCGGCGGAACCGAGCTGATCGCCTACTCGAGCTACAACTACCTGGGCCTTTCCACGCATCCGCAGGTGACAGCGGCGGCCAAGGCCGCCATCGACAGGTTCGGCACCTCCATGTCGTCGAGCCGGATCGGCGGCGACCGGCCCATCCACCTGGAGCTGGAAAGCGAGCTGGCGGCGTTCCTTGGCACCGAGGCGGCCCTGGTGTTCGCCGGCGGCTACCTCACCAACATCGGCCTGCCCGGCGGCATCCTCGGCCCCGGCGACCTGCTGCTGCACGACGCGGCCGCGCACCGCAGTATCACCGACGGCGGCCGCGCGTCCGGTGCCGCCGTCCGGTCGTTCGCGCACAACGACGCCCGCGCCCTGGACCGGTTCCTGACGCAGCACCGGGACCGGTACCGCCGCGTGCTCGTCGCCGTCGAGGGGGCCTACAGCATGGACGGGGACCTGGCCGACCTGCCGGCCCTGGCCGAGGTCAGGCGCAGGCACGACGCGATGCTCATGGTCGACGAGGCCCACAGCATCGGCGTGGTCGGGGCCACCGGCCGCGGGATTGCTGAGCACCTGGGCACCGGGCGGGGGGCGGCCGAGTTCTGGACCGGGACCCTGTCTAAGGCGCTGGCCAGCTTCGGCGGCTACGTCGCCGGTGACCGCGTCGCTGTCCGGTTCCTGCGCTATTCCGCGCCGGGGTTCGTGTTCAGCGCGGGCCTGCCGCCGGCAGACGCCGCCGCGGCGCTCGCCGCCCTGCGGGTGCTGCGCGACGAGCCGCAGCGGGTGCGCCGCGTTCAGGGCAACGCGGCGCTCTTCCGCGATCTGGCCCGGCAGGCGGGTCTGGACACCGGTCTGGCGGGCGACTCCCCCGTCGTCCCCTGCCTCATCCGAGACGAAGAACGGACGCTGCGCGTCGCCCGGGCGCTGCTCGACCGGGGGATCAACGTCAACCCGGTCGTCTACCCGGGGGTGGGGCGGGGTGAGGAGCGGCTCAGGTTCTTCGTGACCGCGTCGCATTCGGCCGAGCAGATTCGCCGCACCGTCGAGATCCTGGCCGAGGAACACCGGCGGACTGCTTCGTTACGCCTGCCCCCTGCGAAGGAGAACTGTGATGAAGCGTTTGAACGATTGGCAGGACCGGCACGTCCTGGTCACCGGCGGCTCGAGCGGCATAGGGCTCGCCATTGTGCGTGACCTGGCTGAGCGGGGCGCCCGGCTGTCGGTCGTATCACGCGACCAGGCCAAGCTCGACGCTGTCTGTGCCGAAGAGCCGCTGGCGGGCAAGGTGGCCGTGCAGGCCGCTGACGTGTGCGACGCCGGCGCCCTGGCCGGGGCGGTGAAGGCGCTGACCGAGCGGCATGGCCAGGTGACCGACCTGATCTGCTCGGCCGGGTGGGTGCGGCCGGGGTATTTCGAGGAGCTTGAGCCTGACCTGTTCCAGTATCAGATGGACGTCAACTACTTCGGCGTGCTGAACGCGATCCGGCCGGTGCTGCCGGGCATGCTGCAGCGCGGCGACGGCAGCATCACCTGCATCTCCTCGGCCGCGGCGCTGATCGGGATCTTCGGCTACACCGGCTACACCGCTTCCAAGTTCGCGCTCCGCGGGTTGTGCGAGTCGCTGCGCATGGAGATGAAGCCGCGCGGCATCCACGTCGCCGCGGTGTTCCCCGCCGACGTCGACACGCCGCAATTCGCCGAGGAGGAGCCCTACAAGCCGCGGGAGCTCAAGGCGATCTCGGGGAAGATCCACCCGGCCGACCCGGCCGACGTCGCCAAGGTGATCATCCGCGGCATCGAGCGCCGCCAGGCCATCATCATCCCCGGCTGGAGCAACCGCATGACCTGCACCCTGTACCGGTTGCTGCCGGGGCCGATGTGTGCCTACGGGGACTCGATCGTGCGCAAGAACCTGCGCAGTCCCGCCGCCGCCGGACTCGCTCCCTCATCAAGTCAGTGACGCACGGGCCCGTCCGAGCCGGCTGGGTACTCCTGGAGCGGCACGGCGTCTTTCGCCCAGGCCTCGAGTACCGGGGTGACGACCCGCCAGGATTCTTCGGCCTCGTCGCCGCGGATCGCCAGAGCGCTGTCGCCGCTGAGCACCGAGCGCAGCAGCTGCCCGTAGGCAGGCAGCTCGGGTGATTCGAGCTGCGCTGTCAGCGACATGGGCGAGAGGGCCTGAAGGCCCGGGCCGATGCCGGTCAGCTCGGTACCGTGCGGTCAGGTCGCCGGTGGCGCCGAAGATGGCAAGGCGGTTGATCACCATGGTGGCTGCTTTCACGTGGCGCTGGCTTCGCGTGGCGCTGGCTACGAGAAGCTGATCAGCGCCTTGATGACGTCGTCGAGTTTCTGGTCCGCGACCTCGAAAGCCCGGTCCATCTGGTCAAACGGGAACCGGTGGGTGGTCATGTGCGTCGGGTCGACGCGCCCGGTTTCCAGGATCTGCAGCAGCCGCTCCATCCGCAGCCGGCCGCCCGGGCACAGCCCGGTGGTGATGGTCTTGTCGGCCATGCCGACGCCCCACTCGATCCGCGGGATGTGCACGAACTCACCCTCGCCGAAGTAACCGGTATTGGAGATCGTCCCGCCCGGCTTGGTTACCTTGACCGCGGTCTGGAAGGTCACGTCTGCGCCGAGCGCCTCGATCGCCGTGTCGACACCCTGGCCGCCGGTCAGCTCGCTGATCCGCTCGACCACGTCCTCGGCAGTGAAGTCCACGATCTCGTCGGCGCCGTAGAAGCGGGCCATTTCCTGCCGGCGCGGGACCGCCTCGACCCCGATGACCAGGCCAGCCCCGCGGAGCCTGGCGCCGGCGGTCGCCATCAGGCCGACCGGGCCCTCGGCCAGGACGGTGACCGCGCCGCCGATCGGGATGTCGCCGTTCTCGGCGCCCATGAAACCGGTGGAGAGCATGTCGCAGCAGTAGACGGCCATCTCGTCAGAGACGCTGTCGGGGATCTTCGCCATGTTCGCATCAGCGTCGTTGACGTGAAAGTACTCGGCGAACACGCCGTCTTTGGTGTTGGAGAACTTCCAGCCGCCGAGCGGCTCACCGGACTGCGACGCGTAACCGGCCTGAGCGGCCGGGTGGCCCCAGTCCGGGGTGATCGCTCCCACCACCACCCGGTCGCCGGGGTGGAACACCTCAACCTCGCTGCCAACCTCGTGCACCACGCCGACCGCCTCATGGCCGAGGGTGAGGTTGTGCCGCTGGCCGATCCCGCCCCCGACAGTGTGCGAGTCAGACGTGCAGATCAGGGCCTTCGTCGTCTGCACGATCGCGTCGTCAGGGCCCGGCTTGGGCATCGGCTTGTCCATGAAGCCGACCCGGCCGATCTCCTTCATCACAAACGCTTTCATCCCCCGTTTTGCCCCCGTAGCCGGACAACTCCGGCCTTGCCGCCATTAGGTCTCTGACCAAGATCGAGTGGCCGCCGCTACGCAGAGATGTTCCCCGTCTGGAGGGCTGAACACTGGCGGGCCAGTCCCCCGCACCGGGATAGGGCCGGCTCCCGCGCGGGTAGGGGTGGCGCATGCGCGAGCACGCATCGGTGGCCCATGCTGCCGGTCATAATTCGCATCCCACGCCAGGTGGGAGCGCGTTCCCGGCGATCTCCGACTATGCCTTCGTATCTGATTGCGAGGTATGCGCTCTGGTCGCGCCGAGCGGGGGTGTCCTGCTCGACTCCCTCTACCTGCACACCCGGTCCCGTGACCGGCTCGACGAGCGGCGCTGGCCGATGGTCAAGCGCCAGGTCGAAATGGCGCTGCGGCACTGGCGTGAACCAGACCAGGGCCTGTGGGAAGTGCGCGGCCCCGCCCAGCACTTCACCGCCTCCAAGATCATGTGCTGGGTTGCCGCGGACCGCGGCGCGAAGCTGGCCCAGCTCCGCGGCGACCAGGAGCTGGCCGCCACCTGGCGGCGTGCCGCCGAGGAGATCCACGCCGACGTCTGCACGCACGGGCGTCGACAAGCGCGGCGTGTTCTGCCAGCACTACGACACCAATGCCCTGGACGCTTCCCTCCTGCTGATCCCGCTGGTGGGCTTCCTGCCACCCAGCGACGAGCGGGTCCGGGCGACGGTGCTGGCCATCGCCGACGAGCTCACCGAAGACGAACTGGTGCTGCGCTACCGCGTCGACGAAACCGACGACGGCTTCGAGGGCGAGGAGGGCACGTTCACCATCTGCTCGTTCTGGCTGGTCTCCGCGCTTACCGACATTGGCGAGGTGACCCGCGCTCGCGCCCTGTGCGAGAAACTGCTGTCTCTGGCCAGCCCGCTGCTGCTGTACGCCGAGGAGATCGACCCGCACACCGGGCGTCACCTGGGAAACTTCCCGCAGGCGTTCTCCCACCTGGCCCTCATCAACGCCGTCATGCACCTCATCCACGAGGACAGGCGGATCGCCGCCAGCGCCGTCCTTACGTCCGGGCTGGACCCGATCGAGCCTGAACGCGCCCCGGGCAGCGAGAGGGCAGGCACAACGTCCTTGGCCTGGTGACGCTGGGGACGTTCCGTCAGAACAGTGATCAGCCGTGTTTACCCAGTTCATACACTTCGTGGCCGAAGCTTCGTGGTGGGCTTATGCCGTCCTGTTCATATTCGTTTTCCTCGACGCCCTGCTGCCGGTCGTGCCCAGCGAAACCGCGGTGATCACCGCGGGAGTCGTCGCGGCGACGGGCCAGCTCAGCCTCACGCTCGTCGTCGTCGCCGCGGCCTGTGGCGCGTTCGCGGGCGACAACACTGCCTACGCGATCGGCTACCGCTTCGGCCCTTACGCCAAAGCCCGCTACTTCCGCGGCGAGAAGGGCGGGAAGGCGATTCGCTGGGCTGAGAGCCAGCTGTCCAAACGCGGCGGCGAGCTCATCCTCATCGCCCGCTTCATCCCAGGCGGCCGGACCGCCGTGACGCTCAGCGCCGGGGCGGCGCCGTACCCGTGGCGCCGGTTCGCTGTCTTCGACGTGATCGCGGGCGTGTTCTGGGCCTCCTACGCCGCGCTCCTCGGCTTCTTCGGCGGCAAGGCGTTCGAGCACAGGCCTTGGGTCGGCCTTCTCCTCGCGCTCGGGGTCGCATTCGCCGTGACGGGCGCGGTTGAGCTGGGACGAGCCTGGGCCCGGCGGCACCGCCGGTCACCCCAGTAGTCAGGCTTGTGTCGCCTGCCGGGCATGACGACGCTGGACATCGACGACAGGACCGGGCCACTCCGGGTCAGGAATGGTCCGGCGCAGCACCGGAGCGACCTCGGCTTGGAACAGTTCCAGGCTGCCGGCAAACTCGGCGTGGGTCAGGTTCGCCGGATGACCGCCGATAGCGATGAGCCGGTTGCCGAACGCTTCGTGGTAACGGCCAACCTTGTCGATCACCTGCTGCGGGCTGCCCACCAGCGCCGAGCCCCGCTCGAGGAAGTCCTCGTAGCCGTCGTAGACGGTGAACGTGCCCGGAAGCTGGCCGGAATTGGCGACCATCGCCGCGAACCGCTCGTAAACGGGCTGGTAGGTGGCCACAGCGTCCTGGGATTTGCGGGTCACGTAGGTCTGCCCGTGGCCCGCGCCTACCAAGGCGTCAGCCGGGTCGCGGCCGTGGGCGGCCCAGCGGTCGCGATAGTGACGGATGAGCTCGGCGTAGCGGGTGACCGGGTTCATCCCGTTGGCCGAGAACACCGGGTCGCCGAACTCGACGGCCAGCTCAACCGACCGTTCCGCCGTGGCCGAGCCGTGCCAGATCCTGATCTTGGGCTGCAGGGGCTGGGGGTAGACCTCGGCCTCATTCAGCGGCGTCTTCCTGATCGACGGCACTCCATCGACGGGAGTCCAGGTGACCTTGTGCCCGGACCATAGCTGGCGCAGCAGCCGGTAGTTCTCCGCGATCGTGTCCCAGGCCTCGAGCCGGCCGATGCCGAACAGTTCGGCCTGCTCGGGCCCGTTGCCCTTGCCGATGATCAGCTCGACGCGGCCGCCCGACAAATGGTCGAGGGTGGCATAGTCTTCCGCCACCCGCACCGGGTCCAGTACCGACAGCAGCGTCACCCCGGTGAACAGCCGGATTCTTGAGGTCACGGCGGCGATGTGGCTGAGCACCACCGGCGGTGCGCTGGAGAGGAACGGGACATGGTGACGCTCCCCGACCGCGAAGCCGTCGAAGCCCAGATCCTCGAACAGGACGGCGTTTTCCACTACCTCCGAGAGCCGCCGGGTCGGGTCACCGGGCTGGCCGTCGGCATCCGGGCCGCTGGCGATCAGATCCAGGCCGATGAACTTCATGCTGCCGGCCTCACTCCCTTTCCCCACCATCCCGTCTATGACGGCCGGGATAGCCGGGAAAAGCCTCGTGCGCACCGCGGTATTCCCCTCACCGCGCGAGCCATTGCAGCCAGGTTCCGTGGGAGTCGGTCAGGGCCAGGACGGTGTCGCCATCACGGCCGAGGACGAACGGGCTGCCCTGATGCGGGGGTACCGGCTGGCCGGGCACGACGCCGGGTCCTTCGTTGGACAGCCAGACCGCGGGCAGTGCCCGGACAGTGGCAGCCAGCCTGCGCCGGTCGTCCGGGGTCAGGTAGGCAAGTACAGCCGAGTGGTAAATGACCAGGGTCGCGCCGGCCGGGGCCCCGGCGGCCAGCTTGGGCAGGCCGGTGAGCAGGTCGCCCCGGTGGACGGGCGGAGGGTCGCGGCGGGCGGTGGCGATCGCGTCGGCCAGCCGCTGCTCGCGGTCGCCCTCACCCGGCCAGACCAGGCAGTTGAGCCACCGGACGTCGTCGTCGCTGGTGACGTTGAGCGGGTTAAGGTCGATCCCGGCCCGCCAGGCGATCTCGGGTATCTGGCCGGGCAGCGGGACCGGTCCACGCGGCTCGCAGCGCAAGACCGGGGCGAGCGGGTCACCGCCGGTGATCTTGTGGCCGGCGAAGTCGTAGGAGTAGCTGTCGAAGAGCAGGCTGAGCCCAGCGCTGGCACCGGCCTCGATCAGGGCCAGCGGCTGCGGCAGCAACGTCAGGGCAGGCAGGATCGTGGCGCACCGGGCGGGCTCGTTTGTCTGCGTCCGCCTGGCCATGATCACCTGGGTCAGCGCGGGGGTGTCCCGGATAGCCAGCTCCCGCAGCCCGTCCAGGTCGGGAGGGCCACCGAGCAGATACCTGGCCGCGGCGAACAGCAGGTTCGGCTGGCGCTTACCCGGCGGCAGCGACCCGAGAAAGCCCAGGATGGCCGGGGTCGTCGCTGACCCCGGCGGCCAGCTGCTCGTAGGCCGGGCTCCGGCCCCTGGCCTCGCCCGCGAAGGCCCGGTAGTTGCCGGCGATCCCTGCGTCGGGATCATGCCCGTGCATCCACATTCAACGGACGCTACCGGCACACCCGCCAGCCCGCACGCGCCGATCCTGGCGCCACGCGGCCCTCGGTACGCTCTGTGCGTGACTACCTCGCTGGTTCACTGAGCGGATGTCATGCGGGCTGGCCGGGTCAGCGGAACCCGGCGTCGGAGGGCGGGGAGGTGCCGTACGTGGGATGGCGTGATCCAGCAGTTCGGCTTTGCGCGTGCGCGGGGCGCCGGACCGCACCGGTGCTGGCATGAGCCAGCCCGGGCGGGATGACCCGATCGCCGCCCTCAACCAGGTGCTCAGCGAAGTCATCGACGGGGTCTTGGACGTGAGGCAAGCGCGCCGGCGGGTTCCCGAGACGCACGCCCTCCACGCGGTGCTCGACCAGCTCTCCGGCGACCTGAGAACCTGGGCCCGGTTGCTCGCCGACCAGGACGAGGCGCTCGGCGTGTCGCCGCTGTCGAGCATGCCGACCGCGGCCGGCCGGACGCCACCGCATGCCTGGTACGGGGCCGCGGACGATGAGGAGGTCCGCCGCGTCGTCGGCGAGGATCTCGACCGGCTTGGGCAGCACGTTGCCGCAGCGCTCGCCGGGCAGCACGATGAAAAGGTCCGAGCGGCCCTCGCCGAGGTGCAACGCGGGCTGCAGGCTGACAGGCGCGCGCTCAGCGAGTCCTAAGGACGTGGGCGCTCCTGCTGGGGACTCGCGGTCGGGTCGGGCAGGATCTCCCGCACCTCTTGCGCACAGCGGCACGCGACCGCGATCTTGGCCGCCCACTGCAGGGCTTCCTCGCGTGAGGGGACGTCGACTACCGCGAACCCGCCGATGACCTCCTTGGTCTCCGGGTACGGGCCGTCGGTGACCGTCCCGTCGGTGGCCACGATGCTCGCCCTCTGGCTTTCCAATCCGGCGCTGAACACCCACACGCCCGCGTCTTGGGCCTCGCGGGCAACCTTCAGCGCGGCCTCGGTCACATCGGGCAGATCCTCTTCGGGGAAGGTCATCGCGCCGTCATCGAACGAGATCAGGTACTGCGTCATCCCGTGGCTCCTTGTCCTGGCGACCCCTCCGGCCGCCTCTCGCCTCCTATACGAACGACTCGCTCCAGATTCGACACTCCGTCATCCGGTACTCCGTCATTCGACACTAGGCAATCTCGCCGCAGTCGGACAGCAGGGCCGGCGCCTAGCCTTACTTCCCGGGCGTGATCGTTCGCTGGTGTGCCTCGAAGGCGCCCACGAAGCCGGAGACATCGCCTCGCGCCTGCAGTTCGAGGGACTGGCCGTCGGCCAAGGTAATGGTCAGCGGCCACCAGGACTTGCCGGTCTCGGCGCGGATCGCGGCGATCTTCTCGGTCTCGACACTGCCGAGGTGATCATGAACGTGGCTGGTCATCGGGTCGGCTGACCAGACATGAAGCGCACCGGGTGCCAGGCCGAGGACGACGGCAGCGTCCAGCGGGAGGTCCGTGCGCTCGCTGGCGCGATGCGCGGCAGCTCGGGCCACGGGCCGGGCGACGAGGTAATTGCCGAGCGGGCCAAGAAAGCGGGTGAAGCCTGCCGGGCTGTTAACCCGGGCATACACGGCCGCGACCAGCGGAGGAGCGTCGGCTGGTTGCGACAGTGCGCTGACGAGGTCTTTATCTGCTACGTGCATGATGGCTCCTTGGGAGGAGGGCGTATGTGCCTGGTCGGCGGCACCAGTCGCTGCTTTACATTGGAAAGTACTTTACTGTGTAATGTACGGTCATGCTGAGTGATCCGGTCGGCCCGTCCAGCCGGGAGGCGGCGGAGGCCCTTGGCGAGATCGCGCGGCTGCGCGGCCGCACGCGCCGGTCGCTGGGCAGGCCATGGTTCCCGCTGACCTGCTTCGGCGCGGTGACCATGCTCAGCGCCCCGTTGGTGGCCGCGGCAGGCACGATCGCTCTCATCCCGGTGTGGCTGGCAGGCGGGGCGGCAGGAATGCTGCTGACCCGCCGCTACTATCGGCGCCGTGGCCAGCGGCTGGGGGTGACGGGACTGGGATGGCGTTTGGGGGCGGCAGCCGCAGCCATGATCGTTGCCGGCCTTGTCGCCGGGGTCGTCGGCGGGGTGGCGGGCGGCCAGGCCGCCGGGCTGCTGGCGCCGGTGATGATAGTGGTCGCGGGCTATCTTGCGCTGGGCTGGCTGCAGCACAACCTGGTGCCATCACTGGCGGTGATTCCGGCGGCGGCGCTTGCGGCTGTGTTGATCCTGCACCACCTGGCCCCGTGGGTAGTGGAATTGGCCTTCGGCGCCGCGATGGCGACAGCCGGAGTCGGCCTGCGCGCGACCGAGGTGCGGCAATGACCCATCCAAGCCGCCGTCTCGACGATGCCGTGCATCAGCGCACGCGGCTGGGCATACTGGCCGTCCTTTGCGAGGGCGGGCGCACCGATTTCAGCTACCTTCGGGACATCCTCGGCCTCACCGACGGCAACCTATCTCGCAACCTCAGCAAGCTTGAGGATGCCGGATACGTGCGGATCGACAAGGTGATCGAGGGCCGGCGGCCGCGCACGTGGATAAGCGCCACCCGCGCAGGGCGTGCCGCACTGAGCGCGGAGATCGCCGCGCTGCAGGAGATCATTGCCAGTGTCCATTCATCCCCGGTCCATTCATCCCCGCAAAATCGGCCCGGGACAGCGTGGCTGACACAGCCAGGGCCGGCAGGGATCAGCTCGTGATCGCGGCGTAGAGGCGATCGAGGGCCGCGAGACGCGCTTGGCGCATGGTGGCGCTGCCGGTGTGGCCGGAATCCTCGATGACAACCAGTTCGGAGCCAGGCCAGGCTCGAGCGAGATCCCACGCGGTGATAGCCGGCCCGCTGATGTCGCCCCGGCCGTGGATGAGGACACCCGGAATGCCAGCCAGCTTGCCGGCGTCGCGGATCAGCGCGCCGTCGTCAAGGAAACCGTCGTTGGAGAAGTAGTGCGCGCAGATCCGCACGAACGCCACCCGGTCATCGTCCGGCTGGTCGCTGCCATGTCGGCGGCCGGGTCGCTCGCGTGCGGTGTGCTCCGGCCACAGTTGCGCTGGTCGAACGCGATTACGCGGAAGCGTTCTGGATCGAGTGAGCGGCCCGGCCCGACACCGCAGCCGGAACCAGGACCACCGTGCACTATCAGCGCGCTGGTGCGCCACCAGATCGCCGATGTCATCATCATCGTGACCGGCAATCCAGTTACGAGGCTCGGCCTGGCAAGCGGCTGTGCTGCCGGGTTGGCCGCCACAGGAGCGATGAGATGACGCGAGTGGATGACCGCCCGGTTCGCTGGGGAATCCTTGCTACGGGCGGTATCGCTCATGCCTTCGCGGAGGATCTCGCGCTCGAGCCTGGCAGCGAGGTTGTCGCTGTCGGGTCGCGGTCTCAGGCGTCAGCGGACGCCTTCGGGGACAAATTCGGCGTACCGCACCGGCACGGAAGCTACCAGGCTCTGGTGAGCGATCCGGATGTCGATGCCGTGTATGTGTCAACGCCGCATCCCGGCCATCACGGAGCCGCGCTGCTGGCGATCAATGCGGATAAGGCCGTGCTGGTCGAGAAGCCGTTCGCCATGGACGCCGCCCAGACGCGCGAGATGATCGACGCCGCGCGTAGCCGGGGAACGTTCCTGATGGAAGCGATGTGGACGCGTTTCCTGCCGCACATTGCGCGGGTGCGCGAGATCCTGGCCGCGGGCACGCTCGGCGATGTGGTGTACCTGACCGCCGAGCATGGGCAGTGGTTCGCTGAAGATCCGCAGTTCCGGCTGTTCGCGCCGGAACTGGGCGGCGGCGCCTTGCTGGACCTTGGCATATATCCGGTCTCGTTCGCGTGCCTGGTCCTTGGCGCGCCGGCCCGGATCACCGCGGTCAGCGATCAGGCGTTTACCGGCGTTGACGCGACGACGTCGATGATCTTCCAGTACGGCAGCGGCGCCCACGCGGTGCTGACCACTACCTTGCGGGCCTCATCCGGCAACCCGGCAGCTATTTACGGCACCGCGGCCAGGATCGAGATCGACGGCTGGTTCTACACCCCGACCACGTTCCGGGTGATCGCGCGGGACGGCACCGAACTCGAGCGCTTCGACCAGCCCTACCCAGGCCGGGGGCTGCGCGCCCAGGCCGCTGAGGTGGGCCGCTGCCTTCGCGCGGGGCTGACAGAAAGTCCGCTGCTCCCACTGGATGAGACGTACACGATCATGCAGACAATGGACGAGATCCGCTGCCAGATCGGCCTGACGTACCCCGCCTGACCGCGCCCGGCCTGCACATCACCAGGCCCGGCACGCCCGGTGACGAGATTGCGGCGAGAGCGCCGATGCGGTCTGGCGTTGCCGGCATTTTGGAAGCATCCGTAATTGGTTTGGGTCCAGTGGCCGGTTTGTGGCGGGGCGGCGGCGCATTTTGTGTCAGGAGTGATGGTCCGTTATGAATGGCGGGCTGGCGGCATACTGAGATCACGGAAACCCGGCCGCGAACATCATGATCACGTACTCGGGCCGTTACTGGGCGCGGGTCAGAATCCAGGATCATCGTGTTCGCGGGCAGATCTCCGCGATCATGGGACGGACGGGCGCGGGCGGGGCGGCCGCGGACGGGCGGGCGCGGGCAGGCTGGGGACGGGCGCGGGCAGGCGCTGCGTTACAGGCGGTTGTAGATGACGGCCGGATTGATCCGCCGGAGTTCTATCAGCACGTCTATCAGGCCGGTCAGCCGGGGCACGACCCTGATAGTGCCGTGACTGGATGTGCGGACGTACAGCGTTGCCATCCGCCTGGGGTCCAGTGCTCCATAGCCAATCTCGGTGATGTCGCGCGCGTCGACGACGACCTGGGCGCGGGGCGAGATGAAGGCGACTCGGTGACCGTCGATGACGATCACGCGTGCGTACCGCTGCCCGATGACGAGCCACACTCCACCTAAGGCCAGCCAGCCCGTGCCGATCACCAATAAGGGCACCGACGAGGCATCATGGACGACTGGCGCCACGGTCAGCATGATGGCACCGCCGGCGACACCGACACATGCGCATGTTCGCCGCCACCAGGCAAAGCTGCTGGCCTCAGCGCATTGCACCATATCCGCCAATTCTAGAACTGAGACGCTCTGCATCACAGCGGCAGTTTTCCGGCCCATTAGCGCCGGCATCTGACCGTGGGCTTGCCGTGCGGGCTTCGCTTGAGTCAGGCGGCTGTTCCCTAAGGGGATCAGGACTACCAGGTCGGAATGAGGCCGCCGTCGATCGTGATGTCGGCGCCTGTGACGTTGGCGGTACGGTCGCTGGCCAGGATGAGGACAAGGTCGGCGACCTCTTCCGGGCGGCTGAACCGGCCGGTCACCATCTGCTGGGCGGCCTGGCTCTGGACGTCCTGGGCCTTCGCGCCGGTCGCCCGGCTGACCGTCGCGGCGACCCCGTGATCGCCGAGCCACAGGTCGGTGGCGACCGGGCCCGGGCTGATCGTGTTGACCCGGATGCCGTGCGGGCCGACCTCCTTGGACAGGGCTTTGGAGAAGTTCGCCAGCGCGGCCTTCGCCGCGCTGTAGTCCATCACGGCCGGGTCGGGCAAGAACGCGTTGGCCGAACTGACGTTCACGATCGCCCCCTTCCCGGCAGCGACCATGACCGGCAGGGCGGCGCGGGTGGTGCGCACCGCGGCCATCAGGTTGAGGGTGAGCGAAGCCAGCCAGTCCTCGTCGGTGATCTCGCCAAATCCGCCCGTCCTCGCGGGAGCGGTACCGACGTTGTTGACCAGTATGTCGATCCGGTCACCTGCGGCCGCAGCCAGCCTGGCCGGCGCACCGGATTCGGCCAGATCGACCTCTACTAGCTGAACCGCGCCCGTTCCCGCCAGCTCGTCCAGCTCAGCCGAGGATGTGCGTGCGCCGACGGTGACGCGGGCGCCCTCGGCGACGAGCCCGCTGACAACGGCCAGGCCGATTCCCCGGCTGGCACCAGTGACGATCGCGGTTCGCCCGCTCAGGCCGAGATCCATGGTGTTCCCTCTTCCGCTGGGGCCCGCCCGCCGGTCAGGCGGCGTGAACGCTCTCCGGGAGATACTCGATCTGCTTCAGAAAACCGAACTGATCCTTAAGCGTGAAGATCTCGGTGACCTTGCCCTCCCGGAAGTGCCAGATCGCCGAGTCCCGCACCTCGACGGGCTTGCCGGTCGCGGGCACGCCGCCGTACGGGCCGGTGTGCGTTCCGCGCCCAGTTCCTCGCTGAAGATGTCGGCGGCCATAGCCAGATTCCCTGTCCATCCTTCGGTGAACCACCGCCGGGCGATCGCCATGTACCGCTCGCTGTTTTCCAGTTCGGCCGGGTTCGCCATGGCTTCTCCTTTTGCCCCGATGCAGGGGTCAGACGGCACGACTCCAGAATCCCCCGCGGCCCCTGCCCCCGCTACAGGCCACGAAAGGTTAGGGTCTCCTGGATGATCACCCAGTGGCCACTGGATCGGAGGATGCCCGGTGCCCGAAGCCAGCAGCAAGGCGGTTCTGCAGGGGATCTTCGCTGAGACGGCGAAGGGGAACGGACGGCCGTTCGTCGACGCCCTGGCCGGCGACGTCCGCTGGACGATCCTCGGGCAGACCGCGTGGTCGCGCACCTACGAGGGAAAGCGTGCTGTGCTGGACGAGCTGCTCGGCCCGCTGCTAGAACAGCTCGGCGGCCGTAACGTCGTCAGTGCCAGCCGTTTCGTGGCCGAGGGTGATGTGGTCGTCGTCGAAGGCCGCAATCACAGCATCACGGCGTCAGGGCGTGACTACCCGAACCGTTACTGCTGGGTCATCGTGATGCGCAACGGCAAGATCGCCGAGATCACCGAGTACACCGACACCCAATTGATCGCCGAGGTCCTTGCCCCGCCTGCGGCCGCATCCACGCCACATCAGCCCGGGTGACGGCGGCGTTGCGCTAGGCCGACTCCCGGCGGACCATGTGGGTCGGCAGGATCCTGTGCTGCGGTCCGGAGTCGGGCGCGGCGATCAGCTCGATGAGAATGCGGGCCGCCTCGGTAGCCGACTCCTCGAACGGGAGGTGCATGGTGGTCAGCGGCGGGTCGGCCCGGATCGCGGCTATCGAGTTGTCGAAGCCGACCACGGCCACGTCCTGGGGGATGCGCCGGCCCGCCGCCTTCAGCGCCGGCATCGCGTCCATCGCCATCAGGTCGGAGGCCACGAACAGGCCGTCCATCCGGGGGTGGCGCGCCAGCAACTGCTCGGCACCCACCCGGCCGGACACCGGGGACCAGTCGCCGAGGGCGACCAGGCTCGGCGGTGAGCCTGGGCCGACCGCCCGCCGGTAACCCTCGAGGCGGTCCCGGCCGCTGCTGGTGTCGACCGGCCCGGTGATCGTGCCAATCTCCGAGCGGCCAAGCCCGATCAGGTAGCTGACCGCCTCGAACGCTGCGGCCTCGTCGTCGATCGCAGTCCAGGACAGGTCTTCCTCGTGCCCGAGGGGCACCCCCAGCACGACCACGGGCGGGCCGCCCGAGGCGATGCGGTCCAGAAGTGACTCGCCATCGCGTGGCAGCGAGAAAAGAACACCGTCGACGTGCCCGGCGGTGAGGTAGTCGGCGAGAAAGGTCTCCTCGCCATAGTCCTCGGCCGTGGTGACCAGCAGATGCTGACCGCGGCGGCGCAGTTCCCTGGAGATCGTCCGGACCAGAACGCCGAAGTTGGGGTCGCCGAACAGGTGCTCGCTCTGCTCGGAGATGACCAAGGCACTCGAGCCGGTGCGGCCGGAGGCGAGGTTGCGGGCGGCCTGGTTGACCGAGTAGCTGAGCGCTCCCATTGCCATGTTGACCCGGGAGATGGCGTCGGGGCGCACGTGCAGTCCGCCGTTGAGGACCCGCGAGACCGTGCTCCGGGACACGCCCGCCTCCCGGGCCACGTCCTCGATGGTCGGGCGCTTGCCAATCCGCACGATAGAAGCCTAAATGGTCGGCCCGCAGATCTTTCCAGTCCGCCAGGCTTTTGTTACGCTGCGGCTTGGGAGCGCTCCCAAGCGGCTCATCGGCCTTGACGTCCAACGAAGAGCGACAGCCGATTCGGCTTCGGGAGGAACCATGCAACCCGTCAGATGGCTAGGTACATTCCCAGCGTCCAGGAAGCGGGCCCCGAAGAGCGCGCTGGTCTGCGTTCTCGCGGCAGCATGCGCTGTCCTGGCTGCGTGTTCCGGCGCGACCTCCTCCTCGCCTGCTGCGTCGGGGCCGGTCACGCTTTCCTGGTGGACCTGGACCACCAACCCCCAGGACGTCATCGCCAACTTCGAGAAGTCACATCCCGGCATCAAGGTCGCGATGCCGCCTGACTACGGCTCCGGCTCGACGTTCTATCCCAAGCTGACCACGGCCCTGGCTGGCGGGACCGGCCCCTGCGTCACCCAGACCGAGTACGACCACCTGCCGCAGTTCCTGGCTCAGCACGACTTTGTCCCGATAACGCAGTACGTCTCCTCCTACAAGAGCGACTTCCCGGCCTGGGTCTGGAACCAGGTCTCGCAGAACGGCCAGGTCTACGCCATGCCCGAGGACATCGGGCCGATGGCGCTGATGTACCAGCCGGCCGTGCTGAACCAGTACCACCTGCCGGTTCCCGCCACCTGGGCCGAGTTCGCCTCGGATGCGGTGGCGCTGCACAAGGCCGACCCGAACATGTACCTCACCTATTTCGCGCCCAACGACGGTGACGAGATGGAGGCGCTGTGGTGGCAGGCGGGCGCGTTCCCCTACCAGGTCGGGTCCAACGGCAGCTGGAAGGTCGACGTGGACGGGCCTGCCGAGCAGAAGGTCATGCAGTTCTGGGGCAGCCTGGTCTCCGACGGCGCCGTTCCTGTTGACCAGGACTTCGAGGCCGACTGGGGACACCACATCGGGGAGGACAAGTACGCGGCGATGGTGGGTGCCGGGTGGTCCCCGACCTACATGGTCGATGCTTACCTGCCGGCCGGCTCGACCCAGCAGTGGGCGATCGCGCCGATGCCACAGTGGACAGCGGGCGCGCACGCGTCGGCCAACTGGGGCGGGTCAACCAACGCCGTGACCAAAGACTGCCCAGCGGCTGACGTGAAGGACGCGGCCGAGTTCGCCGCCTACATCAACACGGCCAAGAGCGGCCTGGCCATCGACGAGAAGCCAGCCACGTCCGGCGGCGGCGGCCGCGGGCTGTTCCCGGCCGCGCTGGCGCGGGCCAGCGTGCCTGAGTTCGCGGCTCAGGTGCCCAACTTCGCGGGCAACATCAACGCGCAGTTCTCCCAGTACTCAGCCGACGTGCCGGTCAACTTCGAGTGGAGCCCGTGGGACAGCGAGCTGACCACGATCCTCACCACCGAGATGGGCAAGGCCGCGGCCGGCAGCGAGCCCTGGTCCCAGGTGCTGGTGAACACGCAGGCGCAGATGCTCAGCTACGCCAAGTCGGCCGGGTACACGGTCTCGCAGTGAGACGCACGCGGGCCTGCCCCCGGACTGGCATCCCAGGGCAGGCCCGCCGCTCACGCAGCACCGGGACCGCGAAGGAGGGGATCCTTGCACGTTTCCCAGCGACCGCCGCAGGCAAGCCCTGACGTCGGCTCCACCGACCCGGCCGGAGACCGCGGTCCTGGGCTAGCCAGGCGGCCCGGCCCGGGCCGCCACGGTCAGGCCGGGTTGATGATGACTACCCCGTTCCTGATCCTGTACGTCCTGTTCTTCCTGGCCCCGTTCGGCTACTCGGTGGTGCTGAGCCTGCGCTCGCCGCGGACCAACGGCTTCGTCGGCCTGTTCAACTACAGCAACGTCGTGAGCAACGGGCAGTTCTGGAGCGCCGTCGTGCGCATGGCCTACTTCGGGGCCATCCAGGTCACCCTCATGATCTGCATCGCGATCGCGCTGGCCCTGCTGCTGGACAGCCCCTACATCCGCGGGCGGAAGTTCTTCGCTCTGGCTTACTTCTTCCCGTACGCGGTGCCCGGTGTCATCGCCGCCGTGATGTGGGCGTTCCTGCTGGAGCCCGACCTTGACAACGCCCTGAACGTGCCGCACAGGATCGGCCTAGCCAGCAGCGCTCTCGACCCGCTCAGCCTGCGCTTCGTCCTCTACGCGATGATGATCATCGTCACGTGGGAGTTTGCCGGGTACAACATGACCATCCTGCTGACCAGCCTGACCTCCGTTCCCCGGGAGGTGCTGGAGTCCGGGAAGATCGACGGCGCATCGGAGCTTGCCCTGGCCTGGCGAAT
>Ga0335074_10005140_pt1 | contig 18085 bp, 16 predicted proteins | sample Lox_Sample_23_FD_206715 | JGI IMG/M metagenome (GOLD analysis project Ga0335074, IMG submission 206715) | Soil microbial communities from Loxahatchee National Wildlife Refuge, Florida, United States - Lox_Sample_2.3 | ecosystem: Environmental > Terrestrial > Soil > Wetlands | place: USA... | reverse complement strand
GGCCGAGGAGTTCGTGCGCTACTTCCCGCCGGTCGTCGCGCTGGGCCGGTCGGTCACGCGGGACGTCGAACTGGGCGGCTACCAGTTCAAAACGGGCGACTTCGTGCTGCTCAACTACGCCTCCGCATCACGCGACCCGGACGCGGTGAACAAGCCAACCGAGCTCAACATCCACCGGGAGCGGGTACCGCACTCGGCCTTCGGGGTCGGCGTGCACCGCTGCATCGGCGCCCACCTGGCCCGCCTGGAGCTCAAGGTCACGTTCGAGGAGTTCCTGCGGCGCATCCCCGAGTTCCGCCTGCGGCCGGGGTCGCAGCCGACCTTCGAGACCGGCATCCTGCGCAGCATGAAGTCGCTGCCGCTGGTGTTCCGTAGCGCACGAAAGGACGGCAAGCAGCCGTGAAGATCCGTGTCGACCGGTCCCGCTGCGCGGGGCACGGCCAGTGCAACATGGTCAGCGAGGAGCTGTTCCCGCTGGATGACCAGGGATACAGCGCTATCAGGGATGCGGGGCTCGAGGTGCCGACGGGCGATGAGGACACCGCCGAGGAGGGCGCCTACAACTGCCCCGTGCAGGCGCTGTCAGCCGAGAAATAACCAGCCGCTTCATGACACAGATCCAATGACGGACGGAGAAATCGATGGGACAGCTTGACGGCAAGGTCGCCCTCATCACGGGGGCGGCCCGAGGCCAGGGGCGCTCGCACGCCCTGCGGCTGGCGCAGGAGGGCGCCGACATCATCGCGATCGACATCTGCGCGCAGGTCGGCACCGTGAACTACCCGATGTCGACGCCGGATGACCTGAAGGAGACGGTCGCGCAGGTGGAGGCGCTGGACCGGCGGATCGTGGCGCGCCAGGCCGACGTACGCAACCGGGGCCAGCTCACGGAGGCGGTCGCAGCGGGGGTGGCCGAGCTCGGGCGGCTGGACATCGTGTCCGCCAGCGCGGGGATCTTCTGTATCGGCAGCGACCCCCAGCCCGCGGACCCGGCCGTGCGTGAGGCGATCTGGCGCGACACCGTCGACACCAACCTGGGAGGGGTCTGGCACACGCTGGAGGCGACCGTGCCGATCCTGAAGGAACAGGGCCAGGGCGGCGCGATTATCATCACCAGTTCCACCGCGGGCTTGAAGGGCTCTACCTACAACGACTTGTCGCTGGTCGCCTACGTGGCGGCCAAACACGGGCTAACCGGCCTGATGCGCGGGTACGCGAAGGACCTCGCACCGTACTCGATCCGGGTCAACACCGTGCACCCCACGGGCGTGCACACGATGATGGCCGAGAACGACACGATGGTGGAGCGCATCGGCAAGGACCCGGACTTCATCAAGGTCATGGCCAACGCCCTGCCGGTCGACGCGGTCGACCCGGTTGACATCAGCAACGCCGTACTGTTCCTGGCGGCCGAGTCCGGCCGGTACGTCACCGGTGTGGCGCTGTCGGTCGACGCCGGCTTCAACGTGGTCGCCGGAGGCTGACCTTCACTGCGGCTGTCCCCGGAGGAGCGGATTCCTCCGGGGACAGCCGCTTGCGTCAGATGCGTACAAGCCACCCGTTCAGGTTGTTATCACAGAGAAACAAACAACTAGTTGTTTATTCGCTTGAATCGACCGAAACTGGAGACTACCTTCGCTGCTGCTGACCCATCGCTCGGGTTTCGTGGCGAACAAAAAACTATCGTTCGTTAACGGAGGCAAAGATGCCCGGAAAGCACTGGGTACGCCTGAGCGTGATCGCGGCCAGCGGAGCGGCCGCGATAGCCATGGTGACCGCTGGCTGCAGTTCGTCCAGCTCGGCGGGCACCGCGGCGGGCGGTACGGGGACGAGCTCGGCCACGGCATCGGCCGGAGTCCAGGAGGCAACGCAGGCACTCAAGCCCTACCTCGGCACACCGACCAAGATCGGCGTGGCGACTCCGCTCAAGTCCGCTCCGGACAAGGGCAAGACCTTCATCTACATCCAGTGCGCGTTCGCGCAGTGCAAATCGGTGGCCACGGGGGTCACCGCTGCCGCGAGCGCTCTCGGCTGGACGACCAAGATTCTCAGCTTCGACGAGACCAACCCGGCCACCCTGGTCGCCGCTATGCAGCAGGCGCTGCAGTACGACCCGGTCGCGGTTGCCTTCAACGCCCTGCCCGAGCAGGAGTGGTCGAGCGAGATCTCCGCGTACCAGCAGGCCGGCGTGCCCATCGTGCCCATCGAGACCGGGCCGACGACGGTGAGCGGGCCGGTCATCGCCGCCGTCGGAGACGACGGCGCGGTGCAAGGCCAGATCCTGGCCGACTGGTTCGTCAGCGCCTCTGGCGGCAGCGGCAAGGTCCTGCTGGTCGACGTGCCCGCCTTCGGGCTGCTGAAGTCCAGCGCAGACGCCTTCACCGCAACTGTGAACAAGCTCTGCCCTGCCTGCTCGGTCAGCTCTCTGAACGCGACGGTGGCCGAGCAGGGCAATAACCAGATCACTCCAGCGGTCGTCTCCGCCCTGCAGCGCGACCCGTCAATCAAGTACGTAGTGGGTACCGACGGCGTGCTGTTCCCCGGTCTGCCCACCGCGCTGCAGTCGGGCAGCATCACCGGGGTACAGGTCGCCAGCGGCGACGCCACGGTGGAGAACGAGCAGGACGTCATGAGCGGCACCGAGACGGCCTTCGTGCCGACCAACTTCGAGTATCTCGGCTGGCTCGCGGTGGACGCCGTCGCCCGTCACCTGGAGGGCATGACGATAGCCGGCGGAGACGACGGCGGCATGCCAGAGCAGCTGCTCACCAAGGCGACGACGCACGCCGCGTCCGAGTCAGCGGACATTCCGGCAGACTTCCGCAGCGAGTTCAAGACCCTATGGCACGTCGGGTGAGCGTAGCCGCCCTCGAGGTAACCAGGCTGTCCAAGCGCTTTTCCGGCGTCACCGTGCTGCGCCAGGTCAGCCTTCAAGTCGCCCCGGGTGAGGTGCATGCCCTGCTCGGCGGGAACGGGTCGGGCAAGTCCACCCTAATCAAGGTCCTTTCGGGCTACCACCGGCCGGAACCAGGATCGCGCGCGCTGATCGGCGGCCAGCAGCTGCACTTCGGTTCACCGCAGTCCTCCTACCGGCTGGGCTGCCGCGTCGTCCACCAGGACGGGGGCCTGGTAGACGAACTCTCTGTCGCCGACAACCTTTCGCTGACCGCCGGCTATCCGCGCCGGTGGGGAACCGTCCGGGATGCGGTCGCGCACCGGGCCGCGGCCGCGGCTCTGCGGGAGCTGGGCGTGGACGTCGATCCGCGGACCCCGGTCGGTGACCTGTCCGCGGCCAACCGGACCGAGGTAGCCCTGGTACGCGCGCTGCGAGAGGATCCGCAGGCACCAGTCCGGCTGCTGGTGCTGGACGAGCCGACCGCCACCTTGCCGATCCGGGAAGTCCAGCAGCTGCTCGACACCGTGCGCCGGGTCGCGGCGCGGGGCGTCGCCGTGCTGTACGTCAGCCACCGCCTGCCGGAGGCGTTTGACGTGGCCGACATGGTCACCGTGCTGCGCGACGGCCGTCAGGTGACGACCGAACCAATGCGGGGGCTCGATCACGGCCGGCTGGTGACCCTCATCACCGGGCTGGATGCGGCAGAGATCAAGGCCGACCCGACCTCGGCCGCGCCGACCGCCGTAGCGGTCGAGCCGGTCCTATCGGTCACGGGCCTCCAGGCCGGCCCGGTCCGGGACCTGTCGCTCGCCGCCCGGCCAGGCGAGATCGTTGGCGTGGCGGGCATCACCGGCTCGGGTGCGGAACTCATCCTGGGATCTGTCTTCGGGGCGACCGCCCGCCGCGGCGGCGACGTTGTGCTTGGCGGCCTGCCACTTCCGCCACTACGGCCCGACCGCGCGATCGCGGCGGGCGTGGCCTACCTGCCCGCTGACCGTAAACGGCTGAGCGGGATCATGGAGCTCTCCGCGACTGAAAACCTGACACTGGTCAACCTGGCCCCTTTCTGGAGCGGCGGTTGGCTGTGGCGCCGTCGCGAGTCGGCCTTGACGCGGACGTGGACCGAACGGCTCGGCGTGCGGCCGCGGGCTGCCGCCGGGCGGGCGCTGTCCACCTTCAGCGGCGGCAACCAGCAGAAGATCCTGTTCGCCAAATGGCTCCGCTGCCAGCCTCGGCTGCTGTTGCTGGACGAGCCGACCCAGGGGGTCGACGTCGCCGCGAAGGGCGAGGTCCACCGCCTGGTGCAGGACGCAGCCAGCCGAGGCGCAGCGGTCGTTGTCGGCTCGACCGACTTCGACGAACTGGCGGCAGTCTGCCACCGGGTCCTCGTGCTGCACGAGGGACAGCTCGCGGCCGAGCTCCAAGGGACCGACATCACGCCCGCGAACATCACGCGCCATGCGCTGGGCACGGCACGAAGGGCAGTTATATGAGGATCAAGGCACCCCGACTGCGGCTGGGACTGGACCGATACAGCGGTCTTTACCTGGCAGCGCTGTTCATCGTGGTGTTCGGCATCTGGACGCCGCACCTGTTCCTCAGCCTGGCCACCCTGCACATCGTGGCCGACCAGCAGACGACCGTCGTGATGCTGGGTCTCGCGGTACTCATTCCGCTGGTGAGCGGCACCTTCGACCTATCGGTGGGATCGGTCGTCAACCTCTCCGCGGTAGAGGCCGCGTGGCTGCAGAGCGCGCACCAGTGGAACATCGCCGCCGCGATCGCGGTCAGCGTCGGCAGCGCGCTGCTGGTTGGCATCGTCAACGGCTTCCTGGTGGTCAAGGTAGGCGTCAACTCATTCATCGCCACGCTCGGCATGGGAACGGTGGTCACGGCCGTTCAGGAGATCATCACCGGCAACAGCCAGCCGCTCGCACCGACCTCGACCGCCTGGAGCAACATCGCCGTGCTGCCGCTGGGCGGCTTCCAGGTAGTCGTCATCTACGCCCTGGTACTGGCGCTGCTGTCCTGGTGGTTCCTCGACCACACGCCGCCCGGCCGCTACCTGTACGCGATCGGGGCCAACCGGGAGGCGTCCCGGCTGGCCGGTGTCCTGGTGGACCGCTGGATCTGGCTCTCGCTTATCCTCTCCGCCCTGGTCAGCGGGGTGGCCGGCATCTTCTACTCCGCTGCCAACGGGCCATCCCTCACCTTCGGCGCGTCGCTGCTGCTGCCCGCGTTCGCTGCCGCGTTTCTCGGCTCGACCCAGCTGCGCCCAGGACGGTTCAATGTCTGGGGCACGGTTATCGCGGTCTACGTGCTGGCCATCGGGGTAAAGGGACTACAGCTGATCACCGGGCAGCAGTGGCTGAACGACATGTTCAACGGGATCACCCTGATTGCGGCGGTGAGCTTCGCGGTGTGGCGGCAGCGGCGCGCCTCGGCGGGTGACCTGGAAGCTGACCCGGCCGCGGAGTCGCTGCTCGCGCCCGATCCTTCCGGAGAGGAAGTCGGGCGGGTGGCGGGCTAGCCAAGCCACTGGCGCTGCCGGTCCGGGCGGCGCGATCGTCCGCCTCGAGCATCCGATGGCGGCGCAGCGCGTCGGTGAAGTCCGGCGCGCTGCGAGTGCCGTCGCGCACGGTAATGCTCGGGCACCTTGACCGTGACCACCACCAGGTAGACGGCGTCGCGACCGACCAGCTTGGCCCGGTCGGCGCAGGCCACCGGGACGCCCGTGGGCGGCGGCGACCGCCTCCGCCGAGGCCGGACTGCTCGCGCCGCCCGTCCGTATCTCGCGGGCGGCCAGCGGCCTCAGGGGCGGACGGTGGACGCTCGCCGCCGACCCGGCCGACGCTGAGGCCGATGAACCCGACGCCGATTTTCAGGTCGCTTCCCGGCCGCACCGGCTACAAGGAGAGCGCGGCCAGCGCCTCGTGGGTGATGCCGTAGCCGAGCTCGTCGTGGATGAGCCGCTTGATCTCACGGGTCAGTACCACGCGGGCGTAACGGCGGGCCAGTTCCGGCTTGGCCGCCAGGTCCTGGGCCAGGGCACGGGCCCTTGGCAACACCTGGTCCTGCGGTACGACCTCGTTGATCACGCCGTAGTCGAGAGCCTGCTTGGCGTCCAGCTTCTGGTCGGTGAGCAGGAAGTACCGGCCGCGCTGCGGTCCCAGGATGTGCATCCAGACCAAGTGCGCGCCGTCGCCGGGCACGATGCCGGAGGGGAAGTGCGGGGAATCCTGGAAGGTCGTGTGCTGGCTGGCCACCGTGATGTCGGAAAGCAGCGGGACCTCGGGATGGACCAGCACGGGACCGTTGATGGCGGAGATGACCGGAACATCGATTTCCATCAGGTTGCTGATCAGCCGCTGGCCCTCGAAGATGATGTGCGACCAGTCCGCCGCGGTGCCGAGCGAGAACGACGAGAAGTCGATCGCGCCACAGAACGCATCGCCCGTGCCGGTCAGGATCACCACCTGGTTTTCCCGGTCGCAGGCGATGTCGGTGAAGCAGTACGCCAGCTCGTCGTGGCCCTGGCTGTTCCATATGAAGCTGCCGCCGTTGCCGTCGTGCACGGTGACCGTCAAGATCCCGTCTTCCCGCTCGAGCTTTATGTGCTTGTACTTGGTCGCGTACTCACTGAGTTTTGGAGCGATCGACACCGCTGTCCCACCTTTCTCCGAACAACTGTTAGTTTGTAAGCTAACATCGTCCGCCAGTGACCACAAGCGTCCTAGGCGTCGACTGAGAACTGCTCCCTCAGTTGCTGCTTGAGCACCTTGCCGTAGGCGTTCCGGGGGAGCGAGTCCACCCACTCAACTCGCTTGGGCACCCGGTATCCGGCGAGCTTGGCCCGGCAAGCGGTGACGACCTTGCCCGCGTCTCGCTCCGCTCCCGCGGGCACCAGTACCGCGGTCACCGCCTCACCCCAGATCCGGTGCGGCGTCCCGATGACGGCGGCATCCTTCACCTGCGGCAGCTCGAGCAGGACCTCTTCCACTTCGCGGGCGTAGACGTTGGAGCCGCCGGTGACGATCATGTCTTTCTTCCGGTCGACGATATAGAGGTAGTCCGCCTCGTGGAGATAGCCGACATCCCCGGTGTGCAGCCACCCGTCGGCCAGCGCCAGCGCGGTCGCCTCAGGCCGGTTCCAGTAGCCGTTCATCGTCTGCGGGGCGCGGGCCACAATCTCCCCAGGCTCCCCTGGTGCCGCCTCTTGCCCGTCGTCGCCAACGATGCGGAGCTGTACCCCGGGCAGCACCCGCCCGGCCGACCGGGACAGCGAAGAGCCGGCATCCTGCACCGCGCGGCGGTGACCATCCTCGTCAAGGACGGTGAAAAACATTGGGGACTCCATCTGCGCGAAGGACTGCACCAGCCGCCCGTCGAAGGCCTCGGTCGCCTCGCGGAAGGTAGCTGGATCGATCGGCGAGCCGGCGTAATACACGCGGCGCAGCGTGGCCGGCGCCCGCCAGCCCGCGGGCGTCGCGTCGAGCAGCATGCGGATCATCGACGGGACGAGGAAGGTCCCGGTAACGCCGTACTGGTCGATGATGTCCAGCGCCTCCTCGCCGGAGAACGACCTGCAGAGCACGTTGTGCCCGCCGAGCATGAGGGTCGGCAGCAGCAGAAAGCCCGCCCCGTGAGTGAGCGGCGCGGCGTGCAGGGTCACCTCGCCGTCCGTCATCCGCAGCACGCTGATCGCGCGGTCAGCGATGGCCGCCCAGGAACGGTCGCTCAGGATCACCGCCTTGGGCAGTCCGGTGGTCCCGCTGGTGTACATCAGGCTGGCCGGGGCGGAAGGATCCCGGCCCAGCGGCTCTGTCAAGGACTCGCCCTCCAGCTGGTCGAGCGGCTGGCAGCCAGGCGAGTCCGCGTCGGCCGTGATCACCGTCAACCCCGGCAGGCCGGCCAGTTCCGGCATCCGCTGGAGGAACTCGCTGGTGGTGACCAGGATGCGGCTGCCGGAATCGGTCAGCATGTGCTGGTAGTCGGAGCTGATCAGACGGATGTTCAGCGGGACCACCACCAGGCCGGCCGCGGCGGCGCCGAGGAAGCTGGCGACGTAGGCGATGCTGTTGGGCAGCAGCAGCGCCACCCGATCGCCCGGCTCGGCTCCAAGGCCGGCCAGGCCGCCCGCGATACGGGCCGCGCGGTCGGTCAGCTCACTGTAGCTCAGGGTCTGCGGGCCGCCCGGCGCGTCCAGGTCGGTGACACAAGGCTGCGTCGCGAAGCGAGCGGCCGAGTCCCACAGAGTCTGCGCGGCGGTGACGACGGTACGGGGCTGGGCGGGAATTGACATGCGTCTCACGCTAACTGGCCCGGCCATAGCAAGATATAGAGGAATTACAGTATGGACCCAGTCGTTTTTGTCATTTCTCTAATAGAGTTCGTTCGTGGATGACGGTGACGGGCTGCTGGCCTCGATCGGACGCAGGCTGCTGCGCCGCAGCGACGATTTGGTACGGGCACAGCTGACCGAGCTGCGCCGGTTCCCGTCTTACGACCGCGTGCCCGACGAGGACCTGCGGCGCTCTTGCCAGCGCAACATCGCCCGGGTGGTTGCAACCCTGGAACAGCGGGACACCCTCCCGGCCGAGATCGAAGAGGACGAGCGGGCCTCGGGGCAGCGCCGCGCACTGCAGGGCGTGCCGACCGAGGACGTGGTCCGGGCATACCGCGCGGTCATCGGGGTGCTGCGAGACGCGTTCGTCGCGGAGGCGGCCGCCGCGGCGGCCGACCCCTGGCGGGTAATCGCCGGGACCCGCCAGCTGTGGGACCTGACCGACCGCTACAGCGATGTCCTGGTCGCCGCGCGGCAGCAGGTCGACATCGATACCGCCCGCCGCGAAGAGCAGCGCCGGATCACGTTCCTGCATCGGCTGCTGGCAGGCAACCTGGACGCCGCGGACCTGTCAGCCGGGGGCGCGGTGCAGGACATGATGCCGAACCGCGACTACTGGGTAGTCCGCGCCCGGGCCTACGGAGGCGATACTCAGCGGCTGACCCGGCACCTGGAGTCGACCGGAACCAGCTTCCGCCCGCTGGTCGCTCCGTTCGACAACGACATCGTCGCCATCTGTGCGGTCTGGCCCGTGGCGGCGGATGGAGCTGTCATCGCGGTCGGCGGCCCGGCTCGGCTCAGCGCCGTTCCGCTCGCGTTCGCAGAGGCCACTCGAGTGCTGAACGTGGCCCTACGCTACCGGCGGACAGGCGTGGTTGACCAGTCCGCACTGTCCGTGCGGATGGCCGTGGAAGAGCATGACGTCCTGGGCGAGCAGTTGCTGCGCCGACACCTGGCGCCGGTGGCGGCCGCCGGCGGTTCCGCCGACATCCTGGACACCCTGCGCACCTACCTCAACGCAGGCCGCTCGATCGCTGCGACGGCAGCCGCGCTCTCCGTCCACCCCAACACCATCCGCTACCGGCTGGCCCGCTTTGAGTCGCTGGCCGGCGCCGATCTGAGCAGCACCGACACCGTGGTCGAGGTCTGGTGGGCGCTCGAGTACGCGGCTATCCGCCAGGTTTCCCTGGATAACCGGGACGCCATTGACGCCGCGGGAGGGCCCGTGTCAACCTAATGAACGTCTGTTTTGTCCTCAGGGAGACCGCATGCCCAGCAGCTCGACACCGCCGTCAGGTTCTCGCCGCTACGCCGCGGATCCGCTGCTTATGCGTGGCACAGGGGCCGGCCCCGGGCCGCTGACCGAGCGCTACCCGCCGGAGGAGCGGACACTGCTCCACGTGCTGGCCGGGCAGGTGGCCGATCGCCCGGATCAGGACTGGCTGGTCTTCGACAGCCGCGACCGGCTGACATTCCGGCAGGCCCAGCGGCGGGCCTACCAGTTCGCGCAAGCGGCCCAGGCCAGTGGCTACCCCGCGCCCCGGGTCGCGCTGCTGCTGCGAAACCAGCACGAGTTCGTCCCCGCGTACTACGGCGCGCAGGCAGCGGGCGGCCTGGCGGCACCGCTCAACCCGGAACTGCGGGGGCCGCTGCTGGAGACGCTGCTGTCCCGGTGTCAGGCACAGCTGCTGGTGGTCCGAGCGGACCTGCTCGACGTGCTGCGCGATGCCCCGTCGCTGGCCCAGATTCAGCTGGTCCTGGTCTGCGGGGAAGATGCCGCCTGCGGAGCGATCCACGGCGTGCCCGTGTGTTCCCTGGAGCAGTGGCTCAGCGGCCACCCGGAGGCCCCGCCCGCGTCACTGCCCCGGCCGTCCGACCTGGCGGCCCTGGTCTTCACCTCGGGCACCAGCGGCGGCTCCAAAGCCGTCGCCTGGTCGCATCACTACCAGTACTTCAGCTCATCCACCATCTGCGACTCGCTCGGTCACGGGCCGGACGATGTCCTCAGCACCCCGCTGCAGACCTGCCACATCGCCGGGCTGCAGGTGTTCGCCAACTCCGCGCTGCATGCGGGCTGCACGGCGCACCTGAAGTCCGCGTTCTCCGCCGCGCGCTGGTGGGATGAGATCGCGGCCGACAAGGCGACCTTCGCCATGCTCATGGGCCAGATGGCAGAGATGATACTGACGCGCGTGCCTGAGGCGCCGCCGCACCAGCTGGCTCACGCCTACATCCTGCCGCAGCCCCTCTGCCGAGCTGAGTTCGAAGACCGGTACCGGACTAAAGTCATCTGGCAGGGCTGGGGCATGACCGAGGTCTTCCCGCATGTGCCGAGCAGGATCCGGCTGGAAAACGTCAGCGACGACACCATCGGGCCGCCTCCTTCCTGGGTGGACTTCGGCGTGGTGGACGAAGACGACCGGCTCCTGGCTGCGGGGGAGCTCGGGCAGATGGTCTACCGGCCGCTCATCCCCTACGCCATGGCGAGCGGCTATTACGGGGACCCGGCGGCCACGTCCGCGGCCTTTCGCAACTTCATGTTTCACACCGGAGACCTGGGCTATTACGACGAGTCAGGAAATATTCACTTCGTCATGCGAAACCAGGACGCGATACGGCGGCGTGGGGAAAATATCTCGGCGGTCGAACTGGAGACAATCGCGCGCCGTCATCCCCGGATCGGTGACGCGGCGGCTTATGCCGTCCCTTCTCCGCTGGGCGAGCACGAGGTGAAGCTGGATGTGGTCAGCCAGGACAGCCTTCCGGTCGACCTGCCGGAGCTGCACCAGTGGCTCACCGAGAACCTGCCCCGCTTTATGGTTCCCCGTTACCTGGAGCAGCGCGACTCGTTCCCCAAGACGCCGAGCCAGCGGGTGGAGAAGTACAAGCTGGCGCAGGATTCGGCCGACCGACCCGAGGTCGCCGAATTCCAGCCGCGCCGTAAAGAAGTCAGCGCTCCTTGAGCCCCAAAAGCAGCGAGTCGGCCAGCCGCGCGCCCACCACTTCCCCGGAGTCGGGACCTTCGGCCCTATACCACTCGGCTGTCCAGTTGAGTGCCCCGAGCAGCCCCAGCACTGAGGTCTTGAGGTCGAGCTTCGGGTTGAACAAGCCCTCGCGCCGTCCGTCTTCCACCACCGTGGTCATAATGACCTCGTACTGCCGGCGTTTCTCCCGAATGCGATCCAGGTTCTCGCCGGTCAGGTAACGCCACTGGTGAAACACGACCAGGGTGCGCTCGGCGTTCTGGGCCACGATCGCGACATGGCCGACAATCAGGTTCCGCAGACGCTGCTCAGCATTACCGGGACCGGCGACCGCCGCGTATCCGAGGGCGAGGAACTTGTCGATTCCTGCCTCGACGATCTCCAGAAGAAGAGTCTCCTTGCCGTCGATATGTGTGTACAGGCTGCCGGGGAGCACGCCCACCGCGGTCGCGATGTCGCGCATTGTCGTACCGGTATAGCCTTGCGCTCCGAAAAGCCGGGTCGCTTCCTCGAGAATCGACCCGCGAGTCCCCTTAACACCCGCGCGTCGGGCCACAGAGTGTTCCTTTCCCCGTCTCGCGGTAAGCCACAGCGCTGACTAGCTGACGGCACTCTTAGTAAACGAATGATAGTCCGCATAGGGTAGCATCGCGCTCCGCTAGCAAGCGGCGGTCCGCTCCTTCCCTAGGATCTGGTCGATCTGCGCCTCGGCGATTCCCGCCTCAGCCAGCACCTCCCGGGTGTGAGCGCCGACCTTGGCCGGCCAGCGCGGGGCAGTCTCGGGCGACTCGACCGGCAACCGGACCAGGCGCTCCCCGCCGGGGGCGCCGACCGGGTCGAGCAGGATGTGCCGTTCGGCGGTCAGCGGATGCCGCAGCGCCTGGCCGACCGGGTTCACCGGCGACACCGGCACCTCCGCCGCGAGCAGCAGGCGCTCCAACTCCGGGCCGTCGAAGGCGCTGGTGCGCTGCTCGAGCAGCGCGTGCAACTCGGCCCGCCGCTCTACCCGGCCCGCCACGGTGCGGAAACGCTCGTCGTCGGCCAGGTCCGCCCGCCCCAGCGCACCGCACAGCCGCCGGTAGATGGCATCGTTGCCCGCCGCGATCATCGCCCATCCGTCTGCGGTGCGAAAGGCCTCGTAGGGTGCCGAGATCGGGAAGCCGGAACCGCTCGGCGCGGGCGAATGGCCGGTAGCCAGGACGTTGAGCACCTGACTGGACAACAGCGCGAAGCCCGAGTCGATAAGCGTGGCGCCGACCTGCTCCCCCGTGCCGCTGCTGCGGCGCCGCTCGAGGGCAGCCATGATGTTCATCGCCGCCCACATTCCGGTGGTGATGTCGATCAGCGAGACCGGGACGCGGGCCGGTTCGCCGCCCGGATGGCCGGTTGCGGCCATGATTCCGGTGAAGGCCTGGATGACCGGGTCGTAACCAGGAAGGGACCGGCCCAGCGGCCCATCGCCGAAAGCGGAGACCGAGCAGTAGACCAGCCCCGGGTTGCCCGGCGCGAGATCTTCATACGACAGGCCCAGTTTCTCTAGCTTGCCCGGCCGCCAGCTCTCCACCAGCACGTCCGCCCGTTCGGCGAGCCGCCGCACCGCGTTCCGGCCGGCGGGCTGGGCGAGATCGACGGCCACACTGCGCTTGTTCCGGTTGAAGGCCAGGAAGACCGTGCTCGTGCCATCGACGAACGGCGGCATATGACGGCTGTCGTCACCTCGGCCGGGCCGCTCGATCTTCTGCACGTCAGCCCCGAGGGAAGCCAGGATCATCGTCGCCATCGGCCCGGCGATGACGCTGGTCAGGTCAACCACACGCAGGCCCCCGTATGTCGCCACCGCCGTCATACTGCCACCTCCCCCGTCTGCTACCTTCCGATTAAACTAATAGTAGTTTGTATCCTACTCAACCTCTGGCGACAAAAGGAGCAGAAAACACCATGGGCAAACTTGATGGCAAGGTCGCCGTGGTCAGCGGGGCGGCCCGCGGCCAGGGCCGGGCGCATGCGATCCGGCTGGCGCAGGAGGGGGCCGACATCATCGCGGTCGACATCTGCGCGCCGATCGACAGTGTTCCCTACGCGCTGTCCAGCGTGGACGACCTGAAGGAGACGGCCTCGCGGGTCGAGGAGCTCGACCGCCGCATCGTGGCCAGCCAGGCCGACGTGCGCGACCGGGGGGCGCTCGGCGCCGCCGTGCAGGAGGGCATCGCCCAGCTGGGGCGGCTGGACATCGTGGTCGGCAACGCGGGCATCTGGTCCAACGCCCCGTTCCTGGAGATGACCGACCAGATGTACCACGACATGATCGACGTACAGCTGCACGGGAACTATAACCTGGCCAAGGTCACCGTCCCCCAGCTAATCGAGCAGCGCGAGGGCGGCTCCATCATCCTCATCAGCTCGACGGCAGGCATGCGCGGGTTCCCCAACCAGATCCACTACAACGTGGCCAAGCACGGCGTGGTCGGGCTGATGCGCTCCCTCGCCAACGAGCTCGCCCCGCACTTCATCCGGGTCAACAGCGTGCACCCGAGCTCGGTGAACACGAAGATGATCCAGAACGAGACGATCTGGAGCGCGTTCGCCCCCGGGGTCGAGAACCCCACCGTGAACGACTTCGGAGACACGTTCACCGCGATGAACCTGCTGCCGATCCCGTGGATGGAGCCGTCAGACATCTCCGGCGCGGTCGCCTGGCTGGCCAGCGACGACTCCCGCTTCGTGACCGGGGTGACGCTGCCGGTGGACGCCGGCTACCTGGCCAAGTACAGCTAGCCGACGCGGCGGTCCGGGGTCCAGAGCTTAGTGGTCGACAGGGCCACTTCGACCGCCTGGACCCCGGGCAGCTCCAGCAGCGCGTCGGTGATGTACCGGCGCAGGCCGGCGTAGTGCACGCACGAGGCGTCGGTGAGCACCAACTCGACCCGGACCGTGCCGTCGGCGCAGCTGACCTGGTCGACCAGCCCCATCTGGCAGATATCGAGCGGGGTGCGCATCAGCAGGCTGCACGGCTCGGGCACGGTCCGCAGCTGGGCCCGGACCTCCGCCTCGGTCGGCATCACCGCAGCTGTCCCCAGGGCCGCTGGCCGTTCGCCTTGCGCCGGGCAAACTCGTCGCCGTCCAGGCGGGCCACGGCCTGGACCGGGTCAAGGCCGTGCACGCGCAACGCGTTGCCCCCCACAATGGCGCGCCGGTCCTCCGCGGTGACCTGGTCAAAGCCGTACTCGTCGATGATCTCAGCGGAGAACTGGTAACCGTCGAAGGCGGCCAGCAGCGGAGCGGGATGGCTGAGATTCGAGCCGCTGCCGTACATCAGCTGGCCCGAGCCGCAGGCCCGTAGCAGGGTGCCAAGCACCTTGGCGAAGACGCGCGGCCGCACCACGACGTAGGCGAAGACCGATTCCAGGGTGGCGTACACATTGCGGTGGCGGGCAAGCAGCTCGGCTGTCTGCTCGAGGAAGGCCGCCCCGGCGTGCACAATGTGGAAGTTAAGGTCGGAAAACCGCTCGAGCGCCGCATCGAGGTCGTCGATGCGGAACGCTTCGCGCGGCGCGGGCGGCAGCCAGAGCGCCTTGTGGATGGCGACGTTGCGGATGCCCAAGTCGCGGGCCGCTTCCAGCAACGGAGTGGCGAAGTCGGGCCCGTCTAGGCGCCATCCTTCGCCTTTGCCGTCGTAGAAGAATGCCGGGTAGAGCTTGAGCCCGTCCACGCCGAATTCTCGCACCTGCCATTCCAGCTGCTTGATGGCGGTGTCGGTGACCGGCGTGTCCACGGTGGCGTACCAGCGGAACCGGTCCGGGTAGCGGGAGCGGAATGCCGCTGCCCGGGCCGGGTCGGTCACGAAGTCGCGGCAGAAGCCGAGGCTGGGCAGGGCGTGGATGACCGCCATGTCCACCGGGCTCTCCACGAACAGCGAGTCCGCCATCGCCGCGAACGGGAAGTCGGAGAAGAACTCCGCGCGGGTCAGCTGGTACTCGGCGTGCTCCTCGCCGGTGGCGAGCAGGTGCGCGGCGTAGACCGCCTCCAACTGCTCGACCGCGGCCGGGTTCTGGTTCTCCGCCGACAGGTTGTACGGATGGACGACTGCGTCGACCACCACGGCATCGCCGATCATGGGGCTGCGTGCACCACCTTCCGTTCTGCTAAACAAATGTTTGTACACAATGTCGCGGGCGTCAAGTGAGCCTGCCCGGCGCACCGGCAGCGCGCCGGGCAGGGCGCGTTGACACACGGGAAAGGATATGGATACCCTTACAAACAACTGATTGTTAGTTTTTGCTGGAGGTGTGGCCGCGGTGACGCAGACGAGCCAGGAGACGGTCCCGACCGAGGCGGAGCGTCAGTATCCCCTGCCGCCGACGACCCTGGACATGTCGGTCTATACCGATCCCGCCCGCTACCAGGCCGAGATCAAGTCGATCTTCCATCATGCTTGGTTCCCCGCCGCCCCGTCCGGTGACCTGCCCCAGGCCCGCGACTTCGTGGTGTGGGAGCAGCTCGGACAGTCGATCGTCATCAGCCGGCTCGACAACGGCTTGGCGCGCGCCTGGCACAACGTCTGCCAGCACCGCGGCGCCCGGCTGGTGGACGGCGCGGGCAACTGCGGCCGGGGCCGGTTCACCTGCCCCTGGCACGGCTTCGTGTACAACCTGGAGGGCGAGGTCACCAGCGTCCCGCTGCGGGAGAGCTTCAGCGAGAGCGAGCTCAGGGGCCTGCGGGCGCCGGCGGTGCAGGCGACCGAGTGGGGCGGCTGGGTCTGGCTGGCCCTGTCCGACGACGTGCCGCCGCTCACCGAGTACCTCGGCGTGATCGGCACTGAGCTGGACGGCTACGGCCTGGACAACTTCACCGTCCGGTTCCGCACCACCGCGGTGATGCAGGCCAACTGGAAGATCGTGGTCGACGCGTTCAACGAGACCTGGCATGTCCCCTTCACGCACAAGGACACCCTGGCCGGGATGGTGCTGTGGCGCGACGCGGCGCTGAAGATCACCCCGCCGCACTCCTGGATGACGCTGCCCATCCGCGGCTTCACCGACCAGGCGGGTACGACCGACGACCACCGCCATTCGCACCTGTGCCACTACCTAGTCTTCCCCAACACGATCTTCAGCTGCTTCCCCACCCACCTGCAGATGTGGAGCGCCTGGCCGATCTCAGTCGACCAGACACTGATGTGCGCCTACGAGGTCGTCGGACCGCCGCCCGGCGGCATGCCGGCCGACAAGTGGGAGCGGCACAACCGGCGCGACTGGGATCAGTTCCTCGAGGTGCTGACCGAGGACGCCGGCGTGATCAACGACTTCGCCAAGGTCATTACCTCGCTCGGGCTGCGACGGAACATGTTCAACACCGCCGAGAGCAGGCTGACCGCGTTCCACCAGGAGGTGGCCGAGCGGCTGGGCGACGACCGGAGGCCGCGATGACGAAGATCAAGGTCAACCGCGATACCTGCCAGGGCTACGGCAACTGCGTGATCGCCTTCCCGGCGGCGTTCGACCTAGACGACGACGGGCTCGTGGTCCTGAAGCGGGACAGCATCAACGGCGCTGACGGCGAAGAGGCAGAGGCGCTACGGCGCGCGGCCTACGACTGCCCGACCGAGTCGATCACCGTGGCGGAAGAGGACCAGTAAGGCCCTGGGGCGGCCCGGCCGCCGCCCCTGGACGCCGGTGGTCAGCTGAGGTCGCAGAAGAACGACCGCAGCTCGTCCACTACCAGGTCAGGCGCCTCGGCCGTGGGGAAGTGCCCGTCGCGGCTGCACCTGCCAGCGACGCAGGTTGGTCGCGCCGGCGCCGGCCGAGGATGTAGGCGGCGGTGCCCGCCGGGAGTCGGCCAGCGCGCCGCGGACGTGGATGAAGTGGGCCGGGATGTCGTCTACCGTCACCATGAACTGCGGATATGAGTTGATCGGGGCTTCCTGGTCTCGCCAGGAGTAATCGCCGGTCCGGTAGCGCACCAGGTCCTGCAGCCAGGCGCGGTTGACGCCGTAGGCCCAGTCGTGGTTGCCGAACTCGTGGGCCTAGCGGGTGTGCCGCAGCCGGGGACAGCATGTCGTCCAGGTCGGCCTGCGGGATGGCGATGTCGAACGGCTTGGCCGACGTGCGGGCTCACCGCTACAGGCCCATTTCCTTGGCGATGATGCTGCGCTGGATCTCGCTGGTGCCGCCGCCGACCATCGCGTGCTTGGCCTCGCGGAAGTAGCGCTCCATGTCGTACTCGGGCAGCTGCGCGTAGCCGCCGAGCGCCTGCATGCCGTTGAACGAGGTCTTGAAGGCCACGTCGGCCGCGAACACCTTGGCCATCGATACCTCCTTCACCGCCCGCTCGCCCCGGGCCATCTTGGTCGCTGCGTTGTACACCAGCAGCCGGGCCGCCTCCACCTCGCACTCGTTCTCCGACATCCGGTGCTTGAGCACCTGGAACGACGACAGCGCGCGGCCGAACTGGGTGCGGCCCTTGGTGTAGGCGATCGTGTCGTCCAGCGCGGTGCGCGCGTTGCCCACGTAGGTAGCGGCCAGGCTGAGGCGCTCGTACTCCAGGTGCTCGCCGATGAAGGCCCATCCGGAGCCGGGCTCGCCGAGGATGTTGCCCCGGGGCACTCGCGCGTCGGTGAAGAAGATCTCGGTGGTTCCCAGGCTGCGGCGGACGATCGTGTCCAGCTTGCGCACGTCGACGCCCTTGGTGGTGTTCGGCACCAGGATCAGGCTCATCCCGCCGTGCCGGTCGGCGCCGGTACGGGCGAGCACGGTGATGACCGTGCCCGGAAGGTGCGCACCGGAGCAGAACACCTTGTTTCCGTTGAGCACCCAGTCGTCGCCGTCCAGCACCGCCTTGGTCTGGATGCCGGCCGCGTCGGAG
>Ga0335074_10005139_pt1 | contig 18088 bp, 11 predicted proteins | sample Lox_Sample_23_FD_206715 | JGI IMG/M metagenome (GOLD analysis project Ga0335074, IMG submission 206715) | Soil microbial communities from Loxahatchee National Wildlife Refuge, Florida, United States - Lox_Sample_2.3 | ecosystem: Environmental > Terrestrial > Soil > Wetlands | place: USA... | reverse complement strand
AGGCAGTGAAGATCCGTCAGGTTAATGCCCAGCGCGGCCGCCGCCGCACTGTCCACCTCGGTTGTGGCGTCCTGCAGGGCGGGGATCTTTGCCGCGACGCGCGCCACCTTTTCCAACGACTCCCGATGATTTGACATGTATATAATTTAGTTATATTATTAAATCACTGAGACCGTCAAGATGATTCTAGTCACCGGTGCCACTGGAAACGTTGGCCGTGAACTGGTGCCGCTGCTGGCTGCGACAGGCCGCCCGGTTCGTGCGTTTGTGCGCGACAAAGGAAAGATGCATGCCGTCGCTGGCTGCATTGAATGCGTTGAGGGCGATCTCGACCGTCCCGAAACGCTCGCGACGGCCATGCGTGGTGTGGACAGTGTGTATGTCGTCAGCCCCCGGACACCCCAGGTGTCAAATGTTGTCGCCGCGGCCAAAGCCGCAGGCGTGCGCTGCATCGTAAAACAGTCAACCATCGAGGCCGATCGGTCCCTCGGCCCGGGAAAGTGGCATCGTGCGCAGGAATTGTTGATAGAAGACTCCGGCATGGAATGGACCTTTCTTCGGCCCACGCTCATGATGTCGAACCTTATTCAATGGTGGGGAGATACCGTTCGCAGACAGGGCCGCGTCTACTTTCCTGGCGGCGAGGGCAAGGCCGTGCCGGTTGACCCTCGGGACGTCGCGCTGCTGGCCTGCGCGGTTCTGACCCAGCCCGGACATGCAGGCCAAGCTTACAACGTCACCGGCCCTGAGCCACTCTCGGCCCGAGAAATGGTCCACATCCTCTCCCGGGTTGTGGGCAAGCGCATCCGCTATGTCCGCATCCCGTTGTTCGTCGCGGCCATGGCAATGCGCCGATTTGGCGCGACACGGGAATTGACGGACGCCATCAAGGAAACCTTCAGAGCATGGGAACGCAACGAATATGACTATGTCTCCGATGCGGTGGAGCGCGTGACACGACGCAAGCCGCGGTCGTTCGAGGAATGGTGCCGCGATCACCGCTCGTCCTTTACCGCGTAAGCTTTCACCCCGTCGCGCCAGTTGGGTCGCGAGCAATGCGTAGCGCACCCCGATTGCTCCGCGATGCGCCGCGTTCTCCGAAAACGTTGGCATCCCTATTCTGAGGCTGAATGTGAGACAGTCCGCAGGCCTGTTTTTCCAGTCTTTCGACGGCTGTCTCAGAATTTACCCATTCTGCAACGGTAGTAAACGGCTTATTGGTCACACCGACAATGCGACGCGCGGATCGTGTCCGATCACATTTGTGCGAAACGTCGGGTCATACTACTCTGAAGACCCTGGGGTGGAGGTTTTGTAGCATGGCAGAGCTCGTTTTCGGAACGCAGCAGTCCCTGGCGACGATTTCGTGCGCGTCGAACACTTTTCAAACTGTTTGCGGCTGGCGTCCATTTTTGGACTCCAGTTGGACTCCAAAACCGGGAGTTGAGCGGATCGGCGGTCTGTAAGTTTTTGAGGAATCTGGTCGGGCCGCCGGGATTTGAACCCGGGACCTCTTGCACCCCAAGCAAAAAATATCAATCACTTACAGGCAGCCCTCAATGAAAACAAAAGACTTGCCCGTAACCGATTTGGACGCCAAATGGACGCCATCATAGGAAAAAAGACGTTTGGACTCCGGTCCGACTCCAATTTCTAACACGGTCTCACTCCTATCCAACACCACATTTTAGAGCGCTTCAGCCGAGCAGATCCAGACACCCGTCCTCTCGCGCGTGATTGATCCGCTCCAATCGAATTCGAGCCCTTGCCGCAAGTTCTAAAGGCGTTACGCCATCCACAAACCAAGCGTGGACAATGCGATCCATTCCAGCTCCGACGAGCGGCGCAGCCGTCCGAAGACTACCTCGCAATGCGATACCGTCGGTTTTGCCCCAGTGAAGAACTAAGTTTCGCTGACGGTAAAGCCTCCTAAAGGCGGCGTCGAGATGATCCTGTATATCTCGGAGACGCTTGTGCGGGTCGTCCAGAACTGCTTTAAGCCGTGCGACTGCGGCTAAGTCCGAGTGCTCATTTCGAAGATTCATATTGTCCCCTCGCCTGATTGCAGATAAGACAACAGCTGATCTGTCCCGATTGCTCTTACAGATTGCAAGTGCATCTCGAAGCACTCCGCCGGCCTCCTCGATCCTATACGAGAGGGCGGTGATCTCTGCACGAACCAGAGAACAGGCGACGAGCAGTGCCATCCGATCGCCCGCGCTGACCCTCTCAATATCTCCGGCCCCGGTCAACAGTGCTTCGATAGCGGCCCACCCGCCCGCAACAGCAGCCGCGGGTGAGGTCGAAGAAGCCAACGGACCGAGCAATTCGATCGCAGAATCGACATTGCTTCGCGTACCTTCGGAGTAAAGTTGGTGCTCTCGGAAAAGGGCATGAACCTCAACACCGCGTCGATGCCTTTGAAGTCTAAATGCGCGCCGTTGTCCGTCAATCCACGCGACGGGTAGTGGAGAAAGTTGCCCAACAGTGCCAATCGAGATTCGGGCCGCTATCCGATCAATGACTTCGAGGGCGTTTTCGATTGCAGCCCATGGATCGAGGGCCGTCACCTTCAACCACACCCCACCATTTTGTCGAACGTTAGTGACTTCGAAATTGTTCGTCCGGAGCCAATGGGAAACCGCCGGCGCATCAATCCAATTAGAGGCCATTCCGGATTTGGTCGCGGGCATTGATTCGAAGGCCACAAGAACTCGAAACTCTCGCGCAGTTTCCCGCGCCAAACCATGTGCGGCGGCAACAAGCTTCGGCAAGGCTCCCGTTCCTTTGCTTCGAACGTTGAACGTCCACCATCGTTGGAGAAAATCAAAACTCAAACCAACGTCCAACAGGTGGGAGGCGATCGAGCGCGCGGTTCTTTCCGGTCCAGGCGCCGTTTGCGGCGTCTTCAGTGCAGCTGCCCAGCGATTCAGGTAATTCTCTTCAATGTCGCGGGTGAGTTGCGCCAGGGTTACGTAGTCTAGTCCCCGAAACCTCAGCTCAGTCTTGAGCGTCTGCTGAAGGAGGTTCTTCTGCTGAGGCGGGCCGACACCAGGATCCGGTCCCATCAACTTCAAGGCGGTGCTGATCAAGTAGCGTAAGGCCGCTTCGCTGAGTACTCCAACGCTTACGGCTTCGCTTGCCTCTAGAATTTCCTTAAGGGTCAGGACCAGGCCATGTCCCCAGAGGCGTCGATGCCAAGGGGTCCTACGATCGACGAAATCAGATAGCCGCGCAGAAACGTGTTTCTGGAACAAATCGACATCCACTGGTGCCATATGTTATCTTAAGTGCAGGACACAACGTCCGAGATCTAAAACCGCTAGGGGGTCCCCGAAAGGGCGCCCCCGCGTATTAGAAAAAGGGCCACTCGCAAGGGTGGCCTTTTTTTATGAGCAAACGTCCAGAATACCTGATTATTTGAAGCGCACGCGCGATGTTGATCGCAAGTCGCTTTGTGGTAGGGATTCGGCGGCTTGGGCGCGCCTACTGTGGGACTGTCGTCACCGGATCCATTTCAGCAAGATCGGGAGGGACGTCGGGTGCAGTCGGCGGACGCGCTGCTGGCTCGGTGTGACCCTTCCTCTTGCCAGCGGCAGCCGCAATCTTTTCCTGGATGAGGCGCGTCAATTCGTTCTGGCGCTCCGGAGCGACGAACGTGTACTCGCTCGTCATTTCAAGATCGCTGTGGCCTGCAATCTTGGAGGCTTCGATCGCGCTCCCACCGACTTGTTGCCGCCACGTGATGTTGGCGCGCCGGAACGAATGCGGCCCGAGACCAGGGAAATCGCAGTTTTCGTCTATGGCGGCCTGGTGCAACGCGTCGCGGACGCCGGAATCCCAAAGCGGTTTCTCCGGCGCGCGTTTCTGAAAGAACACCCAACCCTCGGGCTTCGCGCCGTCCTTTGTCGCTTTCTCCCGGAAACGCTTCGTCAGGTCACCGACGCCCAGAATGCGGCGGCTGTCATCGCTCTTGGGGCGGCCGACATCCTGATGCCACACACGCTGCTCGATTTTGATCGTGGCAGCATCGAGGTTGATATGCTTCCATTTCAAGCCCAGCACCTCCGAGATCCGGGCGCCGGTAGCGATGCAGGTTTCGATGACCAGCAGATTCGGTTCTTCAAGGCGCGCGAGCACACGCGCCGTCTCGTCAAACGAAAGGATCCGGCGTTCGTATTTGTGGTGCTTCTTGCCGAGTTTCGCCTTGCTGGCGGGGCTGCGCTTTCCTTCCTCCCACAAACCATGTCCCTCGGCGTAGTAAAAAATTCGGCTCATGATCGCGCGAACGCCATGCATGGTCCACCACGAATCGAACGTCGTGTGTAGCCAGTCCTCGACTGCCTTGGGCTGAATCTGGTTCAGGCGAAGGTTCCCCCATCGCGGAACGATGTATTGCGTCAGATAGAATTTTTCCTTCACGCGCGTTGGCTTGGCAATCTGGTTTTCTCGACCGAGATATCCCTCCTCGTACATCTTGGCGACCGCGCCGAACAGCGCGACGCCTGTGGCTACCACTTTTTCAACGGCCGCCTCGACGGTGGGCGCGTTGGATTTTGCCAGGAACTTGTCCCGCTCGATTTCCGCCTGCTTCTTCGTGATGGCCCTGTCGCCCTTGCTCGGCCCGACCGCCTGGTATTTCCGAAGCGTCCGGATAGTGCCATCCGGCTGAACTTCGTCAGCCCAATACCGGAAGACCCACGGCCAGCCCTCGCGGTCCTTCCGTGGTTTCACTTGCGGATGTTGAACCCGTGCCTTCACACGCATGCCTCCCGATAGCGCCTGAAGGGTACCTTCGATCCTAAGCATCATTCAAGTCCAATAATATGAAGGTGATAGAAGGAATCGTATTGAGATCGTAAGGGTCGAACCCGTCGAATCCCAGGGAACCGGAGTGTCTGGTGGCCTTTCCTCCTGTAGAAATCTGACATTCCCGACAATTGCGGCGTAAGCTGTTGATTCCGGTCACCCGGTACTTGTCGGGTGGGCAAGATTTCCCGACATGGAACCCGACATGATTCCTGACAAATCGGCAGCTTCATTCGGTATCCTCGTCGCCATCCGAGGTCTCCGGCACGACGGTACTGCGGAGGAGGTGCAACACGGGGATGGTCGATCCGCCGATGCTTCGCCGGACTGTGAGGGTTTCGCGCCCTACGTCGATCGACGCCAAGAGCCCCTTCTCATGGAGCCTTTTCCTCAAGGTGTGCTCCGTCACGGTGAGAGCGTCGCCGGTGTCCCGGCCGGCGACCTGGGCGGCTCGAAAAGCTGTCGTAGGTTCCAGATAAAGATCATCAGCGTCAAGCCACCCGATGCATTCACCGAGTGGCGTCCATGTTCCGGAGGAGTCGCGCCTCCATCCGCAGCAACTAGGCGTTCGATCGGGTTCGCCGCCGTTCCGGTTTTCAAGATGCGCGCGACCGGATGTCAGCAATGAACGAAGCAGAGCGAGAAATCTGGCACTTGGCTCGGTGGCCACCTGGTGTTTGGCTTGGGCGGCCGCGGCTTGACCGAGAGCGCTCCAACAGCGGTTCGCCATTCGGTCGCGTTCGGCCTGGTCCAAGGCACCGCAGTCCACGCTGAAATCCAGAAACGACTCGAAGCCAGCTTGCAGGTTCGCGACGATCTCGGGTGTGCGAGCGTGAACCCGGTTATTCAGTGCTGCATCGCGGTATTTCGTGACGTTCCGGTCGAAAACAGCCCGCGCGTCTTCGAAACGGCCGGCGAGGCACTGAATGAATCCCGCGACCGCTTCCGCGTAAAGCCCTTGTTGCGCGTCCTTCTGGCATTCGCTGAGTCGATCGGCCATGATGCTGCCTTTGGGAAGTTCCAGGATCATCAGTCGCGCGCGGACTGATTGGCCGCGCGGAATATCTTCGCCGGTTGAGAGGATGAGCGCACGCGGCGGTTTTGGTTCCCGCAATCTGGCGGTGGAATCGAGGCGACTGCGGCCGGCATGATTCCCGGCGGCGCGGAATACTCTATCAGCCGCCGCATGATATCGCGCGACGTCGGCGCCACTGCCTTGGGGTGCGAAATCGTCAATCACGAACAGTGTGTCTTTCGCACAAAAAGCCAAGGACTCCAGGGCATTTCCTGTAGACGACCACGCACCCGGCAGGTGCAGTCGATTCATTGCTGCGCCGAAATGCTGTTGGTATAGCGCCGCTAGTTCGCTTTTGAATGCGCCGGTCTCCCCGGCCAGATGCATGGCGAAGTCGGCACCACCTAGCACCGCCCGGTACGTAGCGGCGAGCAACGGCAATGTGATTACCTCCGGTCCAAGCTGAGCCAGTTTGAGACTCGCGCTGACAGCAGTAGTCAGCGCGTCGGGCCTGGCAGGGAGTCGCAGCTCGTAGCGACTCATCTGGCCGGCAAGCCTCACGTTGATATCAGCGACAGCTCCGGTACCGGCGATCGCGCCGCCGGCGTGCAGGAAAAGCCAACGACCGTCGACTTTGCGCCAGCCGGTGTGTGTATAGATGCATCGCTCCTCGGCGGTCATGGAGAGCGACTGGATGGCGGTGCGGGCATAATCACGTTGATTGGGATAGGTGATCGCGGTCGCACCTAGCCGCTCGATAGGCCAGTCCATGCCGGCGAAATCCGACGCCGGAATCGCGAACTGAAGTTTCCGCCCCAACAATTCTGCGGCGATTTCGAATTCGTACCTCGTTTCAACGCCGTCGTCCAGCCGGATGTTGGCGGTTATCGCCGCCTGGAAATTCGTCAACTGGATCTGCGTCACGCCGCTGCCCTTCATCGTGGCGCGAAACAAGCCCTCGGGCCTCGACTGGAACTGGGGGGAAAGCACAACCTCCAGCCGACCTCCGGGCGTGGAAGAATTGAACAATTCGAGCACTCTGTCGGGTCCCCAGGCGGCCAGCAAGTCATCGATGCCATTCACGCCACAGTCTTCCGGCAGGTTCACGAAATCTACCGTGGCGCCCCGCGTCGCGAGTTCACGGCCGACTCCCTTTCTCGCCCATTTCACCTGGTCGTTCGTGTGGACATTCGTGTCGAACGTCACGAACACTTTGCGGCCATTCCACTCAATGCGGCTCAAATCGGCGATTGGACCTTTGACGTCCAAACGTTCTCCATTTGGCCCACCTACTTTGCCGATTTTGCCGCGCCAGTTCCAGACACCTGCTATCGCGACCGGAATGAATCGCGGAGATTCTGCAGTATGATTGGCGAGCCGCCAGAGAGCCAGTGCTTTCTTTTCTCCTTCCACCAGAGCGATGGGGATCTGCAGGTCGGCGAGGTGCGCCAGGGTGACGCCCGGTGGAACGAAGATCCGGTTCGCGCCGTTGGGCGGACCAAGGTACTTGCGTTCCGTCTTTGGTTTACCGTCCTTGCCAACCGTCCAATCTGGATTGTCGCGGCGTATGCGGTGATTGAACGCTGATAGGTCGCCGGGCCAGTAATAGGGAATCAGGATTCCGGCACAATCGCGGGTTCCTTTTTGCCCGACGATGTCGCGCCCTTCAAAGCTTGCCACCCGTCGCAGGAACGCAGCGTCAGCAAGTTCGCGCGTGATCCAGGACGCGGCGAACTTCGCATAATCGTCTTCCGTCAGCGGTCTCCCCCAGGTCGGTGGGATTCGCGCAGACAAGCTTTCAGATGTCCACGGCGCGCCGGTGCCGTTGATTTGGGCTTCGCACTCTATAGAGTTCCCCGCAGCCTCAGACACCATCGCCAGTGCTCCTGGATGACCGCTTGTCGTGGTAAGGCGTCCTTGAGCGCGGCCCGTCAGCTTCCTCGGAAATCTCCAGTCCCATGGCGCGGACGAGCGCCAACGTGATTGCCCGTGCTTTGGGCTCCCCGGAACCTTTGCCAACACGTCGGCCGACACGGACTTCGGCCTCAAAAATTCCGCTCCTTCCGGTGCGAAGAGTGTACACGCATGCGGACACGGTCAAGAGTTCAAACGCATCATCGAGATTCCTGAGCGGAGCGAATTTCCAACTTGGAATCCACGCCCTGCCGGACTTGATGAACCTTCCTGGTGCGGTTCTCCAGCCCATGACCTGGACCGCCAGCCAGTCGGTGAGCCTGTCGTCATTCATGCGAGCGCTCCCCGAAGAAGTCGATGCGAGTGGGCACGCTGCGAAGGCGAATGCATTCGAGTTCCAGTGCCGTTCGAATCCGATCCTGCTCGTCAGGGGTTAGAGAGCCATCGCCGAGTTCGAAAAGACAGATTTTGTAGCGGCTGACTCCAGAAAGCCGCGCCAGGCGGCTTTGAGAAATTCCAAGGGCGTTGCGATGAACCCGTAGACTCGTCACAGCAACAGTTGTAGCTTGGATCTTGCTGAATAAATATTGCTGAAAAAAGCGCGTTCAGTACCGAAAAAATCGGCGATTTATTCAGACTTCTGGTGCGTGCGCTGGAAGTGCCGTAGGATTGACGAGACATTCTTTATCTGCTGCGGCGTCGGGTACCTAGCAGCGTAGAGGATTTGCGCACGCGCTTTACCGCCTTGAACGGCAAGCGCCTTTCGCTTACGCTCTTCCGGAATCTCCGTCGGCCGCCCACGCTTTTTTCGGGAGTTCGGCTCGCGGTTGTCTTCGCTTCTTGGCTCCAATTCGGCTGACTTTAGATGCTCCTCCGTGGCTCGATCTGAAGGTTTAGCAGGTGTTTCAGGAGCCTTGCTGCCGCCGGAAACGTCCTCCATCGGAGAGGCGTAAACGAACTGCCAATGGGCTTTGCGATCTTCCAGGTACGGCCTGATGGCCATCGCAAGGTTATGACGCTCTTTCAGCCCGATGTACTTAAACCATTCCTCGCCCGACAAGTTGATGCAGGGTGGTTCCCCTGGGATCGGCTCCGGCAAAGGCGCATGAAACCGGTAACGATATTCGATTGCGTCGCCGATCAACTGGTGATAGAGACAACGGGGATCCGGATCATTTCTTGCGAACAGGGCGATCTCCCGGCCCTTCCATCCATCGGTCCCGCATTGCCAGTCGATCCGGACGACCTTGTCGCCGGGACTCTTTTCCCACTCAATTCCAAAGACATCAATCAGCAAATTGCCAATGAACGCATCGAGGACTTCGTTGGCGTCCTTCGCCTGCTTGGAAACAGCGTTGCGATAGGCTGCCGCGTTCACGTCGAAAACCTTTACTGCATACCGTCGGAAGGGGTCGATGATGGCGCTGGGCAGCGGCCAAGCTGAGCCTGCGAATACGGTCTCTAGCTCGCTCCTCAATTCAGATCGCCCAGTCAAGGTTTCTTCACCGATTCGCATTTCTTCTTCAGGCTTCAAGAGTGCATCATCCGGCTCATCAGCCGTCGGAGTGTTCACCCACACTACTTCGCCATTCAAGCGGGTCACCGGTATTGGAGTCTTTTGGGTTCCTCGTATCCTCCACACCGGGTCAGTTTGTACGACCCGATCCGTTGCCGGCACTCGTTCTTCGAGAACAAACATCGAGTCCTCTTTATTATTAGGGTCTCGATTCTTTCTGCCTGCCGCGGCAGCGTTTTCCGAGAGTTTGCCTTTCGCGCTAGCCGGGCGGCGGTTCTCCTCTTGGGTCTGCGCGCGCGTGGAATCGCCATGCTCGTGGTCGGCGGGTCGTGGAATGTCGACTTGGCCATCGCCAATGGCGTGGTCGACAAACCACGGAGGTGGGAATTCTCGCTGCGCCTTAGTGATCCACTTCGAAGCGCCCTCATGGACGGCAGCGTCAACGGCCGATCTGTCCAGCAAGGGCAGGTCCTTCGGATTGACCTTGGCTAGAATCCATTCCAGAACCTGCTGTCCGTCGGCTTCAATGCGAGTACGGAACTGTTCCACAGAACCAAGTTGCCAGGATGCCTCCGCCAGAACGTCGAAAATGGTCATCGCAATTCTCTGGAAGTCGCGCTCTAACTTTCGGATCTGTCCAGCAATTGTTGGCCCGCCTCGTCGTGAGCCGACAGGCTGCCATTCGCCGGGATCGACGATCTCTCGCATTTGTTCATGAGCCGCGAGCCTCTGCTGCAGTTCGCTCTCTGCTGCTTTAATTCGTCGTTGCTGATTTTCGGTTAGATTGCGCCTGATCTGATCTTGCAGGGCGTTTTTCTTTTCTGCGGCACGCTTTGGCACGCGTGCTTTGAGGATGCCCTTCGTCTCGAGCCGCAGACAGTAGTCCGCCGATGCCTCGATCAACCGATGTATGGTCCCGGCCTCGAACTCGGTCGTCATGCCGTTAGCGTTGGTGTGACTAATAACGGTTCCGGACTTGAAGTTTGGGCTTTCAGTCTTAAGGAGGTCAAGCCAGAGAAACAGAGCAGCATGTCCTCCGGGGTATCCAAGCTCGACGGTCGCCCGCTCGGCCAACCATATGAATACCTCGCGCTCACGATCATTGGTGGCTCCGCTCAGATACCACTGGTCACCGCTCTCGTTCCAGGAACCCGAGATCCAATTTGCCACCAAGCTATCGCCATGCTCTTTGCGTAATGCTCGGAACCGACCTTCGATGTCGCGCCAGATACCCGGATTGGTCCTCTCGCCATTGAAGCAATGATCACCGAATGAGACGTTCGAGTTCATCATGTGCGGGTTCGAACCCACCTCTGGTCCTAAGAACAGACTCCTTGGGTCCGGAGACCGCGAAGAGACGTACGGCAATCCAGAATGAAATTCACTATCATTACCCGATCGGCGGCCGGTTCAAACAAATTTCAGTGTTTGGCCTTCTTGGCTTCCTCCAGCCGGCAACCGGGTGAGACCAGACCAACCCAGCAAATTAATGCGGACAACAAAAGGCTTCGAGTTCCTCCACATCCTCGGTGAAGTCGAACACCATCTGTATGGCCGGACCAGCGTTGTAGTTCTCGTTGTAGCTATCGACGTCGGCCTTTAGCTGCTTGCAATCTCCAACGATCTGCTGGCGTCGCTGCTGAAACGCAATCTCCATGTGCTCTCGACTCGCACGCCGGATATCCGCCCAGAGCGGCATTTGCGCGCCGGCGCGATCCAATGTTGCCACGTGCTTGGCGCGAACGCGGCGTCCCTGCGGGTCGGTTATATAGTCTTCGCGCATTGCCCGCGACAGTTCCTCAGCACACTGCTTGATTAATGCTGACGGCTGGGGCGCCCAAAGTCCCTTTTGTATCGCCCACGCACCAAGTTCCCGCGCGGTGAATGTGGCCGTACCGGTCTCTTGTATGAACCGGTTCGCGATCTGTTGCAACTGTTCGGTGTACGTCGCCATTTTTCGCTCCTTGGTTAACTTTATGAGGAAACGGTACTCCCCCAGCCGTCCGTCAAAGCGGCGGCGATAACAATGGTTCGCACCTTCACCAGAAGATCTCTGCTGTGCGCATAAGTGATTCTCTTGCGGTGCTGAAGTTGGCCCACAACGATTCCCGGATGCACGCCGATCTTGTTGGCGAACGCGCCGATCTTCAGCTTCGAATACAGCGGATGAACCCGCGCGACAAAATTGTCAAGTTTCGCCTGGTCTACGAGGAAGTTGACAGCGAACCGATCAGCCTGTCTCTCGACTTCAGGCTTGCCCTCGAACGGTTGGGCATCAACGCCCACCAGTTCGGTATCCAACATCGTTGCCCCTTGTTTGCCGTCTCCATTTTTCACGTGAGCCAGCTCATGCATCAGCGTGTGCCAGAACCAATCGATGCGGTCGTAACGTACAGAGAGCACCACGACCGGGGAGTTATCATCCAGCCAAAAGCATACTCCGTCAATTTTCGTATGAGGGAGCGGTTCGAGAATAAGAAATCGAATGCCCGCTTCCGCCAGAACGCGGGGAATGTGCCTGATTTCTTCTGGTTCTCGCTTAAGCTTTGCCAGCTGAGCCAGGGCGACGTTTAGCGATGCGATCGAGAACCTACCCGTAACCGACAAGGCTCGAGCCAGGTGTCGCGCCCGATACAGCCATGCGCGCTGCGCCGGTGTGAGATCACCGTTTGTAGGTTTCCTCGCCGCGTGATCGAAGTGGACGGTTTCGTCCAGCGACTCGACCCCGAAAAACCGGCAGAGTTGCCCCTCAAGAACATCTACATTCATTGTCGTTTCGAGCCACCCCCGCCGTTGCATCTCCTTTACCGGGGCGATGCCGTACAGCCTGGCCCGTCGCGCCACCGCATCATCGCGCATCGTCACCCTGGAGAGTTGGTAAGCGGCCTCGAGATTCAGCCATACTTGCGCACTATTCCCAAAGGCATCTCCGAGCCCTCTGGCGGTTTCCGGCGTGATCGATCGTTTTGCGGAGATAAGCTCGTTAACAACCTGCGTGGGCCGGCCCAAAATGTCAGCCAGGTCCAATTGCGACCATCCGCGCTTCGCGAGTTCTCGGCGGATGTATTCGCCCGGGGGGAAGGCTTCGAGACTCATTGGCGGCGGCATTTCAACTGGTTTCCTCGATGTTCACAATCACCACTATTTGATTGAGGGCGATGCCCTCGATTTCTACGATTAACCTCCATTCATCATTGAGGTACAACGAATATTGATGCCTCCGATCACCGTCAAGCTGGTGGAACTCCAAGCACTTCAACGCCGCTAGATCACGTCTGTCGATCGCTTGCCTCAGATAATGAAGGCAGAACCGATACTCCTTCACGAGTGCTGGCGGCCAGCCATCCGTGAAGTACGCATCGACCTCCAGTCGCTTGTAGGATTCGCTTCGAAACCGGATCTCCATCCATCCTCCCAAGTGTAGCGGAAAGAGCGATTCCCGTCAATCACGAATTCACGGCTTCCATGTATTTTGCATACTGTATGACATTGTATCGGTTCTGATTGGAATTCACAAGGAGTGGCAGGCCTTCATCGCGGCTGAAGTGGGACCGTGCGCACGGTGCCCAGTCGTGACGGTGGCGACTCCCCAACGGCAGGTCCGTCCGATGCCTGCACCGACTGCATTGCTTTAAGGGCCGTCTAAATGCATTAAAGTAAATACAATCGGCTTTTACTATGTCCACGGCGGCCATCTCGAAGGAGGGCCGGCTCCTTTCGCGGTCGGTTTTCAACGGATCCATGCTCGTCGAGATGGTTCCTTCCGCAGGCCCTGCGAAGGGGTCCAGAGTTGCGCGCGACAGCAGGGCTCAATTTCCGCGGTTCCGGCGCTCTGATCGTGGGCAGACTCTCCCGCGAAAGGTCGCAAGGGCGTTGAATCAACATTTCAGATCGGGGGCACATGGATCAGAACCAACTCGGCTGGATCGCTAATTTTATCTGGAATATAGCGGACGATGTCCTTCGGGACATTTATGTCCGCGGCAAGTACCGTGACGTGATCCTGCCCATGACCGTCATTCGCCGGCTGGATGCTGTTCTGGAGCCTGGCAAAAAGGCCGTCCTCGACATGAAGGCGAATCTGGACCGTGCGGGGATCGCCAATCAGGATGCCGCGCTCAGGCAGGTGGCCGGCCAGTCTTTTTACAATACATCTCCGTTTACGCTGCGCGATCTCAAATCACGTGCGAAAGCACAGCAGCTAAAGGCTGACTTCGAGACCTATCTCGATGGCTTCTCTCCAAATGTTCTGGAGATTGTCGACAAATTCCAGCTCCGCAATCAGATTCCGCGGCTCGTCGAAGCCGATATCCTCGGAAGTCTCATCGAAAAGTTCCTCGATCCCTCCATCAATCTCGGCCCGAACCCAGTCTACGCGGCAGATGGCAGCGTAAAGCTGCCCGGACTCGATAACCACGGTATGGGAACGATTTTCGAGGAGCTGATCCGCCGGTTCAATGAAGAAAACAACGAGGAGGCTGGCGAGCACTTCACGCCTCGGGATGTCGTGAAACTGATGGCCAACCTCATTTTCTTGCCGATCGCCGATCAAATTGAATCCGCGACCTACCTGGTGTACGACGGCGCCTGCGGTACCGGCGGCATGCTGACCGTAGCCGAAGAGCGGCTCCAGGCGCTTGCTCGCGAACACGGTAGGGAGGTTGCCATTCATCTGTTCGGTCAGGAGAGCCAGCCGGAAACGTATGCCATCAGCAAGGCTGACCTGCTTTTGAAAGGCGAGGGCGAGGAGGCCGAGAACTTCAAACTCGGCTCTACTCTTTCGCAAGACGCTCACCGGACCCGCCAGTTCGATTTCATGCTCTCCAACCCGCCGTACGGCAAGAGTTGGAAAACGGATCTTGAGCGGCTCGGTGGCAAGGGCGATATCAATGACCCGCGGTTCCTCATCGAGCACGCCGGCGATCCCGAATACAGTCTGGTCACGCGATCCAGCGACGGCCAGATGATGTTCCTAGTGAACATGCTCAGCAAGATGAAGCATGGGACGACGCTTGGCAGCCGCATCGCGGAAGTCCACAACGGCTCCTCGCTGTTCACGGGTGATGCCGGCCAAGGCGAGAGCAATATCCGGCGGTGGATCATCGAGAACGATTGGCTCGAGGCGATCATCGCACTACCGCTCGACATGTTCTACAACACCGGCATTGCTACCTATATATGGGTGCTCAGCAACCGGAAAGCTGAAAACCGCAAAGGCAAGGTCCAATTAATTAACGCGATCGAATGGTTTAAGCCGTTACGCAAGAACATGGGCAAGAAGAATTGCGAGCTTTCCGAAGACGACATTCGGCGCATCTGCGGCACCCTTTTGGCATTTGAAGAGAACGAGCACTCGAAGAGTTTCCCCAACGCGGCGTTCGGCTACTGGAAGATCACAGTTGAGCGGCCGCTCCGTTTGCGAGTCGACCTTTCCGAAGAAGCTAGCGCGCGATTGCGGGAAGCATGCGTCAGCGCCAAAGAGGAGCCACTGGCGAACGTTGTCGATGCCGTAGCCGACTCGCTCGGCCCCGGCCCGCATCTGGATTACAACCGGGTTCTTTCGGCACTCGAAGCGGCGGCGGATGAGCGCGGGGCCAAGTTGACGGCCAAGCGACTAACGCTGTTCCGTTCAATCGTGACCAGAACGGATGCCAACGCAATGCCAGTGGTCCGGAAGCGTAGCAAGCCCAAGAAGGACTCCGATCCCGCGCAGGACGCACTCTTCGGCCTGTACCGCGTGGAAGTCGACGGCCATGAAACCATCCTTGAGTACGAGCCTGATCCGGACCTTCGCGATACGGAGCAGATTCCTCTACTTGAAGACGGCGGGATCGAGGCGTTTTTCCGTCGGGAAGTGCTCCCTCACGTTCCCGACGCTTGGATCGACGAGAGCGCGACCAAAATCGGCTATGAGATTTCGTTTACGCGGTACTTCTACAAGCCCGAGCAGGAGCGCACTCTCGAAGAGATTAAGGCCGAGATCGATGCGTTGGAGGCCGAAAGCGAAGGTCTCTTACATCAGATCGTGGGGGCACTCTAGACATGGCTGACGGGCTGAAACCGTACCCGCAATACAAGTCATCGGGTCTGCCGTGGCTCGAGCGCATCCCCGCCCACTGGGAAGTTCGGCGGAACGGGCGATTGTTTTCTCAGCGCAATGAAACCGGCTTTCCTGAGCTTCCGATTCTCGAGGTGTCGTTGAAGACTGGGGTCCGGATACGCGACGTGGCCAACGGGGAACGAAAACAAATGATGGCGGATCGGGCGAAATATAAGCGCGCGGTTCGGGGCGACATCGCTTACAACATGATGCGGCTGTGGCAGGGAGCTGTTGGCGTGGCGCCGGTCGATGGCCTCGTCAGCCCAGCCTATGTGGTCGCAAGGCCCTACGCGGACCTCGACAGTCGCTACTACGCCTACCTGTTTCGCACGGCCGTGTATATGAATGAGGTGAACAAGTATTCGCACGGCATCGTGAGCGATCGCAATAGGCTGTACTGGGACGAGTTCAAGCAGATGCCTTCGATCTTCCCGCCTGCAGCAGAGCAGAAGGCGGTTGCGGCCTACCTCGACAACCAGGGGGCGCTGGTCGCGCGATTCATTCGAAACAGGCGCAGGCTCATTGATCTGCTGAACCAACAGAAGCAGGCGATCATGCATCGAGCAGTCACGCGCGGGATGAATCCTACTGCCCGCATGAAGCTCATCAGAATTGGTACGGTTGACGAAGCTCCAGCACATTGGGAGTTGCGGCGCCTCAAGAGTGTGGCGGAAATCCGTTATGGGCTTGGGCAACCGCCACGTGAGCTCCCGAACGGGTTACCGTTGATTCGGGCTACGAATGTTGACCACGGAAGAATCGTGGAGAAGGACCTCGTATTCATTGACCCGGCGGCTGTCCCACCAACACGAGGGGCGTTCCTCAGCGCAGGCGAGATTATTGTTGTGCGCAGTGGTGCCTATACTGCAGACTCAGCGATCATTCCACAGAAGTTTGAAGGCGCCGTTGCGGGATACGATATGGTGGTCACTGTACGTAAAGCCCTACCTGAATTCATCGCTTTATGCATTCTCAGCAGTTACGTCCGCGTCGACCAACTATTGCTAGCAAGCTCGCGCGCGGCACAGCCGCATCTAAATGCTGAAGAACTAGGAACGTGTATCGTCCTCCTGCCGCCGCTCGATGAGCAGCGGGAGATCGTAGAATCGGTCCGGCAAAACCTGGAAGTCGTCGAACGGGAAATCAGCCGTGCGCACAAACAAGTCAGTTTGATTCGGGAATACCAAGCGCGGCTCATCTCTGAAGTTGTTACTGGAAAGATTGACGTTCGGGACGCGCAATTTGATCGCCAGCTTTCGCCAGAATCCGAGGTCGCCAGCGAACCGGATGCGCTGTCTGAAGAGATAACGCCGGCCGACGAGCTTGCCGAAGAGGTGGCCATTGGAGACGAGTAGCGGGCCGCCATCTACATCCGCCGCGGTGCCGCGCGCCGTCAGCGACACCAGCGAAAAGGGACTGGAAGCCCTGATCGTCGGCTCCCTTGTGGATGGAAGCGGGTACGTCCAGAGCGAGCCGGAGGATTATGACCGGGATCACGCCGTTGATGTGGTGCAGCTGTTCAATTTCCTGCAAGCCACGCAGCCGAAGGCGACCGAACTGCTTGGGATCGCCGAGGAGGGTCCCAAGCGCGTCCAGTTCCTCCATCGGCTCCAGGGAGAAGTCGCCAAGCGCGGGGTTATTGATGTCCTGCGGAAGGGAATCAAACACGGGCCGGCTGACGTCACTCTTTTCTATGGCACTCCAACGCCAGGTAACACCCGCGCCGAAGAGCATTTTCGGGCAAACATTTTCAGTGTCACGCGTCAGCTCCGGTACAGCAAGGATGAAACACAGCTTGCCCTCGATCTGGCCATCCTGATCAACGGGCTACCCATCGCCACGTTCGAGCTGAAGAACAGGCTGACGAAGCAGACGGTGGAGGACGCCGTCGAGCAATATAAGCGCGATCGCGATCCAAAGGAGTTGTTGTTTCAGTTCGGCCGCTGTGCCGTGCACTTCGCTGTCGATGATCAGGAAGTTCGGATGTGCACCAGCCTAGCCGGGCGGGATTCCTGGTTCCTGCCGTTCAACCAGGGTTTCAACGACGGCGCCGGCAATCCGCCGAATCCCAGTGGGATGAAAACTGATTATCTCTGGCGTGAGATCCTGACGCCTCGCAGCCTTACCGACATACTAGAGAACTACGCCCAGACGGTGGAAGAGAAGGAAGAGACGGGGCGGAAGAAACGTCGCCAGATCTTTCCGCGCTATCACCAGCTCGACCTCGTGCACAAGCTCTTGTCTGACGTACAGGCGCACGGGGTGGGCAAGCGATACCTGGTCGAACACTCGGCGGGCAGCGGAAAAAGCAACTCGATTGCCTGGCTTGCACACCAACTGATCGGTCCTCTTAAAGATGGTAAGGAAATCTTCGATTCCATCATTGTTGTTACAGATCGCAAGGTCCTGGATAAGCAGATCAGGGACACAATCAAGCAATTCGCCCAGGTATCGGCCACGGTCGGCCACGCCGAGAGGGCCGGCGACCTGCGCCGTTTTCTGGCCTCCGGTAAGAAGATCACTATTTCGACGGTCCAGAAATTCCCGTTCATCCTGGATGAAATCGGAGACGAGCACCGCGGCCGCAACTTCGCCATCATCATCGACGAGGCGCATTCAAGCCAGGGCGGACGAACCTCGGCCAAAATGAACATCGCTCTCGCGGAGCACGGGGCCGGCGACGAGGAAGAGACCGTCGAAGACGAGATCAACCGGATCATGGAGTCGCGGAAGA
>Ga0335074_10005138_pt1 | contig 18090 bp, 16 predicted proteins | sample Lox_Sample_23_FD_206715 | JGI IMG/M metagenome (GOLD analysis project Ga0335074, IMG submission 206715) | Soil microbial communities from Loxahatchee National Wildlife Refuge, Florida, United States - Lox_Sample_2.3 | ecosystem: Environmental > Terrestrial > Soil > Wetlands | place: USA... | reverse complement strand
GGAGCGAGTCGGCTGAGCGCGCTAGGTAGGAAGTCACGACAGGATGCCAGGGGAAGCTCACCATAGCCCGTGACTTTACCATCATCAGCGGAGGCGCCCTCCCCACCCGCAATTGCTTACACCCAGCACATCTGGATACGTTTGCATACAACCCTGCTCGGCGTACGGCTAGGGCGGCGGATACCGGCGCCCGTCAACGCGCGCTCAGTACGCGCCGCCCCCACCCAAGACCACGCCGGTGGTCTTGAGCAGAATGTACAGGTCGAGAACCAGGTTCTGGCGCCGCACGTAGTAGACATCGAGCGCGACGCGGCGACGATAATCCGTGTCATTGCGGCCCATCACCTGCCAGAGTCCCGTGATGCCGGGCTTGGCCGAGAGGTACACGGTAAGACAGCGCCCGTAGCGCATCAGCTCATCCCGGACCACAGGCCGCGGTCCGACCAGGCTCATCTCGCCGCGAATGACGTTCCAGATCTGGGGCAGCTCGTCGAGGCTGGTGCGGCGCAAGAAGCGACCGATCGGCGTGATGCGGGGATCGTTGCGAAGCTTATGGTCCCGCAGCCATTCGGCCTTGAGCTCCGGATGCTGCTCGAGCAACTCGCGCAGCACGCGCCCCGCATCCGGCACCATGCTGCGAAACTTGAGGCAATCGAACATCCGACCGTCGCGACCGATGCGCCGATGGCGATAGATCACCGGGCCACCCTCGCTCCACAGCAGCACGACGATCACCGCAGCCAGAGGCGCAAAGACCGTCCCGAGCAGCAACGCCCCCACGATGTCCAACACCCGCTTCAGCACCGCCCGCGCTGACCAGCTACGGTCGATCCGAGCCGGGAGCTCCTGGCCGGGCTGGACGGTCACGTCTTGGTCGAGGACGCGAATCGGACGGTGTGGGCGTTCGGACCAGACATCCCGTGAGTGGGTGTCTTCCTTCTCGGCTTCGCGGTGGCGCCGCCGTTCGAGGTGCCGAGTTCGACCCGGTGCGCTGCGCGGGGCAGGGCTGAGCAAACGAGGATTAGCTGCCTCATTGACCTGCTGTGGCGGCAACGCAGAGCCTCCTTCTAGATCTCGAGAAAAGCAACATGCTTGTCGCCGAGCAGCGACAGTAGCGCCCGAATGGACGTGGGCGCTGCCGGCCGTAGCGCTCCAGCACTGGAGTTATCGTTCCCCAAATCGATAAACGGGTCGGCTGCGATCACGTTGACACTGTATTTTCCGGAAGCGACGCGCCACTCTGGGGTGCCTTTCGCACCGGAGCAGGAGCAAGTGCTGATCCCGTTCGTCCCTTCGACGGAGTCGAAATGCATCCAAGCTCAGGCGCGCCCAACCAGATCTTTCAGATCCTATCGGAGTCAGGTCGAAGCCGCGAGAATTCACGCTCATGAGGCTTCGATGGACTAAATTAGCTTGGCAGTATACCCGCAACCTTCGCGACTTGCGCAAGGCGAGCCGGCAAACCGAGCGTCTGTAAACTCACTGTGGGAAACGCGCAGGTGATCTCACTGCCGTGCACGCGCTACGACGTTGTCGGATCTTTCGTGCTGTACAAGACCGCAGCCGCCGAGCTGGCCCAGGCGATCCAGCAATTCGCGTCCGTACCGCTCGAGACACATCTGTGCATCATCGACAACTCGCCGACGCCGCTCACGGGGGCCAACGAGCTGTGCAGCAGGCGCATTAGCTACTACTGGCCGGGAAAGAATCTCGGCTATGGACGCGCTCACAACCTCGCCCTGCGAGCCGCCGCCGGCCGCTCCCGGTACAACCTGGTGATGAACACCGATGTGCGCTACTCCCCGGATGCGGTGACGAGCTTGGTTGCGTTCCTCGAGCGCAACCCGCAGGCCGGCATGGCTGCGCCTCGAACGCATTACCCGGATGGCTCCTTGCAGTACGTGTGCCGTCTGCTGCCGCACCCCGCCAATATGTTCCTGCGACGCTTTCTGCCGCGATCCCGCTGGACGCAGCGGGCCGACTTTCGCTACGAGTTGCGCTGGTGGAATCACGACACGGTCGCCGACATCCCCTACTTTCAGGGCTCATTCATGCTCCTGCGCACAGACTTGTGCAACGCAATCGGCTGCTTCGACGAGCGTTTCTTCCTCTATGGCGAAGACATCGACCTGACCCGTCGCATGCACGAGGTCGCTCAGACCGCCTACGTGCCTGACGTTCGGGTCGTGCATGAATACCGCCGGTACAGCAATCGATCCCTTCGCGGGACCTGGTACGGTATCCAGAACAACTGTAGGTACTTCAACAAATGGGGCTGGTTCATCGACGCAGGTCGACGGCGCATCAATCGCGAGGTGGTGAAGGCGCTTCAGGCCAGCAGTGCCGCGCGGGTCGCCTCCGACATCATCGACGCGGCCGATCAGGTATAGTCGCGCCTCATCCGGCCGCCCACGCCAAGATTGCCATCATGGACGCTCAGACGCAGACGGCGATTCGCTCCGACGAGATCAGCCTGAAGGAGATTCTGCAGCTGCTGCTCGCCCGCAAGTGGTGGGTGATCAGCTTCACGCTGCTGCTCACCGTCTCGGCGACGGTCGCCGCCTACGTGCTGCCGAAGGAGTACCGGGCCTCGGTGGTCATCTCAGCCGTCGCCAACGCGCCCGAGAACAGCAAGATGGGCGGCCTGAGCTCTGTGGTCTCGGAGTTCAGCGGCCTCGCCTCCCTCGCCGGCATTAACGTGGGCACCGATACTCGCAAGGCCGAATCGATCGCGGTCCTGCAGTCGGAAGCTCTGACCGAATCATACATTCGCGACAACGACCTGCTTCCGATCCTGTACGCCAAGCGCTGGGACGCCCGCGCAAAACGCTGGCGCGTTGCCAAGCCAGAGCAGACACCAACTCTGTGGAAGGCGAATCAGCTCTTCAAGCGCGACATCCGCACCGTCACGACGGATACCAAGACCGGCCTGGTAACGCTGACGATCACTTGGAAGGATGCCCAGCAGGCGGCCGCGTGGGCCAACGGCTTGGTCAAGCTCGCCAACGACTATCTGCGTCAGAAGACTATCGATGAGTCGGAGCGCAACATCGCCTATCTCAAGGAACAAGCTGCAAAGACGGATGTGGTCGGAATCCGCCAGGCCGTCTACGCCCTCATGGAGAATGAGATCGATCAGGAGATGCTCGCGCGTGGCAGTGAAGAATACGCACTCAAGGTGCTCGATCCGGCGTTCGCTCCCGAGAGACCTTATTCTCCCCAGCCGATGATCTGGATGCTGGCCGGTCTGTTCGCGGGAGTCCTGCTGTCCTTCATCGCGGCATTCGTACGCATCGCCTGGGAGCGCTGAGCATCGCGCGGGCGGTGCTCAGCGGCGCAGCCTCAGCCCTCGGGCTGCAGAGCATCTGCGATGACTACATGAGTTCGCTCGCGCGCTACGGACCGCGCTTCCCGGCTCACGAAGAACGCTACCGTCGTGGCATAGAGGTAGAAATAGGGCTTGTTGTGCAGGCTGTAGAACATCGATGCTGCAAAGAAGCCGAAAAAGAACAGTGTGTCCGACAGCACGTGTCGCTGCAGCAGGAAGCGGACACCGCGCGCGAGCGCAAAGACGAACACTACGAACCACGCTATGTTGTAGTCGAGCAGCACCTGCAGGGGCAGCGAATGCAGCGGCGCCTTGCCACGGCGCGCGAAGTCGACAAACGTGGGATCGACGCGCTCGAGCTGATCGAAGGACACCTGAAAGCTGGTCAGCGCCTTGGAGAAGTTACTCGGGCCGATGCCGAACACGAACGCGAGCGGGTCGGAGAATTTAATCCGCATCGCCGTCTTGAGCAGCAGCAGATGGGCGGTGGTGGAGTCTTCCTGCGAAATCGTCTGCACGGAAGACAGGCGATCGTAGACCGCAAAGACGTTTCCCACCGCATTGCCCGCGGTCGCGAGTACGTACGCGCCGGCGCAGGCCGCCGCGAGCGATACCACAGCCGCCACACGCGAACGACGCATCAGTCCGAAGAGAATGGCCGGCATGAAGAATACGGGAAGGCGTGAGACAGTGAGAAAGGAGGCGACGAATAGCCCCGTACCGATGACCCGATCGCGCTTGCCACCGAAACAGCGGATGAAGATGTACGCCGCACAACACAGCAGTACGGCGGATTGCGACTTGTCGTCCATGCCGAAGGAAAGCCAGCCGGCGCCCTTGTGCAGCTCGAGCCAGGTATAGAGGGCCGCAACCGGGATAAAGCAGAGAATACCGCGCTTCACGGCGATGCTGAATTCGGCGGGATTCTCGCGAGCGAACCACCAGAGAAGCACGCAAAAGAGAACCTGCGCGTCCTCGAAAAACAGCACGATGACGTTCGGCTCCCACCGGTAACCCACCAGAAATATTGCAAAGCTGAGCATGCAGCTCGCATTGAACACAAGCATGAGCCACAGAAAGCGGCGGTTTATCGCGCGGTGCTGGCCGAGGAAGAACAGTCCGGCGACACACACAAACACGACCGGCGCGATGTTCGAGCCCGAAAACTTGCCGTCGGGGTTTCCGATGGGCAGCCCCATCGAGGCGGTCGCGAAGTTCGCGATCACCAGAGCTGCCAAAATGCTCGCCTTGCGTATGCGCACGGAACTAAGTCTCTGTGGCCATCCTACGATCGCGAAGTGCCCGCCGACGGGATCGCAGCGTTGACATGACCGAGCCCGCAGCTCCGCAGCAAAAGGCCATCGATTCAGTGGCGGTGGTCATCGTCACATATGACAGCGCACCCGTGCTCGATACCTGCCTGCGCGCGCTCAAGGCTCAAAGCCGCCGCGCCGATGTCATCGTCATCGTGGACAACGACTCCCCTGATGCAGCCTACCTGGAACGCGTGCCGCAGGATGCCCGCCATCGCGTCATACGGAACATGCATAACGAGGGTTATGCAGGTGCTAATAATACCGGATATGCGCTGGTGCGTTATTGCCGGTACGTGCTGTTTCTCAATCCGGATGCCTTTCCCGCGCCGGGCCTGCTGGAGCAGGCCGTACAGCTCATGGGCGATCCTGAGGCCAGGGATGTCGGCTGCCTGACGGGCACGCTCCTCGGCTTCGACCCAGAGCATCAGCAGCCGACGGGGCTCATCGACTCCACGGGTATCTTCCAAAGCCGCCTTGGCCGCTGGCGCGACCGTGGACGAGGTGAGCGCTGGATTCCCGATGCGACAGGACTTGTAGCGCAGGACATCCCGGCTGCTTGCGGCGCACTGATGTTCTGTCGCACCGAGGCTCTTGAGGATGCGGCCCTGGCGCCTGGGGAAATCTTCGACAGCCGCTTCTTCATGTATAAGGAAGACATCGAATTGTCGCTGCGGCTGAGGCGCCACGGCTGGCGGCTGCGCTACGCACCCGAGCTGCTGTGCTATCACTGCCGTGGCTGGCAGCACCGCCAGAGCGCCTCGTACCGCGCGCGCTATCTGTCGGCGCGCAACGAGCTGCGGGTCTGCGCGCACAATCGCCTGCGCGGCTTTACCTACAGCGTTCTCAAGTACCTCTTCGTGTTGCTCGTGGAGCGCTGGCTATACCGCTCCCAGGCGCATATCGGCGGTGGCGCTCGCCGAAGAAAGCAGGCAGGCAGCCGAGTACCATAGTCGGCGGCTCAGTGGCGCGGGCAGCACACCCTGGCCGAGCAGGGTCAGAAGATCACGAGGCGACTGCCGCCGATCGAGCGCCGCCGCCAGAGGCGCGGTCTCGAGCAGCGTCCGCGATGCAGCCTTCGGCGGAAGAGCGCCGCAGGCGCGCTGAAAGCCCCTCGCCTGCCGCGCCACCAGCCGTCGGATCATCTTCTGACGCTCCCACATCAGAGCGATGCTGCGGCGGCTGGCACCTGAACCGGCGCCCAACACGTTGCGTGCATGCTGGCGGTAGAGAGCCGTGGGTACGCCCTGCAGCAGGGTGGCTCTTCCGCAGGCAGTGCCGAGCAGATACAGCCACCAGTCGTGCATGACGGCGTGATCGCGGGCGATTCCACGCTGGAGCAGGAAAAGCTCGCGAAGCGCACGCGTGACTCCGACAGTATTGCCGACCGCGGGATTGAACGTGAAGGCGGTGGAGGGCTCGCGCGCCTGCGCCGCCGTAACGCGCATGAACCGGTAGTATCCGATGCGCTGCTCGGGGGCCGCATCCTGGAAGACCCATGGCTCGGAGAAGTTCAGGGCGGGCTCGGCAATGCAGCCCGCCAGATCAGCGACCGTGGCATCGATCTTCCCCAGCTCCCAGATGTCGTCGTGGTCGCAGAAGAGATAGATGTCTGCATCGACGCATTCCAGCAGCCGAAAGAACACGCCGGGAACTCCCAGCGGCCTGTCCTGATGCCACTCGCGCAGGGGGAGCCGCAAGCGCTCGGCCACGCGCCTAACCAGTGGGCGTGTTTCATCCTTTGAGTGGTCGTCCAGCCAGTGCAGGGTGAATGGCGTCGAGTTCTCGAGCAAGGACGCGATCTGTGGCTGTATGAAAGGCACGCTGTCGTGAGTCGCCAGCAGCACCGCGACATCCGGGGCCGACGGGGACGCGTCCTTGGCAGGCTCAAACTGCATCGCAGATACGTCGCGCCACCGAGACTACCGGATGCGGTAGTTCCTTTCGATCCATCGTCGGTAATTGCTGCCCATTACGGCCTCGCACCAAGCTTCGTTGGCCAGATACCACTCCAGGGTATTACGCAACCCTACCGACAGCGGCACAGCCGCACGGTAGCCCAGCTCACGCTCGATCTTGCGGCAGTCGATGGCATAGCGCCGATCGTGACCCGGCCGATCGGCGACGAAGCTGATCAGCTCGAGCGCCGACCCACCCCGCGCGGCAGGACAATCCGGGTAGCGCTGGGCCAGCACGGGACGCGACCGAAAGACTTCATCCGCCACCTGGCACAGCAGGCGCACGAGATCGACATTCGCCATTTCTGCGCCACCGCCAATGTTGTAGACCTCACCCGCGCGCCCTGCGACCAGAATTTGCTCTATGCCGCGACAGTGATCACTGACGTGCAGCCAGTCGCGCACGTTGCGACCATCGCCGTAGATTGGTAGCGGCTTGCCGTGAAGAATGTTGATGATCATCAGCGGGATGAGCTTTTCGGGAAAATGAAACGGGCCGTAGTTGTTGGAGCAGTTGCTGGTCGTGGTCACTAGAGCGTAGGTATGATGGTAGGCGCGTACGAGATGGTCCGAAGCCGCCTTGCTCGCCGAATAGGGCGAGTTCGGCGCATAGGCCGTGCGCTCGCTGAACGCAGGTTCGTCCGGGCCGAGTGAACCGTAGACCTCGTCCGTGGACACGTGGTGGAAGCGGTGCGCCGGCACACTGTCTTCCTCGAGCCATACCTGCCGGGCCGCCTTCAGCAGCGCGTGTGTTCCAACGACGTTCGTCTCGATGAAGGCGTCTGGAGCGTGAATGGATCGATCGACGTGCGATTCCGCCGCGAAGTGCACGATGGTGTCGAGGCGCTCCTCGCGCAGCAGCCGCTGCACCAGCGCTCCGTCGCAAATATTGCCGTGTACGAAGCGCATCTCGGGACGCGCTTTCACCGGCTCGAGGTTGGCGAGGTTTCCGGCATAGGTGAGTGCATCGAGGACTACCACGCGATCGCCCGGATGTTCATGCATCCAGTACTGCACGAAGTTGCTGCCGATGAAGCCCGCGCCACCGGTCACGAGCAGCCTAGACATGGGAGATCTCCGCCAGCACCATTCGCAGCCGCTTGCGCCAGTGCATTGGAACCAAGCCCCGGGCGATCAATGTCTGTTTGTCGAGCACGCTGAAAGCAGGGCGACGCGCCGGCGTCCGGTACTCCGCTGTGGTGATCGGAACGACGCTGACCCCTTCTGGCAGCAGCCCGCGCGCCACGCCTTCCTCCGCAATGGCGACCGCAAAGTCGTACCAGCTCGCCACACCAGCATCGGTCCAGTGGTGAATGCCCCCGAGCGCTGGCACGTCCGTAAGCTTCCAGAGCGTGTCGGCCAGCGAGATCGCCGAGGTGGGCGTACCGACTTGGTCGGCCACCACGCGCGCGCTGCCACTCCCGCGCAGCACAGCCAGCATGGTCCGTAGGAAATTGCGCCCCTCGGCCGCATACACCCAAGCCGTGCGCAGGATGAGCGCGCCATTGGGTAGCAGCTCGAGCACCGACCGCTCGCCCGCCCGCTTCGTGGTACCGTATACGTTGAGCGGGCGCGTAGCGGCATCCGGGCCGTACGGCACGGATGCGCCCCCGTCGAACACGAAGTCGGTCGACAGATGCACGAGCCTGGCGCCAAGCCCACGCGCGGCTACGGCCAGATGGCGCGGTCCCTCGGCATTGATCCGGTGCGCGAGCCCCGGCTCCGACTCGGCGCGATCCACCGCTGTGTAGGCGGCCGCATTGATGATTACGTCCGGAGCGCAATCCCGCACCGCCTGTTCCACTGCCCCCGGATCGCCGATATCGAGCCGCGCATGCGTATAGGCGGTGATGGTCGCATGTGCAGGCGCACACGCGAGAAGAGATCGGCCGACCTGACCACCCGCGCCGGTGATCAACACCTTCACGGAAAGTACTCCGCGTCGCGAAACCACGGGGCAGCCGCGTCCTTCTGCGAGAGTATGGGGACGGTGCCATCCGGTAGCGGCCATCGTATCCCGAGTTGCGGATCGTCCCAGCGAATCGCACGCTCGTGTTGCGGCGCGTAAAAGTCGGTGCAGCGATACAGAAAATCCGCCGACTCGCTGAGCACCAGAAAGCCATGCGCAAAGCCTTCCGGCACCCACAGCAGGTGATGATTCTCTTCCGAGAGCGTAACCCCCACCCACCGCCCGAACGTGGGCGAGCTACGCCTGATGTCCACCGCCACGTCGAAGACGCTGCCGCGCGTCACGCGCACGAGTTTTCCCTGGGTCTGCTCGATCTGGTAATGCAGCCCGCGCAGGATGTGCCGTCCGGAGCGACTGTGATTGTCCTGTACGAACTTCATGCCGAGACCGGCCCCGGCGAATGTGGTCTCCGCCCACGACTCGAGGAAGAACCCCCGCTCGTCCCCGAAGACTCTCGGCCGAATCAGCACGACATCGGGAATCGACGTGGGCTCGAATTCCATGGTCATCGCCGCCGCTTCAGGCCTTGCCGCCGACGATCTCGAGCAGATACGCGCCATAGCTGGTCTTGCTCAGGGGTCGCGCGAGCTGCTCGAGCTGTTCAGCGCTTATGTATCCGAAGCGAAAGGCGATCTCCTCCGGGCAGCAGACCTTGAGGCCCTGACGGCTCTCGAGTGCCTCGATGAACATGGCGGCCTGCAGCAGCGACTCGTGAGTGCCGGTGTCGAGCCACGCAACGCCGCGCCCGAGCAGCTCGACCTGCAATGCGCCACGTTGCAGATAGGCGCGATTCACATCCGTGATCTCGAGTTCACCGCGCGATGAGGGCTCGAGCCCGGCCGCGATGTCGAGCACCTGATTATCGTAGAAATACAACCCCGTAACCGCGTAATGCGAGCGGGGCCGAGTGGGCTTTTCTTCGATGTCGAGCGCCCTTCCCTGTTCATCGAGCTGTATCACGCCGTAGCGTTCCGGATCGCGCACCCGATAAGCAAATACCGTGGCGCCAGCCCCACGCTCTGCAGCACGGCGCAGCTGCTCAGGCAGACCGTGCCCGTAGAAGATGTTGTCCCCGAGGACGAGCGCTACGCGATCCGTATTGACGAAAGCTCTGCCGAGTACGAAGGCCTGCGCGAGGCCTTCGGGTCGGGGCTGCACCAGATAGTGCAGCTCGATTCCCCAGCGCCGTCCGTCGCCGAGCAGCCGCTCGTAGAGCGGCAGATCCGTCGGCGTGGAGATCAGCAGGATCTCACGAATGCCGGCGAGCATCAGCGTCGCCAGCGGGTAGTACACCATCGGCTTGTCGTACACCGGCAGCAGCTGCTTGCTCACACCGAGAGTCACCGGATGCAGCCGCGTGCCGCTGCCGCCGGCGAGAATGATTCCCTTGAGGCTCATACGCCGACCGCGTGAATGGCTGCAGCCCCGATGGCCAGGTTGTACAGGATCGTCGTGATGGCCTGCCATTCTGGAAGCGCCGGCAGCTTCTCGGTGTTCATGGGCACGACGATCGTGTCTCCCGGCCGCACCCGCACGCTGTCCGAGCCCGCACGGAAGAAGTGTCCCGGGCGTGAGGAGACGACGCTGCCATTAGCCCGTACGATGTAGATCTTGCCGGGATCGGCATGACTGGTGAAGCCGCCGCTCATCTGAATGTAGTCGTCGCGGGTAAGCTGCGCGTGATAGAGGTGTGAGGTGGTACTCTGCACTTCTCCGATCACGGTCACCTCCTGCTCGAAGCGCGGCACCAGCAACTGATCTCCGTTTCGCAGCACTACATCGTCCGCGGAGCCGATCGAGCCATCGAGCAGACGTGGCAGATCGATGACCAATCTCCCCACGGCAACCGTCGAGCGCAGCTGCGAGAGCAGGCTCTGTCCAACTGCCAGAGCGCTGGCGCCGCTTGCGCCGCCACCGCCATTACCCGCAATGGCGCTTGCCGCCGTTGCCTCGAGCGCCATGGCCGTGATGTCGGCTTGCGTGCGCTGCGCCAGCATGTCGAGCTCGAGCTGCTCGCGCTGCTTCAGCTCGACTCGCAGGAATACCGCTCCTTCCGGAAACGCATACATCGTGAGGCCGCCCGCACGCTGCAGCACGGAGCGCAGTGTCTCGCCCTGGCGAATGGCATAAACGCCGGGGAAACGCACCTGACCTCGCAGCGTAACCTGCTCCTGGTCGCCCCACAGGGAGAGCTCTTTGACTGACAGACTATCGAAGGCTTTGAGCTCGATGTTGGCGCTCGGATCTCCGCGCATCACGGCCGCGAGATCGACGCGGATCAATTCGGTCTCGCGCTCGACACCATTCGAGACCGTGTAGCGCGCGAGCTCCGCGTGCCCACCGTACGCCGACTCCGCCAGGCTGCCGCCCGCGCGGATGAGATCGCTAATGTGCATGTGTGGCTCGAGCGGATACTGCCCGGGCACTTTGACCCGCCCATCCACGCGCACCACCTGCGCCGGCTCGCCGAACTGCGACTCCGCCTGCAGTTCGGTCAGCAGCGGCTGAATGATGCGATCGCGTCCGGACTGCATATCGAAAATGGTGATCCGATCGCGCGGCGACAGCGCCACGTCCGCAGCGCTACCCGGCGAGGCGAGCGCCGCGGCAAGATCGGCGGAAAAGGCGATCACGTGTCGATCGGGAGGCAGCTCGCGGCGGATCAGCACGTAGTGCAGATCCGCATCGGGACGGAGCTCATCGACCGAGTGGATGACATTGCTGAGGCGCAGCCCCACGCGGTACGCCACCGTCTGAGGCCTATAGAGGTGCCCTTGCAGAACCACCCCCGAATCGAGCGTCGGCAGCACGCGAGTCACCAGCAGGGAATCCCCATTACGCAATTCGAGCGTGTGTGCCTCGGGCGCCGAGAGATCGGTGCGCAGCACGATGCGCTGCTGCCGCGCGTCGATCCGCGCGAGCATGGCCACGGGCTCGGCCTCAGGAGTGAGGCCGCCTGCGAGCTGCACCAGGTCTGCCACGCTCGACTCATTCTTGATCTCGTAGATGGCGGGCCGGTGCACCTCGCCATCAATGCTCACCGTACGTCCCACGGGCGGGATAAAGATGGCATCCCCGGGGAGCAGGCGTGCATCGTCGCTGGTATCGCCGCGGATCAACAGATCGTAGAGGTCGAGGCGCCTGACGATCTGACCCTGACGCTTGAGTTCAATGTTCCGCAGTGAGCCGATCCGCTTGATCCCGCCTGCCGCATAGAGCGCGGAGGTGATCGTCGCCAAGCCGCTCACGGTGTAAGTCCCCGCGGCTTGCGCCTCTCCCAGCACGAACACCCGTATCGCGCGCGTGGTCCCCATCGTTACGTTGGCCTTGACGCCAATCATCTGCCGCGCCACCCGGCTCTCGAGGCCGTCCTTGACGGCCGCAAAGCGCTGCCCTGCGACACTGATCGGTCCGAGCTCGGGAAAGCTCACGGTGCCGTCGCGCTGCACGGTGAGTGTGAAGTTGCTGTTGCGACTGCCGTAGAGCTCCACTTCGAGCACGTCGCCGGGCCCCATCACGTAGTCGACGGGTACCGGGACGTTGGTGACAGGCGCGAACGTCGACGGAGTGCCCTGGAACAGGTCGTACCCAAAGGGCTTCAGCCCCTCTATGCCGGACTTGTTGAGGGGCAGCTTGGTCACGCGAAAGAACAGCCCGTGCAGTGTTGGATCGACCTGCAGGCGCAACGTCGCCTGTGCCTCTGTGAGACCGCCTAAGGGTATGGGCGGAAAGCCGGGCAGGATCAGCACCCCCTCGCGGCTCAACTGATAGGGGTTGCGCGAGCGAATGAGCGCGGCAAGCTGTGCCAGATGCTGCTTGTCAGGAGGCGTGAGCAAATCCGGTGGCCCTGCCTCCCAGCCTTGGGGCAGCGTCGGCTGCTGCCCCGCCTGCAGCGTCGGGGTGGCCGACTGCTCGCCGGTGCCTGCGCCCTGCGAACCGCCGCTGCTCTGCGAGAGCGCCTGCTGGGCCATCTGGGCGGCAGCGAGCTGCGTGCCTTGAGCGCCGTTTTGCTGCTGCAGGTACTGCTGCTGCAGCTGCTGCAGCTGCGGCGAGGCGATCTGGCTGCCCTGCGTCTGCAGGCCGCCGCCGGCCAACGAAAGCGACTGCGGGGCGACGAGGGAGGTGCCCGCGATCAGTGAGTCGTACAAGGCCTCGGCAGTGTCGCTGGGGCGCGGCTGCAGTGGCTGCAGATCGACTTCGATGACGACGGAGTCCTGCGGTTGCAGCACCGGCAAGCGCGCCTCGAGCTTCTCCCGCTGCTCGCGCTGCAGGCGCTGACGCTGCATCTCGAGTTCCTGCATGGTCTCGGCATTCTGCCCCTGCGCGGACGGTTGATTGAAGCCAGTGCTGCTGCTGCCGGAGACACCGAGCTGCTGCAGAATCTGCTGCTGCTGATCCGACCCCATGGAGCGAAACACCGACATGACGTCGGGGGAGTTGCTGAGCTGCGCGTAGGTGAGGCTGACGGGCAACACCAAGAACAGCAGCGTGCGCAGCGACGCCCGCAGGATGCGTGGCCGCACGCACGCTGGCGTGCCGGCGCGTATGCGCATGAGGCGAAAGAAGTTACTCACAGAGATTGGCTCACAGGGGTCTGCTCCAGCTGATGTAGCCGAACGCGCGGCCGTCGCCGATCGCCTCCGGTGGGTTTTGGCGCTCGGCGCCGAGCTGCACGGCGAGTGTTCCGCCGAACAGCGCCCGGCGATACTGCACTTGCACCGAATCATAAAGGCTGCCGCCGGTCGGGCTCACGGGATCGTAAGCCAGAAGCACGTTGCCGCGATCGAAGTGTCCGCTCTGCAGCTTCAACTGCCATTCATCTCCCGCCGAGCGCTCCCAGCGCAGGCCGACGGTGCGCAGGATCGCGTCCATGTCGGCGGTGTCTCCGATATTCAGGTCCCGGTAGCGATAGCCGGCGAAGAACACGGTGTTGTAATACGCGCAATCAAACTGCGGCCCGGGAGCCGTGCTGCCGATGCCGATACCGCCCACGCCGCTGCGACCGGCCCCGCAGGTGGAATCGGTGTACTCCACGAAGCCGCGCAGCGTGTCGCCGTTGCCCAGACCGACCCAGCTATCCAGGCCGTATTGTTTCATGAGGCGCGCCGGCAGGCGGTTTATCTCATCGTTGCCGATTGCCTGGTAATAGAAGGCGAGGGGTAGCTCGCGAAACGGGTCCGAGACGCGAAATTCGTAGCCCGCCTGAGCGTGGCCCGGCTTGTCGATGTTGCCGGAGTACTGCGTGGTATCGTTGCCGATCAGCGTGTTGCGCCATACCGTCAGATTGCAAGGGCGACCGGAGCCGCAGAACTGCGTGGTGCGCGAGCCCGCGATCTCCAGCCAATAGGTCGGCTTGAAGGAGAGGCGGTTGCCGAAGAAGAGCGCATCGCGCACATCGGGCCGGTTCTGCTCCTCCTCGCCCACGAAGACGATGAGCCGCCACGGGCCGAACCAGCGCAGCACCGGAAAATCGAAGGGCTCGGAGGTGGCGCGCTCGAGCTCTGCGACCGGGATCGGGCGGGCATTGTTCGACAGAATGAGGCTCGTCTCATCGCCGGGTCCCCACCACTTGTCGAGCGTGTTGAGACTCAAGAGCCAATTCCCGAGACGCGTCGTGAGATTCGAACCGTCGAGCCGCACGGGCTGGTGATCGGCGGGCGAGAAGCTGTAATCGAGCGTGAGCTCCGCCGCCCAGCGATAGCCGTAGGCGCTGGTGCTCACATAAGCGCCGCCGTCATCGCGCGCGAGAGTATCGAAGTCGCGCAGCAGACCGGACTTGCCGCCCGCGATGCCCGCCTCGCTCGGTCGAAAGTGATTGCGATTGCTCGGTGCCAGGCGCTCCTCGATGCGTGCATAGGCATCTTTCTGCGCCTGAGTGCGCAGGCGCGTGGGATCGAGCCGCTGCATCACCCGATCGATGTCCGCCAGAGGCACCGGCCAGTCGTTGAGCGGCAGGTTGATGAGACCGGCATCATCGAGCAGCATCAGGTCCGAGCGCAGCTCGCCCTCGCCGACCTGCGCCCACACCTGGCTTGCCGCATGCACAGGCGCGCTGCAGCAGATGAGCGCGAGCAGCAGACAGGCCCGCAGCGCAACGGCGCCCGCCGGCCGCCATGGAGCGGCCGGCTGCTCAGCGCGCATAGAACTCGCCGATGCTGTCGACAACGTACTGCAGCTGCTCCTCACTGAGCTCCGGGTAGATGGGCAGCGCGAGTGTCTGCAGTGCCGCACGCTCGGCTTCCGGGAAGGCACCGATGCGCTCACCCAGGTACGAAAAGCATTGCTGCAGATGCAGCGGCACCGGATAGTAGATCTCGGTTCCGACCGAGCCGCTCGCGAGATGTTCCCGCAGGCGGTCGCGATCGCGCGCGCGAATCACGTACTGGTTGTAGATGTGGCGCGCGCCGCGCGCCGCTGGCACCGGCGTACACACATGCTCGGAGCCGATCTGCGCTGCGAGAGCGCGCGTGTAGAACGCCGCGTTGCGCGCCCGGGCGGCGCTCCAATCATCGAGGTGCGGCAGCTTGACATTGAGCACGGCTGCCTGCAGCTCATCGAGCCGGAAGTTGCCGCCAATGAGCGCGTGGTAGTACTTGGGCTTGCCACCGTGCACCCGCAGCACCTCGAGCCGCTCGGCGAGCGCCGGGTCGTTGGTCACGCACAGCCCGGCATCGCCGAAGGCGCCGAGGTTCTTCGTGGGAAAGAACGACAGGCAGCCGATGTCACCGAGGCTGCCGGCACGGCGGCCGTTCGCATCGTGCGCACCGATCGCCTGTGCGGCGTCCTCGACGACGCGCAGGCCATAGGCGCGCGCGAGCTCGAGCAGCGGGGGCATGTCGGCGAGCTGTCCATAAAGATGCACCGGCATCAGCGCCTTGACGCGCCCGCCGGTGCGGCGATTGATACAGTGCTCGCCGCGGCGTTCGCACTCGGACTCGAGAAAGGCTCGCACCTTGGCGGCGGACAGATTGAACGTATCGGGCTCGATGTCGCAGAACACCGGCCGGGCGCCGGCGCGGGCGATCGTGCCCGCGGTGGCAAAGAAAGTGTAAGGGCTTGTAACCACCTCATCGCCCGGACCGATCTCGAGCGCCATGAGCGCGACAAGCAGGGCATCGGTGCCCGAGGAGACGCCGATCCCATGGCGGCACTGGCAGTACTCGGCGATGCGCCGTTCGAGCTCCTTGACCGCCGGACCCAGAATGAATGCCTGGCTGGCGCACACCTTCTCGAGCGCGGCCAGCAGCTCCGAGCGCAGCGCCTGGTACTGCGGCTTGAGATCGAGCAAGGGCACCTGCAGGCGTAGCCGCGGCGAGTCAGCGTGGGACATCGGCATCCTATCGTGTGGCAGGAGGCGAAATTCTACGGGGCCCGCGGTGTGTTTTGCACATACCCGTAGAACTCGCAGAACCACTCGACGAAGCGGCGCACGCCGACTTCGACCGGGGTCACGGGGCGGTAGCCCACGGCGGCGCGCAGATCTTCGATGTCGGCGCAGGTATCGGGAACGTCGCCCGCCTGCATGGGGAGCAGATTCTTGCGCGCCTTGCGCCCCAGGCACTCCTCGATGATCTCGATATAGCGCATCAGCGGCACCGGCGCGTGGTTACCCACGTTATAGAGGCGAAAGGGGGCGCGGCTGCTCGCCGGATCGGGATCATCCCCGCTCCAGGTGTCATCGGGACGCGCCGGGTGATCGAGCACGCGCAGCAGTGCCTCGACCACATCGTCCACGTAGGTGAAATCGCGTCGATGCTGTCCGTAATTGAAGACATCGATAGGCTCGCCCTCGAGAATGTTGCGCGTGAAGCGAAACAACGCCATATCGGGGCGACCCCAGGGCCCGTAGACCGTGAACAGACGCAGCCCGGTCGCGGGGATCGCAAACAGCGCGGCGTAATTGTGCGCCATGAGCTCGCACGCACGCTTGCTGGCCGCATACAGCGAGAGCGGATGATCGGCTGGGCGATGCACCGAGAAGGGCAGGCGCGTGTTGGCACCGTACACGGAGCTCGTCGACGCGAACACCAGATGCTGCACGCCGTGATGCCGGCAACCCTCGAGCACGTTCAGGGTACCGGTGATGTTGCTACGCACGTAGGCGTGCGGCTCCGCCAGCGAGTGGCGCACGCCGGCCTGGGCGGCCAGATGCACGACGTTATCGAAGCGCTCGTGCGCGAACAGCTGAGCAAGCGCGCTGTCGTCGGCGATGTCCAGCGGCAAAAAGCGAAAGCGCGGCTGCGACTGAAGCCGCGCCAGCCGCGCACGTTTCAACGCCACGTCGTAGTAGGGATCCAGATTGTCCAGCCCGAGGACCTGCGCCTCGCGCGCCAGCAGCGCACGGGCGGTATGAAAGCCGATGAAGCCGGCGGCACCGGTGACCAGGGTTTTCACGCGTGTGGATCGGCCGGGGCGCCTAGGCGCTCGCCGTGCTCACGGCGGCAAGCGCGATGGGCACGAGCACGTCCGGCGGGGGCGCCGCGGGCTCCTCGGGAGTCGCCTGCACCACCGTCAAGGCAGTCTCGAGCGCACGCCACAGGCAGCGTCCGGCGGCTGCCTTGCGCGTGATGAGGTCGAGGAAGGCCTCGTGCGCATAACGCTCCTCCTCGCTCGCGTACACGATGCGCAGCGGCGCGACCGGCCGCACCAGCGCACGCAAGGCGGTGGGGTCGCTCGCGAGGGCACTCGCAAGGGCCTGTTGCCCGAGGGCCAGATTGCCCTGGCCGCCCGTCATGGCGAGGTACACCTCCGCGAGCAGCTGCGCATCGAGTAGCGCGCCATGCAGCTCGCGGCGCGAGTTATCGACGTTGTAGCGCTTGCACAAGGCATCGAGGCTGTTGCGCTGCCCGGGATGCATCTCGCGCGCCAGGGCGAGCGAGTCGAGCACCTGACACAGCGACGCTACGGTGCGCAGCTCGCCCGGCACGCGACCGAGCTCGGCATCGAGAAAGGCCACGTCGAATGCCGCGTTGTGGATCACGAGCTCCGCACCGCCAATGAAATCGAGCAACTCCTCGGCAATCTCCGCAAAGCGTGGCTCGCGCTCGAGCTCGGCCCGGGAAATGCCATGTACGGCAAGCGCACCCTCATCGATGTCGCGCTCGGGATTGAGGTAGCGGTGGAAGCGCCGCCCGGTGACACGGCGGTTGACGAGCTCGACGCAGCCGATTTCGATGATCCGGTGATCCAGCCCCGGCTCGAGGCCGGTCGTTTCGGTATCGAGGACGATTTGACGCATGCGCGGGTGGATTCTACCCAAGCCTCGCTCGGTTTACGCGAGCTCGGCACCGGTGCGCTGCCGCTCGGGCGGGCCTCAGGGCCGCGGCCGCCCCGCCAGCATCATATCGATGGCCTCATTCGCCAGGCGATCGACGCGCTCGTTGCCCGGAACTCCAGAGTGACCGCGCACCCAGTGCCATTCGATCGGGCGTGTGGCGGCGAGCGCGGCGAGCTGTTCCCACAAGTCCTGATTCTTCACGGGCTTGCGGTCGGCGGTGCGCCAGCCTCGGGCCTTCCAGGCGG
>Ga0335074_10005136_pt1 | contig 18091 bp, 14 predicted proteins | sample Lox_Sample_23_FD_206715 | JGI IMG/M metagenome (GOLD analysis project Ga0335074, IMG submission 206715) | Soil microbial communities from Loxahatchee National Wildlife Refuge, Florida, United States - Lox_Sample_2.3 | ecosystem: Environmental > Terrestrial > Soil > Wetlands | place: USA... | reverse complement strand
GCCGACCCGACCCACCGCCTGCCGGTCCGCGTGGTGACCGAATACGCCTGGCATTCGCTGTTCATCCAGCATCTGCTGATCGAGCCCACAACCGGCGAACGCGAAAGCTTCGCGCCGGAATTCACCATCATCGACCTGCCGGGTTTCCAGGCCGATCCCGCCATTCACGGCTGCCAGTCGGGAACGGTGATCGCGGTGAACTTCACCCGCAAGCTCGTGCTCATCGGCGGCACGTCCTATGCGGGCGAGATGAAGAAATCCGTGTTCACGATCCTGAACTATCTCTTGCCGCCCAAGCGCGTCATGCCGATGCATTGCTCGGCGAATGTCGGCCATAGCGGCGATTGCGCGATTTTCTTCGGCCTGTCGGGAACGGGCAAGACGACGCTCTCCGCCGATGCCAGCCGCACGCTGATCGGCGATGACGAACATGGCTGGTCGGAGAACGGCATCTTCAATTTCGAGGGCGGCTGCTACGCGAAGGTGATCAAGCTTTCGCCGGAAGCGGAGCCGGAAATCTATGCCACCACGCAGCGCTTCGGCACGGTGCTGGAGAATGTGGTGATGGATCCGGTTACGCGCGAACTCGATCTCGACGATGCGCGCTATACCGAAAACACCCGCGCGGCCTATCCGATCGATTTCATTCCCAACGCCTCGCGCAACGGCACGGCGCCCCATCCGCGGAATGTCATCATGCTGACGGCGGATGCGTTCGGCGTGCTGCCGCCGATCGCCAAGCTCACGCCGTCGCAGGCGATGTATCACTTCCTGTCGGGCTTCACGGCGAAGGTCGCCGGAACGGAAAAGGGCCTCGGCAATGAGCCGCAGCCGACTTTCTCAACCTGTTTCGGCGCGCCTTTCATGCCGCGTCATCCCTCCGAATACGGCAATCTGCTGCGCGACCTCATCGCCCAGCATCGGGCCGATTGCTGGCTGGTGAACACCGGCTGGAGCGGCGGCGCATTCGGCGCGGGCAAGCGCATGCCCATCAGGGCGACGCGCGCGCTGCTCGCGGCGGCGCTCGACGGGACGCTGGCCCATGTCGAGATGCGCATCGACCCGCATTTCCGCTTCCGCGTTCCGGTGTTCGTGCCCGGTGTCGATTCGCACATCCTCAATCCGCGCGACACGTGGAGCGACCCCGCGGCCTATGACATGCAGGCGCGCAAGCTCGTGGCGATGTTCCGGGAGAATTTCCGGAAGTTCGAATCCCATGTTGCGCCCGATGTCCTCCAGGCCGCGCCGCATCTCGCGGAAGCCGCCGAATAGTTAAAGCAGGAGTAACCCATGAACAAACCGAGGATGTTCATTGGTTCGTCTGTTGAGCATCTTGATCTTGCGTACGCGGTACAAGAGTGCCTCGAACACGATGTCGAAGGCACTGTTTGGACACAAGACGTCTTTGTTCTATCGAAGAGTGCAACCGCATCACTTCTTAAGGCCTTGGATGATAGTGATTTTGGGTTGTTCATATTATCGCCTGACGATGTGACCGCGATTCGCGATAAGTCCGTCCGAACAGTCCGAGACAATGTAATTTTCGAACTCGGATTGTTTATCGGTCGCTTAGGCTGCGATCGCTGTTTTATTATCGTTCCGCGAGGGCAGGAAGACCTACATTTACCGACGGATTTGCTCGGTATCACCCCTGCGACCTTTGATGCAGATAGACAAGACAGGAACTTGGTTGCTGCGCTAGGTCCAGCCTGCAATCGGGTCAGAAAGGTAATCTCTCAGCTGAAAGACGCGACGCTTACAAATGGAGAAAAGCATAATGTCGCAGGGTCTTCTGATGTCGATAACGAAAACTTATGCTCCGACCCCGCTGATTGTATTTCGCTTATTCAGTCTTGGATGGGAAGCCGATCCATGAGTGCGAATCACGCAGCTGTTCGGTATGACGACGTTGACCGCGACCTTAGACTCGTGCCCGGCTGTGCACGAAAATACATTGAGGAGGCGGCGCGCCACTGGGGCTATGTCGTGGCGCGCCGGGGTAAAGACACGATTCTGTTCGAGGAACAACAGCGTAACGCGCTCTTGGCGTCCAGATCTTAAAATTGCGAATTTGTGTATCATACGAGTTCGGCATCGCATTCCTTTGCGGCCTCCTGCACCTCTTCTGCTACTTTATGCAGAAATTTATTCCGATCCATGGAAGGCGTCAGGTCCGGAACTGGTGCAGCAGGATCGAAGATCTGCGTCCCGATGATCTCCGCGCGTTCGAATGTCGAACCACGCCCATGCTTATCGTACGCGTTCTGCCATTCACTAACTTTCTCTCGCCAAACCCGTATTGTGGCCAAGCTAAGCATTCTGCGGGCGATATTATCTGCGAACGCGTCGAAGACGATCTGCTTCTCGTCGTCATTGGGCTCTTTGCCCCCCCACCTGAGCGGGTTCTGCACAAAGACGTATATCCTGTCTTGGAGTTCCTTACGCAGGTCAGCGACCGGTTGGAGCGAATCATAATGATCTGCCATTCCTGTGGCCAGCCGCCGACTTAGAGCCTTGACACGTGTCCAATGTTCTTTTCCGACGCCAGGCTTAAACTCTAGACCGAGGCGCGGGAACCATGCATCGTGGAAGCTTTCCGCGGCGCTCTTGACCGCGAGAACGAGATTCATGCGATCGTAGTGTGGAGTCGCCTGGATTGCTTCAGGCCGTTCGACTGTCTCCTCGATTAGGGCGAGGAGCTTCTCTAGCTGCGCGATTGTTCGCGAGCCAGCCTTCGTACCGGGAACAAGCGGCTTGTCGATGCTCTCAAGAAAAACGCGGCCGTTTTCAATACGCTTCCGTAATGCGCGTTCTGCGAAGGGTCCGAGGTCTTCGCCAATCGCGGCGAGCACATTCTCTGCGGATGCTAGGACGTGCTGCACTTTTGTGTTCAAAGTTGGGAGATTATCTCCCTTCACCTCATCAAAATGCGTAAAAACAAGAATCTGTTTGGAAGCATTTCCCGAGCTCACTAACTCGCGCATCGCAGCAACTGTCGCTGCCTGCATCGGCTGTGTGGAATTATCAACCAGTAGCACGGCGTCCACCTCCTCAATACGACGACTTACCGATGTTGACACGGAACCGGTCGTCTTTGGGGAGTGGCCTAGACCTTCTCCGTCGAGGAGAACAAGCTTTGGGTGGTTTGTCTTAATCCAGGTCGGAACAAAAGGACCAGACATGCGAACACCATTAACCAGTGGTGTCAAAAGCTGGCCAAAGTATTTTGCATAATTGCTGGAAAACCGTGTCACCGCGCGGATTAATGATTTTCGGTCAGTTGTTTCCCACGCCCACGATAAGGGCCACCCGTGTTTTGTCCGGCACAACAACTCATCATCAAGCAAGTGAAAACGCTTTGCGATCTCATCAAGCAGATCGTCAACGACGCATTGAAACTGTTCATCCTCGCGGATTTCGTTGTCGAGTTCTTCTTCAAACAGCTCGTCCACCACGCGCTCGTCAGTGGGGTTTGTCGCGCCAAGTTCTTTCCGAAGCTTTTCGCCGTGCCGTTTTGCAACTGCCTTAAGCGACACAACGGCATCCGTTAGGACCCGGTTTGTCTCCTCTAAATCGATTGGTTCAAAGCTCTCATCCAAAAGGAGATCGTGCTGTGTATTCTCATCGTCCTGCACATCAGAAAAGTCATTTGTTGACACCGCAGGACCGTTACCAAGTACATAGTTAAACCGGTATCGTTGATTTACATGGTTAAGCATGCGCCGAAGCACTTCGCCGTCAGACGCCCTTCTGTACGCTGCGAGCACGGCGGCCGCCACGCATTCAGTGAGATATTCGCGCACCTCCTCTAAGGGTGCGAAGGTAACCGCTGCCTTGTAAGGGCCGTCAGCCAGGATGATTTCGGTATCGTGTACAGTAGTTTTCGCTGTGGATGTAGAAGGGAAGCGTTCCTTTTCGGGATCGGTCCCTATAATCTGGCGCGTGAGTGTAGTTTTACCCGCGCCAGTTGTTCCGAGAAGAAGCGCGCGAATGTAACCGTCGGTCTTGAAGTCGGGGAGCCGGACTATGCTATTTCGGATGGCGCGGAAGTCGATTTCTTCAGGGACCATCTTGTAATAAAAAATTTCCACGACACGAGTATCAAAACGGCGCGCTGCGTCAGCGCGAGCTGCCGGATCGTGATAGCGGGGTTCGGCGAGCAACTCGTTGAGTTGGTCGCGCAGTCGCTCCGCTTCTGCTTGATCGCGCGTTCCGAGACCCTGTCGGACACGAACACCAATCTTACCTGTTGCACCGTCTCTGCGCACCGGATGGCGAAAGATGACTGACCAGCCGGCTCGCCCTTGGCTTCTTGTCAGGCTTGCGGTGTAGATTTTGCTCGTCATCTGAATCTCGGCTTGCCCGTTGCGGGTGTCGCTTCCGGACGTAGTGTGATTTTGGGCTGCGGTTAAGGTGCTTTCTAACATGGGTATCTCCGTTGTACAGATGTTGTACCGCGCATTTACCCCGGCCGGCGCGGCCTGTCAATCAGATTCGGTACAACGCTGGAACAACGAGATTAGGCGGAAATATTCGCGTTCTGCGAGCTGCTATCCAGTTAACCCATTGGAATCCCGGATGAATTTTGCTGTGATGCGAGGTTAATAGAAACGGTAATGCGAGTTCTCAGAAAGATCGCCGGTAAACCCATACGCGGGCCGGTGGAAGGTTGGCAAGCACCAGGCCGGCGCGTTCGACGGTCAGGTCTTCGTCGGCGGGAACGGGCGGAGTGAAGCCGTAGGAGAATTGCACGAACGGCGCGCCGGACGGCATCCGCGCCAGCGTCGAAGCAATGAGCATGCGGCGTTGCGCGGGCGGGAAATTGAGCAACGGCAGGCCCGAGATGGCGCCAGCGAGCGGACCGGTTGCTGCATGGGGCAGGGTGCGGTCCAGACAGAATGCATCGCCTTCGATGATGCGCAACCGCGGAAAGCGTTCGCGCATGAGACGGGCAAGATCGGGATCGGCTTCGACTACGATCAGACGGTCTATCGATATTCCACGCGCAATCAAAGCTTCGGTGACGACACCGGTGCCCGGACCCAACTCCAGCACCGTGCCCTGCAGCATTGGATCAATCTGTGCCGCGATCTTGCGCGCGAGCGCGGGACTCGACGGTGCAATCGCGCCGATGCGGCGCGGTTTCGAGACCAGCCGGCTGAGGAACAGAAGCTCGTCGCGGGCGCTCCTCGCCGCGGCGTTCGACATGGACGTTATCTCCCCCGGAGGGCGGACGCGGGATTCGATCCCTGCCTCGCGGCAATTGAAAGACGAAAAGTCGTAATTTCAATGCGGCAGGCGGCCAATAGTTTCATGCGGCTCACGCTTCCGGACCGCCGCCCAAAAATTCCTTTACCTTGGCGAAGAAGCCTTCGGACTCCGGATGCATGCCTTCCTCGCCTTCCTTCTCGAAAGTTCGCAACAGGTCTTTCTGCTTCCGCGTAAGCCGTACCGGTGTTTCGACGGCGATCTCCACATAAAGGTCCCCTTTCATGCCGCCGCCCCTGAGCACGGGCATGCCCTTGCTCCGCACCCGAATCTGCCGTCCGCTCTGGGTGCCTTCAGCGATGGCAACTTTGGAGCGCCCGCCGTCGAGCGTCGGAATATCGATGTTGCCGCCCAATGCCGCGGTGACGAATGAAACCGGCACGCGGCAATGGAGATCGTGTCCGTCGCGCTGGAAGATCGGATGGGGCGCAATGGACAGGAATATGTAGAGGTCGCCCGATGGGCCGCCGTTGAAACCGGCCTGGCCTTCGCCCGTCAGCCGGATGCGCGTGCCTTCCTCGACGCCCGCCGGAATGTTGACCGCGAGCGTACGCTCCTTCTGCACATGGCCGCTGCCGCGGCAGGGCTTGCAAGGATCGCGGACGACGCGGCCAGACCCGTGGCAGTTCGGGCAGGTGCGTTCGATGGTGAAGAATCCCTGCTGCGCCCGGATCTTCCCGGCACCCGAACAGGTCGGGCATTGCTCGGGCCGCGAGCCTGGTGCGGCCCCGGTGCCGTTGCAGGATTCGCAGGCCACCGCGGTATTGACGCGGATCTCTGCTGCCTTGCCGGCGAAGGCCTCTTCGAGCGTGATCTCCATGTTGTAACGAAGATCGCCACCGCGGTTCTGCCGCCGGCCTCGCTTTCCGCCCATGAGTTCGCCGAACAGGTCGTCGAACACATCGGTGAAAGACGATGCGAAATCAAAGCCGAAGCCGTTCGGCCGTCCGCCTCCGCCATTCTCGAATGCCGCGTGGCCGAAGCGATCATAGGCCGCGCGCTTGTCGCCATCCTTCAGGACGTCATAGGCCTGATTGATTTCCTTGAACCGCTGCTCGCAGCCCGCATCGCCGGGATTGCGGTCGGGGTGAAGTTCCTTCGCGAGCTTGCGATAGGCGCCCTTGATCTCTTCGATCGAGGCGTCCTTTCGGCAGCCAAGGACCTCGTAAAAATCGCGCTTGCTCATGGGATGGTGAAAAAAACGGAAGCCGAAAACCTGAAGTCAGAACGTCGATGAATCATTGCGCTCCGCCCTGCCTCGCATTTCCGGCTTCTTGTCATCCGCGCCCGATTATGCCGCGCCCTTCTTCTTGTCGTCGACTTCGGTGAATTCCGCGTCAACAACATTCTCGTCAGGCTTTGCGCCGCCCGCCGCATCGGCGGCACCCGGCGCGCCGGCTTCCTGTTGCGCCTTGTACATCGCCTCGCCGAGCTTCATCGAAGCCTGCGCCAGCGCCTGGGTTTTTGCCTGGATGTCGTCGGCATCCTCGCCCTTCACCGCTTCCTTGAGCGCGGCCATCGCGTTCTCGATGGCAGTCCGCTCGCCCTGGCCGACCTTGTCGCCATGTTCGGAGAGCGCCTTCTCGGTGGAATGAACCAGCGCATCGCCCTGGTTCTTGGCCTCGGCCAGCGCGCGCCGCTTCTTGTCATCAGCTGCGTGGCTCTCGGCTTCCTTGACCATTTTCTCGATGTCGGCCTCGGACAATCCACCGGACGCCTGGATGCGGATCTGCTGCTCCTTGCCCGTCGCCTTGTCCTTGGCAGTAACCGATACGATGCCGTTCGCGTCGATGTCGAACGTCACCTCGACCTGCGGGACGCCGCGCGGCGCCGGTGGAAGGCCCACGAGATCGAACTGGCCGAGCAGCTTGTTGTCGGCCGCCATCTCGCGCTCGCCCTGGAACACGCGGATTGTCACCGCGGTCTGGTTGTCTTCGGCGGTCGAGAAGGTCTGGCTTTTCTTGGTCGGGATCGTGGTGTTGCGTTCGATGAGGCGCGTGAATACGCCACCCAGCGTTTCGATGCCGAGCGACAGCGGCGTCACATCCAGCAGCAGGACGTCCTTCACTTCGCCCTTGAGCACGCCGGCCTGGATCGCGGCGCCGATGGCCACGACCTCGTCCGGATTGACGCCCTTGTGCGGCTCCTTGCCAAAGAGCTGCTTCACGACTTCCTGCACTTTCGGCATGCGCGTCATGCCGCCGACCAGAATCACTTCGTCGATCTGGTTGGCCGAGACGCCCGCGTCCTTCAGCGCCTGCTTCACCGGCGCAATGGTGCGCTGGATCAGTTCGTCGACGAGAGCCTCGAGCTTCGCGCGCGTGATCTTCATCGTCAGATGCTTCGGACCGGAAGCATCCGCCGTGATGAAGGGCAGGTTCACTTCCGTCTGCATCGCGGAAGAGAGTTCGATCTTCGCTTTCTCCGCGGCTTCCTTCAGGCGTTGCAGGGCGAGCCTGTCGGACCGGAGATCGATGCCGCTCTCTTTCTTGAATTCGTCGGCCAGGTAATTCACCAGCCGCTGGTCGAAATCCTCGCCGCCCAGGAACGTGTCGCCATTGGTGGATTTCACCTCGAACACGCCGTCGCCGATCTCGAGCACCGAAATATCGAAGGTGCCGCCGCCGAGGTCATAGACGGCGATCGTGCCGCCCTGCTTCTTGTCCATGCCATAGGCGAGCGCGGCCGCCGTCGGCTCGTTGATGATGCGCAGCACTTCGAGGCCGGCGATCTTGCCGGCATCCTTGGTCGCCTGGCGCTGGGCGTCGTTGAAATAGGCGGGGACGGTGATGACGGCCTGGGCGACCTTCTCGCCGAGATAGCCCTCGGCCGTCTCTTTCATCTTCTGCAGGATGAAGGCGGAAATCTCCGATGGCGCGAAACGCTTGCCGTCGCGGCCCTGCACCCAGGCATCGCCATTGTCGGCCTTGATGATCTTGTAGGGGACCATGCCCACGTCTTTCTGGGTCATGGGATCGTCGAAGCGGCGGCCGATCAGCCGCTTGATCGCGAAATAGGTGTATTCGGGATTGGTCACCGCCTGGCGTTTGGCGGCCTGTCCGACCAGCCGCTCGCCGTCGGCCGTAAAGGCGACGATCGAGGGCGTGGTGCGCGCGCCTTCGGCGTTCTCGATGACTTTGGGCGTAGCCCCTTCCATGACCGCGACACAGGAATTGGTTGTGCCGAGATCGATCCCAATGACTTTTGCCATTTTGCTGTCCTTCCGTTCGGGCAACGGGGTCCTGGCCTCCTCAAGGAGCGCCCTCCGGCCCGTCCCCATGAAATCGCGGCGGCGTGGGTTAAAGCCCCTGCCGCGACGGGGGGTATATAGGGTCCGGGTTTTGGCCCCGCAAGGCGCGGAGAGCGTTGATTTGGCAGGTTTTCCAGCATGGAAGCCGGCGTCAGCCCAAGAGCGCTCAATGGAAGTCATGTTCTCCGATTTCATGCCACGAAGGCTAGGAAAACGGCCGGGCTTTTCTTACATTTGCGCGTAAGAAAAATGGAATAAGGAGAAAAATGCAATGCGCATAACCTCGAAGGGTCAGGTCACCATTCCAGCCCGGGTTCGGGAGCAAGCCGGCCTTCTGCCCAACACGGAAGTGGAATTCATCCTCTCGGCCAACGGCGAGGTTCGCCTCGTAAAGGCGATGAAGAAGAGCACACGAAAGTCCAGGGGCGAGATGCTCGTCGAGCACATGCGTGGAAAGGGAACGGGGAAAATGACCACAGATGAGATCATGGCCCTTATGCGGGGCGAGTAGGTGGTCTCAATATTCGTCGACAGCAACGTAATTTTGGACGTCTTTACGAATGATCCGGTCTGGGAGCCTTGGTCATCCAAGGCTGTTCGAATGGCTGCCGATAGGGGCCGGCTGGTTATCAACGCGATTGTGTTTGCGGAAATATCTGTTCACTTTGAGCTAATAGAGGAAGTAGACGAAGCGCTAAGCTCGGCCTACGAAAGGGAGGCGATACCATTTGAAGCGGCTTTCCTTGCCGGCAAGGCCTTCTCCAGATATCGCCGGCGTGGCGGGTCAAAAACGTCGCCACTGTCAGATTTCTTTATCGGTGCGCACGCAGCTGTGAAAGGCTACGAGCTGCTCACGCGTGATGTGGCACACTACAAGAGCTACTTTCCAAAGCTTCGCCTGATAGCGCCCGACTGAGCAGGTTCAATCGAACGAGCTTTATAACGCCGCGATCACCGCGGCGTTGAAGATCTCGCTCATCTTGGCGCCCATGGTCCACCTCCGGACACGGTGAATCATGATTTGGCCCTCAAGGGAACCCCCTTTGCGATTCCCAACGACCGTCCGATGCTCTAGTCGAAGCCCGCGAATCCGCTTCTGAGGGGAAGCTGCAACGGTGTCCACGCCCTTGCACGAGAGGGGCGATAATATCAAAATCGCCCTTGGTTAGGGAGGCTCCAATGAAACACTTCTTCTTCGGTCTTTGCGTCAGCGTGGTCGTCTGCGCGATAAACGTGCAATTTTCGGCGGTGGCAATTGCCAGGAGCCAGGAAACGGTTTTGCACTCGTTCGCGGGGCCTCCGGACGGTTTCTACCCCGATGCGGGGTTGATTGATGTGAAGGGCACGCTCTACAGCACAACACAAGGTGGCGGTACCGGCACCCGCTGTGTATTCTGCGGCACCGTGTTTTCGCTCGATCCGGGCACCGGCGCGGAGACGGTGGTGTATTCCTTCTGCAGCAGGAAAAACAGGAAGAAATTGAATGAGTGCCAAGATGCTCAGGCACCTGTGGCCAGCCTGATCGATGTGAAGGGAAGGTTATACGGCACAGCCGAATATGGCGGCATCAACGGCGAGGGTGCGGTGTTCAGAATAAATCCGCGCTCGAATCAAGAAAATCTGCTTTATTCCTTCTGCAGCCAGCAGAATTGCGTGGACGGCGAGCGCCCCGGGGCCGCTCTGATCGACGTGAACGGCACGCTGTATGGTACAACGACCGGCGGCGGCACCGGCACCGCACCTTGCGGTAATTCCCCCGCCCACTGCGGTACGGTGTTTGCGGTCGACCCGAACACCGGCACAGAGACGGCAATATACTCGTTCGGCAGCAGTGCGACCGACGGCTACATGCCCGAAGGCGGTCTGATCAATGTGAACGGCATGCTATACGGCACAACATTAGGCGGCGGTACGCATGACGCCGGCACGGTGTTTGCGCTTAACCCAAGTACCGGCGCGGAAACGGTGCTTTATTCCTTCTGCAGCCAGCAGAATTGCGCGGATGGTGAGGACCCCGAGGACTCCTTGATCGATGTGAACGGCACGCTGTACGGAACAACGCCGCTTGGCGGCAACACCAGCAGTCGTGGCTGTCGTTTCTGGGGCTGCGGTACGGTGTTTGCGCTTGATCCGGATAGCGGCACAGAGACGGTGGTCTATCCGTTCTGCAGCCGAACCAGGCATCATAAAGTGTGCAGAGATGGTCAGATGCCCGAGGCCGGCCTGATCGAAGTGAAGGGTATGCTGTACGGCACAACGTCTGAAGGCGGTGGCAATCCCTGCCCAGGGAATCGTCGATGCGGAACGGTTTTTTCGATCGACCCGAACTCGGGCGTCGAAAAGGTGCTCTATTCCTTTTGCGGTCAGCAGAACTGCGCGGACGGCGAGAATCCCAAGTCCGATCTGATCGATGTTAAGGGCACACTGTACAGCACAACAGTGTACGGCGGAGCCTATGGCGAGGGCACGGTGTTCGCGGTAAGGCGCTGAGAGGTCTGGCGATCCTTTCCGGACACGGAATTATTGCAATGATGGCGACACCGACCAGCCCCGACCTGGCGGTTGTGCAGTTTATCGACTGTCGGGTTGTCCCTCAAACGTTTTCCACGTTCGTTGTTCGCTCACCGAGCGCGCAGTTGGCAACGGCATTGCGCGGGCCGTTTGTGATCTGTGGCCGTGAGCGAACTGCCACTCCGGGGCACACAGAAAAGGGCACATCGTTTCAACGTTACAGCGCCGCGATCACCGCGGCGTTGAAGATCTCGCTCATCTTGGCGCCGAGGGGGGCGATCTGGACGGGGCGTTCGAGGCCGACGAGCAACGGGCCCATCACTGTTACCCCACCCAGCTGCTGCAGGAGCTTGGTCGAGATCGAGGCCGAATGGATGGCCGGCATGATGAGGACGTTTGCAGTGTCGCCAAGCCGGCAGAACGGGTAGAGCGCGAGCATGTCGGGATCGAGGGCGGTATCGGCGCCCATCTCGCCGTCATATTGAAAATCGACGCCGCGCTGGTCGAGAATGTGCACGGCCTCGACGATGCGTTCGCTGCGTTCGCTCCTGGGAAAACCGAAAGTCGAGGACGCAAGCAGCGCAACGCGCGGCTCGAAGCCAAAACTCCTCACAACGCTTGCCGCTTGGATCGCGATCTCGGCGAGTTCTTCGCTGGTCGGCATTTCGTGAACACTGGTGTCGGCGACAAAAACGACACGGCCTTTGGTGAAAATCACGATCAGGCCTATTGGCCGCTGCCCTTTTGGCACGTCAAGCACCAGGCGCACGTCGGCAAGTGCGCGCGAATAACTGCGCGTCACGCCGGTAACCATGGCGTCGGCATCGTTGAGCGCGAGCATGCAGGCCGCGTGGATGTTCCGGTCGTTGCGCACCATGCGCATGCAATCGCGATACAGCGATCCGTGACGCTGGAGACGCTTGTACAAAATATCCGCGTAGATGTGAGCCTGCTCCACTTTCTGCGGAGTGCGGATCTCGAGATCGATCTCGTCGAGGCCGGTTTTGCACATGCAGGCCCGTATGATCTCTTCGCGCCCGATCAGAATCGCCTTGCCGAGTCCGGAACTCTGGAATGCCGCCGCGGCGCGGATCACCGCTTCTTCCTCGCCTTCGGCAAACACCATGCGCTTGGGGTTGGCGCGAACCCGCGCCGCGATGTTCTGAAACAGGTTCGCAGAAGGATCGAGGCGCGCCGAGAGATCGAGCCGGTAAACGTCCATATTCTTCAGTTCGAGCCGTGCAACGCCCGTCTTGATTGCCGCTTCCGCCACCGCCGAAGACACCCGCGCGATGAGCCGCGGATCGAATGGAACAGGGATGATATAGTCCGGCCCGTAAACGGGCCTCGCAGTGCCGTAGGCCAGCGCAACTTCGTCGGGCACGTCTTCGCGGGCCAGTGCGGCGAGCGCATGCACTGCCGCAATCTTCATTTCATTGTTGATTGTGCGCGCCCGCACATCGAGCGCGCCGCGGAAGATGTAGGGGAAGCCAAGGACATTGTTGACCTGATTGGGATAGTCCGAACGCCCGGTGGCGACGATCGCGTCGGGCCGCACCTCCTTCACCGCTTCAGGTGTGATTTCCGGGTCGGGATTGGCCATGGCGAAGATGATCGGCGCCCTGGCCATCGTCTTCACCATCTCCTGCGTCACCGCATCCTTCACCGAAAGGCCCAGAAACACCTCGCTGCCCTTCAGCGCGTCGGCCAGCGTCCGCGCATCCGTGTCGATCGCATGCGCCGATTTCCACTGGTTCATGCCGCTCGTGCGGCCGCGCCAGATGACGCCCTTCGTGTCGCAGAGAATGGCGTTGTTATTAGGCAGGCCCATCGCCTTCAACAATTCGAGACAGGCGATTCCCGCCGCGCCCGCGCCGTTCACCACCACCTTGATATCGGCAAGCTTGCGGCCGGTGAGATGCAGCGCATTGATCACGCCGGCGGCGGAGATGATGGCCGTGCCGTGTTGATCGTCATGAAATACGGGAATGTCCATCAGCGCGCGCAGGCGTTCCTCGATCACGAAACAGTCCGGCGCCTTGATGTCTTCGAGATTGATGCCGCCGAACGTCGGCCCGAGATAGCGGACGCAATTGACGAACGCGTCCACATCGGTCGCATCGACCTCGATGTCGATCGAATCGACATCGGCAAAGCGCTTGAAAAGAACGGCCTTGCCTTCCATTACCGGCTTGGAAGCAAGTGCACCCAGATCGCCAAGGCCGAGAATGGCGGTACCGTTCGAGATCACCGCCACCAGATTGCCTTTGGCCGTGTAATCGAAGACCGCGTCGGGCCGCTCGGCGATCGCACGCACGGGCACCGCCACGCCCGGCGAATAGGCGAGGCTCAGGTCGCGCTGCGTCGCCATCGGCTTGGTCGGCCGGATCTCGATCTTTCCGGGCTTGCCGCCCGCATGAAAGGCGAGCACTTCTTCCTGGCTGAATGAGGGGCGGGCCATGATCTGTCCGTATCTGCCGGTTTGCGGACTATCGCGCGTGCGCCTCTTGCCTTTCAATGGGCCGATTTTCACATGGACATGAAAAGCTCAGCCGCCCCGGACGTCGACAGCGCCACGCCCATGATGGCGCAATATCTCGAAATCAAGGCAGCCCATGACGGCTATCTCCTCTTCTATCGCATGGGCGATTTTTATGAGCTGTTCTTCGAAGATGCCGTCAAGGCCGCGGCGGCGCTCGACATTGCGCTGACAAAACGCGGCCGGCATCTGGGCAGCGACATTCCCATGTGCGGCGTGCCGGTCCATGCGGCGGAGCAATATCTCGAAAAGCTGATCCGCAAAGGCTTCCGCGTCGCGATCTGCGAGCAGATCGAGGATCCGGCCGAGGCGAAGCGCCGCGGCGCCAAATCCGTGGTCGGACGCGAAGTGATCCGGCTGGTGACGCCGGGGACACTCACCGAGGAATCGCTGCTGGAGGCGCGCGCGCCCAATCTTCTTATGGCGCTCGGCCGCGCCGGCGGCGAATACGCGCTCGCCACGGCCGACATGTCGACGGGTGATTTCGGCGTCTCGCAGGTTGCGCCAGCGGAGTTGGCTGCCGAGCTGGCGCGGCTTTCCCCGCGCGAAGTGCTGGCGCCCGATTCGCTGCTCGCCGAAGCCGAGTTCGCCGAACTGTTCCGCACGCTTGGGTCCGCGCTGACGCCGCTGCCGGCGCGCAATTTCGATTCGGCACAAGGCGAGCGGACGCTTCTCACGCTTTATCGCGTGGCGTCGCTCGACGGATTTGGCGGCTTCGGCCGTGCCGAGCTGTCGGCCGCCGGCGCGCTTGTCGGTTATCTCGAACTGACGCAGAAGGGAAAACTGCCGAAGCTCAAGCCGCTTTCGCGCTCCGCGTTCGAGTTGCAGATGAGCATCGATGCAGCGACACGGCGGAATCTCGAGCTTGTGGAGACACTATCCGGCACGCGCGCGGGAAGCCTGCTCGGCATCATCGACCGCACGCTCACTTCCGCCGGCGCACGCGAACTCGCAAACCGCCTGTCGGCGCCGCTGAAGGATGTAACGGAAATTTCGTCCCGTCAGGATGCGGTGGCGCTGTTTGTTGCCGAAACAGATTTGCGGGCAAACCTGCGAGACGTGCTGCGTCGCACACCGGATGTCGCGCGGGCGCTCTCGCGGCTTGCGCTGCAGCGCGGCAGTCCGCGCGATCTGGGTGCTGTGCGCGAAGGAATCCGCACGGCGCGCGCCTTGCGCGAATGTCTTGCCTGTCTCGACGATCCACTGAAACCGGCGCCCGGTGAGGTGCAAGACGCGCGCGCGGCGCTCGCGAAAGGCATCGCCGATGCAAGTGCGCTCGGCGAGCGCCTCGAAAATTTGTTGGTTGCGGAACCGCCTGCCCATGGCCGCGATGGCGGATTCATCGCGCCCGGCGCGCATGCGGCGCTCGACGAGGCGCGCGCGCTGCGCGACGAAAGTCGGCGCGTCATTGCCGGTCTCGAAGCACATTATCGCGCCGAGAGCGGCATCGCGGCGCTGCGCATCCGCCACAATGGCGTGCTTGGTTATTTCATCGAGCTGACGCCCGCCAATGCGGACAGGCTGGCGGCAGGCCGGGCGCGTGACATGTTCCGGCACCGGCAGACCATCGGCAGCGCGGTGCGTTTTTCCACCGACGAACTTTCAACATTGGCGAGCCGGATCTCCGAAGCGGCAGAGCAGGCGCTGGCTATCGAGCGCGAATTATTCGATTCGCTGGCCGGCGAAGCAGCCCGCAACAGCGAAGCATTGCTTGCCGTCGCGGGCGCCGTTGCCACGCTCGATGTGGCAAGCGCTTTGGCGGAGCTTGCCGCATCGGCGCGCCATGTGCGGCCGAAAGTCGATGACAGCCTTGCCTTCGAAATCCGCCGCGGACGTCATCCCGTCGTCGAGTCCGCGCTTACGCAGGGGGCATCGAATCCCTTCGTTCCCAACGACTGCAATCTTTCAGCGGAAGGCGGCGGTCGCATTTGGCTGGTGACGGGGCCGAACATGGCCGGCAAGTCGACCTATCTGCGCCAGAACGCGCTGATTGCAATTCTTGCGCAGATGGGCGCCTTCGTTCCGGCGGAGTTCGCGCATATCGGCGTGGTCGATCGTTTGTTCAGCCGGGTGGGCGCAGCCGACGACCTCGCGCGCGGGCGATCGACCTTCATGGTCGAAATGGTCGAGGCCGCCGCCATCCTCAATCGCGCGACCGAAAGAAGCCTCGTCATTCTCGATGAGATCGGACGCGGCACGGCGACCTTCGATGGCCTCGCCATTGCCTGGGCGGCGCTCGAACATCTTCACGCCGTCAACCGCTCCCGCACTCTGTTCGCCACGCATTATCACGAGATGACGGCGCTGGCGGAGCGCCTCGATTCGCTCGCCTGCGTCACCATGCGGGTCCGTGAATGGAATGATGCGATCGTATTTCTTCATGAGGTCGCGCGTGGTGCGGCCGACCGCTCCTATGGCATTCACGTTGCGAAGCTTGCCGGGCTTCCCATCGCCGTGATCGCGCGCGCCGAAGCCGTTCTGCGCGCGCTTGAGGAGGGTCGCGAGGGTCACAAACCGCTCGCCCGCATCGACGACCTGCCGCTGTTCTCCACGCTCGGACAGCAGAAAAGCAATCCCGTCGCGAGCGCCGTCGAGGAGCGTCTGGCTTTGGTTTCGCCCGATGCGATCACGCCGAAAGCCGCGCTGGAACTCATCTACGAGCTGAAGGCACTTTTGAAATAGGCGGCGCTGTCTTAGTGTTCCGCAATGGCCCGGCTGTGAACGGGATTTGCACGCGGAGCCGCGGAGACGCAGAGGAAAGGAAACCACCAAGAGCACGAAAGAATGAATGGCGCGCAATGCTCGTTGTGCTCTTGGTGCATTTTGTGGTTAAACAATCTCCTCTGCGTCTCCGCGGCTCCGCGTGCAAATACGATAGGTCAGCAAACACTGCCCTTGACGAACAAAGAAAACAGAAGGAGCTGAAGGATGCGCTATCTGCACACCATGGTCCGGGTAACGGATCTCGATCGTTCCCTGCACTTCTATTGTGATCTCCTCGGATTGAAGGAGATACGCCGCACCGAAAACGAGAAGGGCCGCTTCACGCTGGTGTTCCTCGCCGCGCCGGACGACGCGGCACGCGCGGCTGCCGAGCAGGCGCCGTTGGTGGAACTCACCTACAATTGGGATCCGGAGGAGTATATGGGCGGACGGAATTTCGGCCATCTCGCCTATCGCGTGGACGATATCTATGCGGTCTGCGACCGGCTGATGAAAGGCGGAGTGACGATCAACCGGCCGCCGCGCGATGGCCATATGGCGTTCGTGCGTTCGCCCGACGGCATATCGGTCGAACTGCTCCAGGAGGGCGCGTCCAAACTGCCCGCGGAGCCGTGGAGTTCGATGCCGAATACCGGATCCTGGTAGGGCCGCGCGATGAGCGGATTCATTGTTGTTGGTATTGCGCTCGCCGCCGTGGTCCTCATCCTCGCGGCCGGCATTTCGACGCTCTGGATCGGGGGCCAGACGCAACGCCGCTGGTCGAACCGCCTGATGCGCTACCGTGTGCTCGCCCAGGCCGTCGCCATCCTCATCGTGCTCGTTGTGTTCTGGCTGGCGAAGGGGCATTGACGGGGCCGGGGTATAATTCTACCTTGATTGAGAAAAAGGTAGAATATGGGTCTGAACATCAAGAGTGCGAGCGCCGAAGCCGCGATCCGGGAATTGGCGGCAAAGACCGGGGAAGGGCTTACGGAGGCAGTCGAGAAAGCCGTGCAGGAAAGGTTGCAGCGGCTCGCCGGATTCGATACGGCGGAGCAGCTTCTGGCGCGCTTGGAATCGATCCAGAAATCCGTGGCTGCCGGCCGGCGCGGGCGAAGGGAGCGGCGGTCGTCTCAGGAATTGCTCGCTGAGCTTTATGACGAGCATGGTCTTCCGAAATGATCGTCATCGATACTTCGGCGGCCGCGGCTTTGATCTTTGCCGAGCCGGAACAGGAGGCGCTGGCGGAAAAGCTCGCTGCGTCGCCCGAACGTGCAATCTCTCCCGTGTCCTATTCCGAACTCGTGATGGTGCTCTCGCGCGTGCATCGCGATCCGAAATCCATAGCCGACAGTTTTTTGCGCGACATGCAGCTGAAGCTGCTGACTATCGATGCGCGACAGGTGGAGCTTGCCATTCATGCCTTTCTTTTCTTTGGAAAAGGACGGCACGCCGCGCGGCTCAATCTCGGCGATTGTTTCTCCTATGCGGCGGCGCGGGCTCATGATTGCCCGCTCCTGTTTGTCGGAGGTGATTTTCCGCGAACAGACGTGCGCCGGGCCTGAGGCGCATCACGCGAAACGTCCTTTCCCCATGCATGTGGCAGTGCGGAAGATCTAAAAAAAACTCACCGGGTCGACATCAACGGTGACGCGTACCGCATTTGGGAGTTTCACCCGCGCGAGCCAGGCGCGCAGATAGGATTGCATGTCGACATTGCGTTCCGCCTGCACCAGCAGGCGCTCGCGTGTCTGGCCGCGCAGGAGCTGATAGAAGGCGGGCGTCGGCCCCCAGACTTTCACGCCAATTGCGTTCGGCGC
>Ga0335074_10005134_pt1 | contig 18092 bp, 16 predicted proteins | sample Lox_Sample_23_FD_206715 | JGI IMG/M metagenome (GOLD analysis project Ga0335074, IMG submission 206715) | Soil microbial communities from Loxahatchee National Wildlife Refuge, Florida, United States - Lox_Sample_2.3 | ecosystem: Environmental > Terrestrial > Soil > Wetlands | place: USA... | reverse complement strand
ATCCGCTTCAGCCTGGCCATCCGCCATTGTTCCGCTTCGCACCCCGGGGACGAAACCGCCCTTGTTTTTAATTCACGGCGTAGACGGAACGCTCGCGCCGTTCCAGGCTCTGGTCCGGCGCCTGGAAGCCGACCAGCCGGTTTACGGGATTCAATCGCAGGCTCTTCTCGATGAGACGGTGGTGCTGACGAGCGTAGAGGAGTTGGCGGCATACTACATCCAAGCGATTCAGGTTGTGCAAGCGCGCGGGCCATATAATTTCCTGGGATTCTCCTTCGGGGGATTGATAGCTTTCGAAATGGCCCGGCAACTCCAGGATCGCGGCGAGCGGGTTGGGATGCTGGGGTTGCTCGACAACTTGCGGATGGGGCGGCACGCCGAAGCCCACGGTCTTGCATTCCAGGGCGCTGGGAGGCGGCTGAAGAACTTTGCGGCAACGTTCGTCACGCCATTCCTGAGCTCCGGGGGACTGATCCGCCTACGGGAGGCGCTGGCTGCGCGGACGTTGAATACCATCTACGGAGTTCTTCGCGCCCGCCGGAGATCGATACCGCGATTCCTGCGGAGGAGCCTCCACATCAACTGGTTTATCGGAAGAAATTACGTGCCGCGGTCCTATCCAGGAAGCGTCACGCTCTTCACGGCGGCGGCCTCCACAAACGACCCCGGCGCGAGCAACGAATTTTGGGCCGGCTTGGCTGGCGGGGGCATCGAGCCGCACGATATTCCGGGAAGCCACGAGGATGTCCTCAAGGAGCCCAATGTCATCGCGCTGGCTCAGGCAATTACCGGCTGCCTGGCCGAGGTTCAGCGCGCAACCACGCCCGCACCAGCGGCTTCCATGCCGCCAGGAACAGCTTCGGCGGCCCACAATGAGCGCGATGGTTCCGTGTCAAACCGTCGGGCGGCAATGTAGGCGCGCGTCGCGGACGCGTTAGTTCTTCTCGAAAACCGCCATATATTGGCTCTTCGGCACCAGATCGCGCTTCAACACCAGCCGGAATCCGTTCGTTTCCACTTCCTGAATCAAATCGTCCTGATCCAGCCGGATGTGCTTCACGGCGAAATCCGGATCGGGGTTGTTCATCGCGCCCGGCCGTTTGAAATACTCCACGATCACCAGCTTTCCGTCGGACAACAAACTGTCCCGGATATGTTCTAGCATGGCCTGGGGGTAATCGAAGTGATGATAGGCATCCAGGACCAACACGCCCTCTAGCGTATCCGCCGGTAATCCGGGATCGCGGTCCGTTCCCAGCACGAACTGCACATTGTTGAGCCGGCTGAACTGCGCCTTCATCTTCGCTTTGTCCAAAAAGTCGCTCTGGATATCTTCGCCGATCACGTGGCCGGTGTCGCCCACGGCATGGCTCAGGTAAGGCAGCATAAAGCCGGTGCCGGTGCCTACGTCGGCCACCGTGGAACCCGGCTTCAGGTCCAGCGCATCGACGATGTCGCGCGGCTTCTGCCGCTCCCCGCGCGCGGGATCGTTCAAAGCTTTCGCGACCCTGGCCCGCCCATCCGCCGTTTTATAGCCTTCGTTCGCCTCGCTGGCCACCTGAGGGAACGAGGGACTCGCCAGGAACAGGGCGATCGGAATCAGGCCGGCCAAAAATCGGCAGGGAATTCTTTTCATAACAATTTCTCCGTTCGGAAGAGCGCCAAAACTGCATTGTACGCCCAAAGACAGGAGACGATGCGCGGAGACAGCGCCTAGAACATGGTGCGCGAATAGATGCCGTGGGGCGATTCGGGCGAGGTGAGGTAACACTCCGCCGCATAGGTGACCTCGCCCGGCTTCAATGTGGAAACGAAATCGACAGCGCGCGCCGACAGGTCGTTGGCCCAATCGCGAACCTTGCCGCTCGCCGGGTCGACATTCGCCGGCGTTCCGAAGGAACTGGAGCGCAAGGCCCGGTTTCCGAGAACGTATCGCTCCGTCACCACCGCATATCCCCTGTTGCTGCACTTTCCGGACCCCAGGGAAGCGCAGTCGGAAGGGTGAACCACGCGAATCTTGCTGAGGATCACAACGCCCTTCCCGCCCTCAATATCGATCCCGTCGCCCTCTGCGACGCTCAGCGCGATGTTCTGGTTCGCGCTCTGCGCGAAATCGACGCCTTGGGCGTACATACTCGCGATGTCGTGGCTGATCTTGTAGGCGTCATCGCTTCGGCTGGCGCTGTTGCTGACCAATACCACGCCGATGGACAGCGGCAGCAGGAAGATCGCGCCGAGCGCATAAAGCTGTAGTGAGTTGTTAGTGGGATATCTGCTGCTAATGGATCTGGGACGGCGCGGCACGGCTGAAGTCTACGTTACGCCATGCGAGGGTGAGATTCCAGACTCTATTGACGGCAATTTCCGGCCGATTCCGACTTAGTACTTTACGGAGGATTAGGTTCAGCTCGGCGGTTGGATTTTATATGCCTCCCAGTACCAGGGAGCGAAGGGGTTATGGCGCTCAAGCCGCTGACACCAGCGCGAGGTGGTCAATCTGAGATCGCGAAAGCAGTTGACGCTAGGTGGGCAGGCTTCAAAGCGACTCTAGCAGTGCGTCGAGCGCCTGATCAACCTTGAGTGCCTTTCGGCGAGCCATGTCATGCAGCTCCGATAGCGCTTCAAATGGCTGCTTGCCCCCTGCAAACGCATAGCGCTCGGGAAAGTCCTCGGCTGTTGCACTATCCAAAAGCTTCCCGGCGGGATCGAAGAAACGAATCACGTATCGGTATGTGGGTTCCCCGTATGAGTAGCCGCCTTCTTCTTGAGAGATGCTAACTACCCCTCCTTTCAGAGCAGCTTGAAATGCGCGCTCGTCCGCCGTTTCAGTCCAAGGGACCCTGTTCTCGCCCGAAAGCTCCCTGAGCCGGTCAACCAATGTTCGAAGTCTTTCAACGTCCGGCATAGTTATACTCCCGCCTGCTTAATAGCTAACATTACTTAACTTATCAAGTTCGTCGAGCAGCCTTGCCACAATGCGATTAAGCCTCGCAAGGTCCAGATCCGTGACGCGGTTCAGTGCACGCGCGCTCTCCACCTGGTGCTCCATGGTTCGAAATTGGACCGCGGCGCCTGCGAGCACGCTTTGCTGTTCCACGGAAAGATCAGGGCTCAGCGTCTCGATGTTAGCAATCTGCGAAGGATCGCGTATCGGTCGGGCACCAGATCCCAGGCACGCGCTCGATGAAGTCGCTTGATCTCATCCATGATCGCAATCGCACTCGAGAAGTCCGATATCGTGTCGACTCTCGATAATTGGACCTTCGCAGCTTCCGCCGCGTCTCGATCCGCGATCGCGGCCCTTTTTGTACGAATCAGCGTCTGAATCGTGATAATGAAGCCGACAATCGTCGCAACAAAGCCAAGGACGGTGACCAGATTTACCCAGTTATTCAGAAGGAATGCGGCCATGGCATTAGTAGCTACTTTAGCGAAAGACGGGTTGCCCTGACCGCCTTGCTAGGTGTCGGCACGCGTTTCAGCATCCAAGACCGATCTTGAGGCATCACATGCTGTTGGGCTTCACGGTTCGGTGAGCCTCGGATGTTATCCTGAAAGAAAAAAATGACTTACGACCTGATTGTGATTGGGAGCGGTCCGGGTGGCTACTCGGCGGCCGTGCGAGCCGGCCAGTACGGGCTGAAGACCGCGATTGTCGAAAAGGATCCGAAACTGGGTGGAACCTGCCTGCATGTCGGCTGCATCCCGACCAAGGCGCTGCTCCATACCGCCGACCTCTGGGAGCACTTCGTGAATCCCGGCGATGAAGGCATTGCGTGTGAGAATCCGCGCCTGGATTACGCGAAGGTGCTGGATCGCAAGAATAAGATCGTCTCCAAGCACGCCAAGGGCGTCGAGTTCCTGATGAAGAAGAACAAGGTGGATTGGGTGAAGGGCTACGGGACCATCCTTCCACGCGCGGGTGGCGGCCCGCTCAAAGTGGAAGTGAAATCGGAGAGCGGCGCCCAGACACTCGAAACCAGGAACGTCATTATCGCTACGGGATCGGGAGCCCGGATGCTTCCCGGCCTGGAGCCCGACGCGAAGACGATCCTGACCAATATCGAGATCCTGGATATTCCGGTGATCCCGAAGACCATGCTGATTATCGGCGCGGGCGCGGTGGGGGTGGAGTTCGCCTCCATCTTCAATCGCTTCGGAACCAAGGTCACGATCCTCGAAATGTTGCCGCGCCTGGTTCCGGTGGAAGACGAAGAGGTCTCCAAGGAACTGGAGCGTTATTTCAAAAAGACCGGCATCCGCTGCGAAACCGGCGCCAAGGCGGAGAATATCACTCGCACCGAGAATGGCGTGCGGCTCTGCGCCGCGCTCGCGAACGGCCAGCGTGAGGATATGGAGGCCGAAACGCTGCTGGTCGCCGTGGGGCGCAAGCCGAACACCGAAAACATCGGACTCGAAAAGTTGAAGGTAGCGCTGGATCGCGGGTTCATCAAGGTAGATGAGCATCAACTCACGGGCGAACCCGGCGTCTACGCGATTGGTGACGTGGTAGCCGGCACGCCGCAACTGGCGCACGTGGCGTCCATGGAAGGCATGGTGGCGGTCGCGCACATGGCCGGTAAGGCGGCCAAGCCGATCAATCGCAATCGTATTCCGGGCTGCACCTACACCGAACCGGGCATCGGCAGTGTCGGGCTTACTGAAGCACAGGCGCGCGCCCAGGGGTTCGCGGTGAAGGTGGGCAAGTTCCCCTTCGTCGCCAACAGCAAAGCAACCATTCTCGGAATGCACGAGGGGTTCGTGAAGGTGGTGGCCGAGGAAAAATACGGCGAAATTTTGGGCGTCCATATCATCGGGCCCGAAGCGTATGAACTGGTGGCCGAAGCCGTTCTGGCGATGGAAGCCGAGGCTACAGTGGAGACGCTGATGGGCACCATCCACGCGCACCCAACGTTATACGAAGCCATGGGCGAGGCGTTCAACAACGTCTACGGGCTCACCATCAATGCCTAAACCTAGCGGCCTGGTAGTAACGGATCTGGGGCGAATGCGCTACGCCGAAGCGCTCGCGATCCAGCAAGACCTGGTCGAAAAGCGGAAACGCGGCCTGGTTTCCGATCAGCTTTTGTTCGTCGAGCATCCGCACGTGATCACGCAGGGGCGCAACGGCCACGCCGAAAATCTGCTCGCGAGCGAAGAGGCCCTGCGCAGCGCGGGAATCGAGTTCTATCCCACCAATCGCGGCGGCGACATCACTTATCACGGGCCCGGCCAGATTGTCGGCTATCCGATTCTGGATTTGCGAGAATGGAAGCGCGACGTGGTCGCTTATGTTCGAGCCGTCGAGCAAGCGATCATCGATGCGCTCGCGGAGTTCAGCATTGCGGCCGGACGAGTTTCCGGCTGCACCGGCGTGTGGGTGGATGGCAGGAAAGTGGCCGCCATCGGCGTGCATATCAGCCGCTGGGTCACTTCGCACGGTTTCGCGTTGAATCACACCACCGATTTACGTTACTTTCAGTACATCGTTCCTTGTGGGCTAACGAAGCCGGTCACTTCCATGTGGGAATTGGGACCCAACGCCGGCCGGGAACAGGTGATCGCCGCGCTAGCGCATCATTTTACGCGCCAGTTCGGCCGGCCGATCCTGAGCCGCGAGGAAGCGGAAGTTTCATACACGGAGACATATTCATGACAGACGTAGTAATGCCCCAAATGGGCGAAAGCATCGTCGAAGGCACTCTGACCAAATGGCTGAAGAGGCCGGGCGAGCATGTGGACCGCGATGAGCCGTTGTTTGAAATTTCCACGGACAAAGTGGATACCGAAATTCCCTCCCCCACCGCCGGTGTGTTGAAAGAAGTGCTGGTGGAAGAGGGCAAGACGGTTGCCATCAGCACGGTAGTCGGGCGCATCGAAGAAGGCGCGGGAAACGGGGCGTCGGCTCCAGCACCCGCGGCCGCGAAAGCTGCTCCCGCTCCAGCCCCGCCCGCTCCCAGACCAGCGCCCGCCCCACCCGCGGTTGCGAAAGCGCCCGCTCCGGCTCCCGAGCCCGAGCGTATTCCCGAGCCTGTGGCGCACTCGGCCGGCCCCTACCCCATCCCGGTGGAAGAGCCCGCACCGGCTACCGAACCTGAATCGCCCGCCGGCCCGCTCTCGCCGCTGGTGCGCAAGATGGCGCGCGAATACGGCATCGATCTGCGGCAAGTGAAAGGCAGCGGCGCGGGCGGACGCATCACCAAGCAGGATCTGGAAGCTTACATGTCGGCGCAAGGCGCGCGAACCATGGCGCAAGCGAGCGTAGCTCCGGCGCCAGCTCCCACGTCCATGACGCCCACCGTATATACGCCGGTGGTTCCAACAGCCCCGTCTCAACAACTGGCGCCCGCTCCGGCCATCATGCCCCGCGCCGAAGCGCCCCGTGCGCGCGTGGAACCGATGAGCGTGATGCGGCAGCGCATCGCCGAGCACATGGTGATGAGCAAGCGCGTCTCGGCGCACGTTACCACGGTCCACAAAACCGACATGACCAGGATCGCCAAGATGCGCGAGCGCAACAAAGCGGAGTTCCAGGCGCGCTATGGTTACTCGCTCACCTTCCTGCCGTTCGTCGCCAAGGCGGCCGCGGAGGCCATCCGGCATTACCCGATCGTGAACGCGTCCATCGAAGGGACCAACATTATCTATCACAACGAAATCAATATCGGGATTGCGGTGGCGCTCGAAAACGGACTCATTGTGCCGGTGATCCGCAACGCCGACGAGAAGAACGTGGTCGGCCTGCAGCGTGCGATCGTGGATTTATCGACGCGCGCCCGCTCGCGCCAGCTCAAGCCCGACGAAGTGCAAGGCGGAACGTTCTCCATTACCAACTTCGGCAGCTTCGGCAGCGTTTTTGCGACCCCGGTGATCAACCAGCCGCAGGTGGCCATCCTGGGCGTCGGCAGCGTGGAGAAAGTGCCGGTGGTAGTGGACGACGCCATCGCGATCCGTTCCGTGGCTTATCTCGCCCTGACGTTCGATCATCGCCTGATCGACGGCGCTCTGGCCGATCAATTTACCGGCAAAGTGAAGTCGATCCTCGAGAACTGGTCCGAGGAAGTATTATAAGAGCCGTTGTGACCGCCGAGGAAATCTTTCTCAAGTTCTCAGCCGACAAGCTGGAACAATTGCACGCCCGCATTGAGGATTGCCTCGCGCGTCTGACCGCGGAGCAGATCTGGACGCGCAATTCCGATAACGAAAACGCCGCCGGCAACCTGGTATTGCACCTTTCCGGCAACGTGCGGCAATGGATCGGTTCCGGAGTGGCGGGGCTGCCCGATCATCGCCAGCGCGACACGGAGTTCGACACGCGCGGCGGCAAATCCACAGAGGAGCTGAGGGAACTGCTGAGCGCTCGGGTGGCGGAAGCCGTTTCGGTCATCCGCGGAGTGCCCCCGGCGCGGCTCACGGAGCGCATCACGCCGCAAGGCTACAACGTCACGGTGCTCGAAGCCATCGCGCACGTGGTGGAACACTTCTCGCAGCACACCGGGCAAATCATCCTTCTGACGAAGATGCTGACCGGAGACGATCTGGGCTATCACCAGCACCTGCGCGGCGCCGGGCGCGCGGCGGGCGCACCGCTACCATAGCGCATGCCCAGCCGACGGCGATTCCTGCTCACCGCTTCCGCCGCAACCGCTCTGACCGCGAACAGGGCCATGGATGCGGCCGGGGAAACCGCGCTTCCATCGACCGTGGCGGCGCTTGGCGATCGCCGCGCGGAAGCTCAGCCCATCACGCTCCCCGAACGGGAATCGCGCCTGGAACGCGCTCGGGCGTTGATGCATGCCAATGGAATTGGCGCCATCGCGCTGGCCGGTGGAACGTCGCTCGATTATTTCACCGGAATCCGCTGGGGCAATAGCGAGCGGCTTTTCGTTTGCGTGCTTCCTCAAAAAGGCGATCCGTTCTATGTGTGCCCCGCTTTCGAAGAGGACCGTGCACGGGAAGCGATGGCGCAGGCTCCCGCGGGGCGCGAGTCGAAGATCCTGACCTGGCAGGAAGACGGGAATCCATACGCCCTGACCGCGCGGGGGCTGCGCGATAGCGGCGTAAGCGGACATCTGGGGATCGAAGAGTCAGTTCCGTTCGTTTTCTCGGAAGGGATTCGCAAGGCTGTTCGTGGAACCACACTCGTCAGCGCGACGCCCGTCACCGCGGGCTGCCGCATGCTCAAGAGCGCGGCTGAGCTGCGGCTGATGCAACTGGCTAACAACATCACGCTAGCTGTTTATGAAGCCGTCTGGAAGTCTGTTCAGCCTGGGATGACCAACCGCCGGGTGAGCGAGCTGATCTCAGCCGGCTATGCCCGCACCGGTTTCCCGGGCGAGGCCAGTTGCCAGGTGGATGAATGGACCGCTTTGCCGCACGGATCGCGCCAACCGCAAGTGATCCGTGAAGGCAGCATCGTTTTGATCGACGATGGCTGCGAGGTGGAAGGCTATCAATCCGACATCACGCGCACCTTCGTCATCGGCAAGCCGACGGACAAGATGCGGCAAGTGTTCGATGCGGTTCACAAAGCCCAAGCGGCCGCGCTGCGGGCGGCCAGGCCGGGAGTCCAGTGTCAAGCCGTGGATGCGGCGGCGCGCCAGGTTGTGGACGACGCGGGCTTCGGCCCCGGCTACGCGCATTTCACGCATCGGCTGGGTCATGGCATCGGAATGGACGGCCACGAATGGCCGTACCTGGTGAAGGGCAACACGGAGCCGCTCCAGGCGAACATGACGACGTCGGACGAGCCGGGTATTTACTTGCGCGGGGAGTTCGGCATACGGCTCGAAGACGACATGCACATCACCCCCGAGGGCGCGAAATGGTTCACGCCGCAGAGTAACTCTTTAGAAGAACCGTTCGCCAAGTAAACTTAGCCGGTACGGCACAGCGGGCGCAAATGGCTCCCGAGAGTGATAAGATCCGGGAGTAAAACTATGAAACGAATTCTTGCGGAAACGTTGTCCGTCCTGGCGCTCGCAGGGTGCGGCGCGGTGGCGACCCTGGCCGCGGAGCCGGGCGCTGGCGGGCTGGACATTATCCAGGTCCGGCCGAACTTCTACATGATCGCCGGCGCGGGCGGAAATATCGCGGTGGATATAGGGTCGGACGGGATCGTGCTCGTGAATGCCGGGACCGAAGCCGCAACCGGCGAGGTGTTGGCCGCGCTGAAGAAACTAACGCCGCTGCCGATCCGCTACATCATCGACACCAACGCGGATGCCGATTTCGTCGGCGGCAACGCGAAACTCTCCAAAGCGGGCAAGACCATCTTCACCAATGTGCTCGGCAATCCTGCCCTGGCCGAAGCCATGACCAACGGCGGGGCCGCGGCCATTCTGTCGCACGACAGCATCCTGCAGAGAATGAGCGCGCCCACCGGCAAAACCGCGCCGTTTCCCGATGACGCGCTGCCCACCGAAGCTTTCTATTCCAAGCGCTACACCCTGCGCATGAACGACCAGGGAATCGAGGTTTTGTACCAGCCGGCCGCCCACAGCAATGCCGACAGCTTCGTGTTATTCCGCGGTTCCGATGTCGTGGTGGCGGGAGACGTCCTGGATAAGACGCGCTTTCCCGTCATCGACACCGCCAACGGCGGCAGCATCCAGGGCGAAATCGACGCGCTGAACAAGCTGATCGAGCTGGCCATTCCTCCCACGCCGTTTATCTATAAAGGACCGGGCACGTACGTGATCCCGGGGCATGGGCGCCTGTGCGAACAAATGGAGGTGGTGGACTATCGCGACATGGTGGTGGGGACTCGCGATGTGATCGCCGACATGATCGAGCACGGGATGACGCTCGATCAAATCAAAGCCGCCTCCCCCGCCAAGCCCTATGCAACGCAATACGGCCGGGAACCAGGATCCACGGACGCATTTGTCGAAGCCATCTACAAGGGCCTGACGGCTAAGAAATAAAAGCATGCGATCTTCAAGAAACTTATCTGTGCTCGCGATAGCCATCGCGTTTCCTTTGCTCGCGCAACCGCCGGCCGCCCGCAGAAGCGGTCCTCCGCCTACCCCGCAAGCGGCCGCTCCCATCGACCTGACCGGCTATTGGGTCTCGATCGTCACCGAGGATTGGCGCTATCGCATGGTCACGCCCGCGCCCGGCGATTTCCAGGGCGTTCCCATGACGGCGGCCGCGGTGAAAGTGGCCGACGCCTGGGATCCCGGCAAGGATGAAGCAGCGGGCGAGCAATGCAAATCCTATGGAGCCCCCGCGCTGCTGCGCGTGCCTGAACACTTGCACATCACCTGGCAGGACGACCACACTCTCCGGATGGACGCCGATGCCGGGAAGCAAACTCGAATTTTCCATTTCGGCGATTGGAAGCCGGCGGATTCCGAGCATACCTGGCAGGGCGATTCCGTAGCCCAGTGGGACATCGACCGCGAGGCGGGCCGATCCGTCGGCGGATCGTTGAAAGTGACCACCACGGACCTGAAGGCCGGTTATCTGCGCAAAAACGGCGTGCCCTATAGTGAGAACGCGAACCTGGTGGAATATTACGACCTGGTGCATGAGCGCAACGGCGACCAGTTGCTGGTGGTGACCATCGTGGTGACCGATCCCATGTATCTACGCGAGCCGTTTATTATCAGCTCGCATTTCAAGAAGCTGCCCGACAATGCGGGCTGGAATCCGACCGCGTGCTCTTCGAAATGGTAGGGATCAAGGATGAATTATAAAAGAATTTCCGTTTATCTGGCGATATTCATCGGCATTTCCGTTCCGGCGCTGGCCGAGATCGACCTTTCCGGATCCTGGGCTTCCAAGAATCACGAAGATGCCCTGGAACGCGGCGCCGGTCCCCACCCGGACGATTGGGCCGGGCTGCCGTTCAACGACGCCGGCCGGGCCAAGGCTCTGGCTTTTTCGCAGTCCATCATTTCCATGCCCGAGCGGATCTGCTGGTTTCAGACGCAGTGGCATATCGCCGCCGGACCGTTCAGCCTGAAGATCTGGAGCGAGAACGACCCGCTCACCGGCAAAATCCTGGCCTGGGTGATCGGCGGATGGGAGACTCGCGCGCCCATGACCATTTGGATGGACGGGCGTCCGCACCCTTCGAAGAACGCTCCCCACGATCAGACCGGTTTTACCACCGGGAGTTGGCATGGCGACGTGCTCACCGCCTACACCACGCATCTAAAAACCGGCTATATTCGCCGCAACGGCGCGGCAAGCAGCGATGAAGCCTCCATTACCACCACCTTCTTCCGGCATGGCGACATGCTGACGCTGGCCCTGGTGATGGAGGATCCGGTCTACTTGACAGAGCCGTATATCCTCACGCGATCCTATATCCTGACTGAAAACCCGGTGGCGGTTGCCGGTCCACCCTGCATCGTGGGATATGAAGGCGTAGCGGAGGGCCGGGTTCCGCATTACCTGCCGGGAAAAAATCCTTTTGTCGATGAGATGGATAAGGTTTATCACATCCCGCGCGAAGCGGCGATGGGTGGCGCGGAGACAATGTATCCGGCTTTCCGCGACAAAATCAAGGATAAATTCACCATTCCGCCGAAATGCACGCGCGACTGCGGAGCGCCTCCGCCGGGACGGAATTAGAGCCGATGGCTCGCATCGTTCTCGGAATCGGCACTTCCCATGGAGTTATGGTCTCCATCCCCTCCGAGTATTGGAAGGACCGTGTACCGGCCGACCGCGCTGAGAAGCGGCACCCGTTTCGCGGCGGCACATACGCGTTCGACGAATTGGCCGCGCTGCGCGCGAGCGAGAATCTTCCCGATCAGATCCGCCCGGAAGTTTTGTGCGACCGGCACGCACGCTGCCAGCAGGCCATCGCAACCCTCGCCGACACCTACGCGGCGGCCCGCGCCGACATGGCGGTGATCGTAGGCAACGATCAGCTAGAAATCTTCACCCGGGAAGTGATCCCGCCCTTCAGCGTCTTCCGTGGACCTTACGTGGAAGGTATCCCGCGCACGCCGGAATTTCTGGCGAAGCTCAACCCGGCCATCGCGCGCGCCGAACTGGACCGGACACCGCAGGTCTACACGCAATATCCATGCCTGCCCGAGGTGGGCTGGCACGTGACCGCGGCGCTAACCGCCGAAGGCTTCGATGTCACGCAGATCACGCGGCTGCAGACCGGCGAAATCGGCTCCAGCGCCGCGCCCCATGCTTACGGGTTCGTTTACCGCCGGATCATGCGTGATCGAGTGACGCCGCACGTGCCGGTATTCGTGAACACCTTCTATCCGCCTAATCAGCCGCCCGCCGCGCGCTGCTTCGAGTTTGGGCGCGCGCTGGCGCGGGCCGTCGCAGCGTGGCCGGAAGACAAAACGGTGGCAATCGTGGGTTCGGGCGGCATGTCGCATTTTGTTGTGGATGAGCAGTTCGACCGCGAAGTGCTCCAGGCCATGGGCAGAGGCGATGCGGCTGCGTTGGGAAAGGTGCCGGAGAGCACCTGGCAATCCGGGACTTCGGAGATCAAGAACTGGATTGCGCTGGCCGGCGCGATGACGGAAGCCGGTTTGAAAATGAATCTCGTGGATTATGTCGCGGCTTACCGCTCGGAAGCAGGAACAGGCAGCGGCCTGGGCTTCGCGATCTGGCAGTAATGGAAGCGTGGCAGTAATGAAAGCCGCGTACATCGAACACACAGGGCCGCCCGAAGTGCTCCTGTTCGGCGAGCGTCCCAGCCCTGAGCCTGCCGCCGGAGAAGTGCTGGTGAAGATTGCCGTTGCGGGGGTCAACTTCGCCGATATCAATGTGCGCAGCGGAGCGAACAAAGTCCCGCTGCCCGCCATTCCCGGCATGGAGGCCGCCGGCGTCATCGAAAAGATCGGCGAAGGCGTCACCGGCTTCGCGCCGGGCGATCGCGTGGGTTACGTCATGGTGCGCAGCTCTTACGCTCAATACGCCGCCGTACCGGCGAAGATGCTGGTCCGCATTCCGGAAGACACCAGCCTCGACACCGCGGCCGCCGCCATGCTCCAGGGTTTCACCGCTCACTATCTCACCCAGACAACGTTTCCGCTCAAGGCGGGACACAGCGCGCTGATTCATGCAGGCGCGGGAGGCGCCGGACGGCTGCTGGTGCAGATGGCATCACAGGCCGGCGCGCGCGTGATCGCTACAGTCGGCAGCGAGGCGAAGGCCGCCATCGCGCGTGAAGCAGGCGCGGCCGAGGTCCTCCTCTATGAACAGCAGGACTGGGTGGCTGAGGTGAAACGAATCACCGGAGGCAAAGGCGTCGACGTGATCTACGACGCGGTCGGGAAGGCTACCTTCCTTAACGGCCTGGATTGCCTGAAGCCGCGCGGCATGATGATCCACTTCGGCGTTTCGAGCGGACAGATCGAGCCTTTAAATACCCGCGCGCTTACCGAACGCGGGTCGCTCTATCTCACCCGTCCCACCTTGCTCACGCATGTTTCGAGCCCCGAGGAAATCGCCTGGCGCGCCGGAGATCTCTTCCGCTGGATCGGCGAGGGCAAACTCAAATTGCGCGTGGAGCGCGAATATCCGCTGGCGGAAGCGGCGCAGGCCCATCGCGATCTGGAAAGCCGCGCCATCGCCGGCAAAATCATTCTACGCGTGAAATGATTTCTCCAGGCTTCCGCTCGAGGCCACATCCAAGACCCCGGCTTCCGGCGACTTCGAGACCAGCAGAATCGCAATGGCTGTGATGAGCGCCGGAATCGCGACCAGCTTCAGCAGATTCGGGCCCGACACGCCCGCTTGGAGCAGCACGCCGCCGAGATAAGGCCCCAGGATGGAGCCGCAGCGTCCCATGCCGAGCGCCCATCCCAGGCCCGTGGCGCGCGCCGCCGACGGATAGTAAGCGCTGGTGAACGCGTTCATCGAATTTTGCCCGCCGATGGTGCAGAATCCCGCGCCGATGGTGGCGGCCGTCAACAGAAAGGCGCTGGCGCCCGCGGAGCCCAGCCCGAAGAGGCACAGCGCGCTGAGTACGAAGGCGATCCCGAGCATCCATTGCGGCTTGGTTTTGTCGCTCAGGTAGGAAAGCAACAGGCCGCCCACGATTCCGCCCGCGCTGTAGAGGCTGGTGATCAGGCTCGCGTGTGCGATCGAAAGCCCGCCCGCCCTCAGAACAGATGGCAGCCAGTTCAGGATGAAATACAGCGCCATGATGTTCATGAAGTACGCCACCCAGATGAGCAAGGTGCGGCCGGCGTAGCCGCCGGTGAAAAGAAGACTCACGGGAAACCGCTTTTGCGCCGCGTCTGCCTCAACTTTCGGCTCCTTCCAGCCCGGAGCGAGGATGGCCACCACCTTCGCCAGTTCCGCGCGCGGCTCGGCGGAATTCAAAAGCTGGGGCAGCGTATTCGGGAAGAACCATATCACCAGCGGCAGCATCGCAAGCGCGGCCACACCGCCGAAGATCAGTACCGATTGCCAGCCGTAGGTGGGCATCAGAGTGGCGCTGATGGTGCCGCCCACTACGCCGCCGAGTGAAAAGCCGGCCATCGCGATGGTCAGGATGGTGGCGCGCTTTCGCGTCGGCGCGAACTCGGAAACCACTCCCACCGCCTGGGGCATCACGCCGCCTACGCCGAAGCCGGTGAGGAAGCGCAGCGCGATCAGCATCCGCAGCGAAGACACCCAGACGGTTGCGAGCGTGGAGATGCCGCAGATCAGAATACAAATCACCAGCAGGCCGCGGGTGTTGAAGCGGTCCGCCAGCGGAGCGAAGAGCAGCGCGCCGATGGTAAGCCCGAAAAGTCCCACGCTCAGGGCGCTTCCCATTTGCAACGCGCTGAGATGCAGGAGTGCGCGCAGAGGCGGCGCTACGTACCCGATGGCTTGAGAATCGAAGCCTTCGGTGAGCAGAAGCAACACGGCGATGATGATCATCCGGATATGAAAGCCGGTGATTGGCCGCCGATCGAGCGCGGCCCGGAAACTCACTATCCTTGGATCCACGTCATCTCCGAAGACAGTATATATGCAATCTTCTTGAATCGCGGCCTCAATGTCCGGTCGAATATACTGACAACTGATGAAGCCGAAAGTGGTTCGCAACATTCCACGTCCCGATGCCGACGTGGTTCGCCGCCTGGGAGCGCAGGGCGTCGCCACCGTGCATGAAGCGCAGAATCGTACCGGCCTGATGCGCCCTTATATGCGGCCGATTTATCCTACCGCGCGGCTGGCCGGTCCGGCGGTCACCGTTTCCTGCGCGCCCGGCGACAATATCATGATTCACGCGGCGGTGGAGGTTTGTAAGCCCGGCGATGTACTGGTGGTGACGACGTTCGTGGAATCGACGGATGGCTTTTTCGGCGAGCTGCTGGCCACTTCGCTGCGCGCGCACGGCGTGGTGGGACTGATTATCGACGCCGGCGTGCGCGATGTGGCCGACCTTACCGCGATGCAGTTCCCGGTATGGTCGAAGGCCATCTCGGCACAGGGCACGGTGAAGGCGACGCCGGGTTGGGTGAATACGGATGTGGTTTGCGCGGGAGCCATGGTCCATCCGGGCGATGCCATCGTGGCCGATATCGACGGCGTGGTGGTGGTGCCGCGCGAGCTTGCCGCGCAAGTAGCGGCGCTGGCCGACGCCCGCATCGCGAAAGAGGAGAAGAGCCGCCAGGACCTGAAAGCCGGTATGCTGAGCCTGGACAGATCAGGATTGCGCGCGAAACTGGAAGCGATGGGCGTGGAATGGGTGGATGAGGCTTGAGCCAGCTAAATTTCAGGCCCTCGTCTAACTTCTTTCAGGCCTTCGTCCAGCGGCTGGCCCGCGGGTACACGCGCGCCGCGTTGCCCGAGAAAACCCGTTCCTTGTCGGCGCTGCTCAGGTTGGAATCGTCCACGTAGCGGCGTGTATTGTCCACATGGTCGTTGGTCTCGGGATTGATGATGCCCGGGAAGGCGCCGTCGCATTCGGAACCGAACAGAATATTGTCCAGCGGCACGGCATCGAACAGCATCCGCATGTTCAGGTGGTTGTATACGCAGGTGTCGACGAAGACGTTGCCCGAACCGAGAATCTCATCCGGGCTTGACCAGTTATAGAACTTCGCGATGGCGCGCCAGCGTCCGATCTGGCACGGCAGCGCCCCGCCGGCATGCGGAATCAGGAACCGCAGCCGCGGGAAATCCTTGAACAGCTCTTTCGCCATCATGAGCTGCACAAAGCCCGTGATATCGGCCACCAGATACTGGACGGCAGTGTGCGGAAAATTCGGGTTGATAGATTCCGAACCATGCAGCACCAGCGGGACGTCCAGGGCTTCGGCCGCGGCAAAAACAGGGTAATTGTGCCGGCCCGTGAACGGCGGGTTGCTCCAGTGTCCACCGGTGCCGTCGGGATCGAGATTGAATGCGACGAACCCCTGCCCGGCCCACTTCTCCATCTGCTTGGCGATGCGTTCGGAAGGGCGGGTGGGGTGCTGGCCCAGCATGCCGACCGGGGCAAATTTGCCGGGGTTCAGTTGGCAGGCGCGGAGCACCAGGCTGTTATTGAGATCCGCCCACACTGCGTTCTGTTCGACGGTCCCGTCGTGCGTGGCCATGGCTTTGGCGCGCGGCGAAGCGAACGCCATATCGATGTTGCGCTGCCTCATCAAGCCGAGTACCGCCTCCAGATTCTTCGCGACGTCGGAGTCGCTCAGTTGCGGGAGGGAGTCCGGATCTTTCCCGGCGAGTTGCGCCTGGCGGAAGCCTTCCACTTGGGGATGCTTGGCCAGGCGGACAAAGTGTTGGTGTGAATCGACGATCATGAATGGTAGCCGAATCCACCATGATGTCATACTTCCGCCGGTCTAGAATCTTTCGGTCTCAATCGCGCCGTCCCGCAATTTCCCGGCGGACGATCGGGAGACTGGAACAAAACGCATATTCGGTGTTTTGGACGGCTCTGGACCGCCTGGACCGTACCACTTCCGAGCCCGATTAACAGATTTTGCTTCACATCGCCACTTTTTGTGATATACTTCGCAGAACTGAAGTCTAAGCAGCGTCAATCTTCAATTGGGGAAGACTGGTGAAGGGGACGGAGAGATAGGGATGTAACGGGAAGGGGCGCTCTATGGAACAGATTACGTTCGGGCCGTTTCGGCTCGACACGACAACCACGATGTTGTTGAGAGACGGCCGCGAGCTCGAACTCCGGCCGCAGGCGTTTCATGCCCTGCGCGCTCTCATACACAACCGCGGCCGCTACGTCGGCTACGCGCAAATGATCAACCAGGCTTGGGACGGAAATCTGGTCTCCAAGCACACCGTAGCGGTCACCATCGGCGAGGTCAAGAAAATCCTGGGCGAGTTCGGGGTGTGGATCACTTACCGGCCGAAGCTGGGGTACCGGCTGGATGTGCCCCATTCCGACGACCTGGTCAAGCAGGGCTGGCACTTCTGGAGCCGCCGCACACGCGAAGGCTTCGAGAAAGCGCTGGATTGCTTCCAGCAGTCGGCTGTGGAGAATCCTTCCGATTTCCGCGCGTTTGAGGGCATTTCTTTGTGCTACCTGTTGCTAGGCACTTACGGAATGCGCCTGCCGCGCGAGATGTACAGCGGATTCCTGCAGGCTCACCGGCGCGCCGTGGAACTGTGCGGCCTGACGCCCGAGCGGCGCGCGGACCGCGCCCACGGTTTGCACCTGTTCGAACATAAGCTCTCCGAGGCGGAGACCGAACTGCTGCAGGCCCAGGCCGAGAGTCCCGATTCACCCGAAGTGTACGTGCGCCTGACCATGCTCTACATCACCCAGAGACGGCTGGACGACGCGCTCAACGTCTTGCTGCGGGCGCGCGCCACCCATTTCCTGTGGCCTACGGTGCCGGCCAACGAGATCCTGGTGCGTTTTTTCCGCCGCGAATTCGAGGCGGCCGTGGCGTGCGGTAAGAAAGCCCTGGAACTGCATCCTTACCTGTACCTGGGCCATCTTTTTTACGGCGAAGCGCTGGAACACTGCGGGAAGATCGCGCAGGCTTTAGAGCATTACCGGCTGGCCGTGATCATGTCGCCCGATCTTCCCTGGCTGCAGGCCATCGAAGGCGCCTGTCTGGCCAGACACGGCAAGCGCAAGGAGGCGGCCTCCATCCTGACCGCCCTGGCACAGGTGCGCAAGACCCAATATATCG
>Ga0335074_10005133_pt1 | contig 18092 bp, 24 predicted proteins | sample Lox_Sample_23_FD_206715 | JGI IMG/M metagenome (GOLD analysis project Ga0335074, IMG submission 206715) | Soil microbial communities from Loxahatchee National Wildlife Refuge, Florida, United States - Lox_Sample_2.3 | ecosystem: Environmental > Terrestrial > Soil > Wetlands | place: USA... | reverse complement strand
TTATCCCTGTAACGCCTGGGAGGAACGAAACTGGCGCAAACGCTCAGCCCCTCAGCAGTGGCTGCGTCATCGCCATCGCGGGCCGAAGGACAGTGGATGCCCACAACGACCACGAGCCATGGCCGCGACGTATGTACGGATCCTCCTGGACGGGCCTTCGTATCCTGCGAATGGCATTGAACGGGCGCCACCGCTCGACCGGTGGTCGTTGCCACCGATTTGCCGGCTCTGGCCACCAATCGCGCCGGGGCGTCGCCGTCGCGCGGGCTAGCCGGCAAGGTGGTCGGGATCGACCCGGGTCACAATGGCCGCAACTACACCGACCCTACCTTCATCGACCACCAGGTCTGGAACGGCCGCGAGTACGAGAACTGCAATACCACCGGTACAGAGACCGACAGCGGCTAGCGTGAACACCCGAGCCGAGATCATCGACCATGCGCACGCCAACGTCGCGATCGATATCCACGCTGACGGCGGTCCGGCTGACGGTCGCGGCTTCGCCATCCTGGAGCCGGTCGCCGACGGCATCAACAACAAGATCATTGGCGCTTCGGAGAAGTTTGGCCTGGACCTGCGGGCGCGCTACCTCGCCGTCACCCACATGCCCGAGAGCACCTACGACGGCGTCGACGGGATCGAACCTCGCGACAACCTCGCCGGGTTGAACCTGACGACTGTGCCGGAGGTGCTGATCGAGGGCGGCAACATGCGCAACGCAACCGATGCTGCGCTGCTAGTGACCTCCGCCTTCCAGCAACGCGCGGCGAGGGCAATGGCCGAGGCGATAACGGCGTTCCTGACCGGGAGGTCTCCGGGCTAGTAGGGAAGTTCGATGCCGCGAGCCGGCCTGAACCTCCGCTTTTCGGGGTACACACAGATGTCTCCCGGAATCAGGTCGCCCATCGTTACGAGCTGCATTCCGTCGCCGCCGACCTCGATGCGGTGGCCCACGCCCTCGTTCTCCCGACAAAGCCAGAACGACCCTGCGCATAACGGGTGCGCGTCCTCGCCGAGCCGGGCGACCCCACTGCCGCCTCGCACGAACCACGCCTCTTCTCGCGCTGAGTGGAAGTGCAGATCAGTGTTATGGGAATCGGGCGGCATCTCATCCTGGGCGAGCACGAGCTTCTCCGAGCCCAAGTGACGCGCATCGCGCGTGGCGTACGCAGTCGGGCCGTCACGTCCTTCCTGCAGCGGGAGCTCAGACAGATTCCGGATGGTCGGCGGCCGTTCCCGAGTCGGCTCTGGCAGTCCCAACGGACCGAGCTCAGCATCGGCGAGGAAGGGATGCGCGCTCTCGGCCGGTGACCAGACGGGACCGAGCCAGAACTGCCTGGTACGTGGCAGATAGGTGATGTTCGTGCGGGATCCCTCGGCAACCACGAGCACCGTAAGGCCGTCATCGCCGGCGATCAGCGTGTGCGCATCACCGTTGGCTGGATGCCAGAGCAGATCATCGACACCGATCCTGTAGGTGCGGGCGTCGCCCGGGCGCGAGGTCTGATAGCTCAGGCCTCCGCCCGCCAGGACGAGGAACAGCTCGTCCTCGTCCGCGTGGCTGTGGGGGGGCGTCGAGCGCTTGCCCGCGTCGATCTCGATCAGGGCGATGCCCAGTCGCTTGGCGCCGGACGCGACCCCCAATCGACGCCGTGTCGCCCCAACCTCACCGTACTCCCAGCGGCCGGCCGGGACGTCATCGACGTGAATCGGAAGGCCGTGAGTCACACCGACAGCATGCCAGTCGAATCGAGACTCCGGCCCGCCGACCGCGCCGGTTCGGGCAATCATCGGCACGGAGCTACTGACGTTTCGACTGCGTGCCTCGAGGTCGCTTAGGATCTGGTCGTGAGCGGAGACGTCCAAGAGTCATCGCTCTCGGTGATGCTGATCGTGTCCGACGCTGAGTCAGCGGTCGCGTGGTACCAGCGCGCCCTTGGCGCCAATCTGCTCTGGGATCTTGGCGGCGTCGCGGGTCTTGATCTCGATGGCGCACCGTTCTTTGTGCATGAGGCGGTGCCAGGCCGAACGACCGAGCCAAGCCCAGCCGAGGTCGGGATGACGACGACCCGGATCGAGGTGTTTGTGAACGACCCCGGTGCATTGATCGCACGTGCCGCGGCGGCCGGCGCCAGCCATGTCGAACAGCTCACGGACCATCCAGTTCCGTGGGGAGTCCACCAGCAAGGCGGCTTCACCGATCCATCCGGCCATCGTTGGTCGGTTGGCGACCGGTCACCTCTCGCTCGTTTCCCCCGATCCGAGCAACCGAATCTCATCATCCAGGTGCCTAGGGGAAGCGCGATCGAGCGACAGCTCCACGACGAGCCCCCCGCATCACTCAGGGCCGACGATGTGCTCGTCCAAACCGGCCCGACCGACCCGCATGGAGTCCTTGAGGCACTGGCCGGCGAGGTGGTCCTCGCGCTACCTGCTCCTGAGGGGCTTAGGCGGCACGCGGCCGAGCTCAGGCGTGTCCTCGACCAGGCCGGCTCCGGGACGCCGCCCCTGGTTGTAGTGATCGAGGCCGGTGAGGAGTTACTGGAGAACGAGGCGGCGCCTCTGGTTGGTGCCGCCAGGACCGCGCGCCGGCCCGTGATCCTGCGGATCATTCGCCCATCAGAGCGCTGAGCGACTCTGGCAAAAGGCCCTCTCTCTCGCTCACGGATTCGCTGGGCTGGGCTGAGCCGGTCCCGAGGCGCCGGTCAACGGGGCGGATCTCTGACCTCGGGTTCCACCGTCAGGCGTGGCGAGCAGGACTCCACCAGCGGTGACAGCCGCGAACGCGAAGATCCGCGCCGCGCCGAGAGCTCCCGCCGGTACCGGTTCCTTGAACAGGATCGCTCCGGCGGCGATCGGCAGCGCATTGGTCATCAGGGTGGCGAGTCCGGCGACGGTCAGCGCGCTGCCGCGCTGGTAGCCGAGCTGGAGCAGCGAGGTGCCGAGCGTATAGCCGATGATGAGGGTGACCGCGAAGGCGAAGCGCGCGTCGCCTTGCGTCGCCAGCTTTGTCGAGATGTCGCCGATCGAGAACAGCAGGCCGCCTGCAATGGCCTGCGGGACAGCGCGCGCTCCAGCGGCACGGCCGATCCAGAGTGCGAGCCCCGCGAGTAGCGCGGTGGCGCCCAGCCACACCAGAATGGCCGCAGTCGATCCGTCCGTGCCCTCGCCGCTGCTCTTGACCAGCGAGACCGCCAGCGCGAACAGGCCAGCGATGGACAGGATCACGCCGATCCGATGACGGCGGCCGAGGGGGCGACCGGTCACGCGAGCGGAGACGTAGCTGAGCACGCCGAGTCCTCCGGCGCCGATGCTCTGCACCAGCGCGAGCGATCCCAGCGCCAATGCTGCCGCGTACAGACCAAAGCCGCTGCTCTCCATCGCGAAGCCGCGCAGCCAGCTCCGGTCGGTGAGCAGCAGCTGGAGCGAATGCAGCGGGCGGCGCATTGACAGACAGGGCAGCGCCGCGGCGGCGTCGTGCTCGCGGAGGTAGGCCAGGTTGGTGAGCGTCGTCGATGCGGCCGCTAAGCCGATCGCGATAGCTGTGCGAGCCTCCACCGTGAGGGGCGAAGGTTAGCCGCCGCCGGCGGTCGCAGCCCGCGGCAGGTCAGAAATTTCGACGCCGGCCGGCGGCGGTCTATGCGGGGACCGCCTCCGGGACGTGCACTACGAAGTCCTGGCGGCGGATCAACCAGCTGGCCAGAATTCCGGCAACGGCAGCGACGATCGCGGTGATCAGCAGCAGATCGTTCATCGCGGTCGCGTAGTGGGTGCTCAGCGTCGCGGCCGTAGCTCCGCTCAGCTTGGCGGCGAAGATCGAGCCCAGCGCCGCCACCGCGGTGGCGATGCCGACCTGGCGGAAGGTCGTGTTGATGCCCGATGCCATCCCGGCGTCGCGCGGCGCGACGACACCGACCGCGGTCGAGGCGAGCGGCGGGTTGACCATGCCGCTCCCGGCGCCGGCAACCGCGAACCCAGGGATCAGGTGCGTCCAGCTCGAGTCGGCGCCGATCCCATGCATCAACATCAGGCCGATCCCGACGAGGATCAGGCCACGAAGGTCGGCTGGCGGAACAGGTTGAGGTCGAACATCGGCTGGCGCTGGCTCAGTTCCACGAACGGGAACGCGGTCAGGGTCACCGCGGCGATGGCGAGCGCGCCAATCACGCGCCCGGAGCCCCAGCCGTGCTGGCTTGACTCGATCAGGCCGTATATGAGCGCCACCAGACCGATCCTGAACACCGTGAAGCCGGCAAAGTCGATTCGGCGGGCGTGAGGCGGACGAAACTCGGCCACGCGGGTCAGGGTGATGAGGATTGCGAGCCCACCGACGGGCAAGTTGACGTAGAAGATCCAGCGCCAGCTGATCTCTTTCCGCTTCCAGTCCGGTTCAGACCGATGACCACCCTTGGAACCATCGGATCGGACATTTGCTGTGGGAGGTCGAAACGTCCCGCCGCACCTCCAAGACCCAGCAGGCGGTCAGCCAGGTCGTGTCGCGGCTCGAGAAGCTCGGCTATGTCGAACGCCGGCTCGGCCCCGGGCGGGGTGTCGGCCTGTACATCACGGACGCTGGCACCGCCGCCCGCGAGCAGGGCCACCGCCGCGAAGAGGCGTACGAGCGCAAGGTCAAGGACCTGGTCGGCGAGGCACGCTTTCTGCAGCTCAAACAGCTGCTGGAAGAGGCGCGCGAAGCGCTCGAGCAGTAGCGCGCACAGGCTTAAACCGGCGCGTCATCGAGCGTCCCACTGGAACCACCGGATGCCGATCGCGGCGAATACGACGATGTACCCGCCGCATGTAAGCAAGGCGAGCGAGTCATGGGCGTCCCACGTTGACAGGTTGAGGACTGCAGCAAAGAGCGTCATTACCACGCCAACGGGGGACCAGCGCGCGATGGATTCCCAGGTGCTCCCGAGCGTTCCGCTCTGACCCAACGATGAGAGCAGGACGAGGCCTAGCACGAGCACCCGTCCGGCGGCGTTGATGCTGTCGGCGGATTTCACCAGACCGACGAGCGCCTGCCCGATGCTGAGGAAGACGAAACCACCGATGATCGAGACCACAAGAACCAGGCCGTACTTGTCGGCGGACAGCGAGAGGTGGTGAATTCGACTTCCGACGATCACGACGATCACCGTGATCAGCAGGTTCCCGAGGATCTGCATCGCCAGCCGGCTCGTCATGATCGTCCAGGTCGGGGCGGGCGTGACGCGCAGGCGTTGGAACACGCCCTGTTCCCGGTCTCGGGCCACCGTGAGCGCGTAGCCCAAGATCGAGTTGGCTACGAGCCCGTAGGCGATGGCTAACCCGATGATGAACAGTGATCCCCCGAAGCTCTTCGTAGCTTTGCCCGAGTTCGTCGAGAGGAGAATCAGGACCGGCAGGACAACACTGATGACCAGCGATCGCCGGCTCTTCAGGAGCACAGCGAAGTCCGCCCGCAGCAGTGAGCTCACAACCAGCTGGAGCGGTGGTCCGGGGGTGGGATCAGGGTTATTCACGAATCTCGCTCCCCGTGAGCCCGATGAACACGTCCTCGAGGGTCACCTCGCCGTGAGCGACCTTGCGAACCTCGGGGTCGTCCTTGTGCTTGGCGATCAGGTTCTGCGGTGTCTCACTCGTCAGCACCTTCCCGTGGTCGATGATCGCGACGCGATCGCACACGGCTTCGGCCTCCTCCATCGAATGCGTGGTCAGCAGAATGCTGCCGCCCTCCTGTCTGATGTGCTCGATCCGACCCCAGAGCTGGCGACGGGACTGAGGATCGAGCCCAGCCGTCGGCTCGTCCAGCAACAGCAGCGCCGGCTCGTGCACGACCGCGACGGACAGCGAGAGGCGCTGCTGCTGACCACCCGAAAGCTGCTTGAACGGCTTGGTCGCCTCACCCTCGAGGCCTATCTCCTGCAGTCTTGCGGTGATCTCGTCGTCAGACAGCCGGACGCCGTAGAGACCCGCGTACAACCTCACGATCTGCTTGATCGTGAGCTGCGACTGAAAGCTGGTCGCCTGCAGCTGCACGCCCATCTTGGCCTTCGCCTCCGAGGGATGGCGTCGGATGTCGACGCCGTCCAAGAACACCGCCCCGGCTTGCGGCTTGATCAGTCCCTCGATCGCACTCAACGTGCTCGTCTTACCGGCCCCGTTGGGCCCCAGAAGCCCAAAGATCTCACCACGCCTGATCTCTAGGCTGATGCCGTCGACGGCCGTCTTGTTGCCGTACACAATCGACAGGTCCCGCACCTCCAAGATGACGCCCGAGCCAGCTGGGGCACCTCGCCTCACGTGATCGTGGACGCGCTCCGCGGGCCGGGGTCGGACCACGAAACGATCCACCACCGCAGCGGCGATCAGCTCCGCAACGCCCCTGGCCCCATCGGCAGTGGCAAGCCGATCTCCCAGCGAGCCTCGCTCGAGCAGCTCCTGGGTGATGATCTCAGCAAGCGGCTCGAAACCCTCTTCCGACTTCAGATCCCGCTTGACCGGATTAGGGTCACGATTTTCGCTGATAAGCCGCTCTTCGCTCATGAGCCCCATTGTCGCGTCCTCAGCACCGGACTAGACAGTCCGCGCCGTTACACAATCCGGGAGCCTGAAACTATGCTGCCCCGATCGCGTCGGCGACAAAGCCGGCGATCGCAGCGGTGAACTCTCGCCTGCTCTCTTCCCAGGCGTAGAACATGTGGCCGCCGCCGAAGTGGCGGACTGTGAGCCGGCTGGCCGTCTCCGGGTCGAGCCGCATCAGGTTCCGCAGCCGGTCGCTCGCATAGTACGGCGTTACGAGGTCGTAGCGGCCGTGTGTGATGAGCGTCTTCATATGCGGATTGAGCGACATGCCGTAGCGGAGGTCGTCAGTGGCACCAACGGGCGGCTTGAAGAAGTGCTCCGGCGCGTCGTTGCGCCACGACTCGTTCACCTCGTAGCTCAGCACGATGTACTCGCGATCAGTCTCGACACCGATCTCCGATCGGAGCTGCCGGTTGACGGCCGTCGTGTACGCGGGAGCTATGCCCGCGAGCGTCGGGTCCGGGCCGGCGAACGCCTCCCGATCGGGGAACGGATCAGTGGTGGTGATCGTCGCGTCGTACATGCCGAGCACCTTGCGCGCATCGCGGAGCAGCTCACGCGTAAACACGGCGACGGTGACGCGGCCCTCAGCGCGCGCGACTATCCCGAGAGGAAGGCCGACGAGATCGGCGAGTCGCCCCAGGATCCGGTCGCGTTCGGTCGCGGGCGTCGACGCACCGCGAGTGAGAAAGGCGGCGTAGTCGCCAGTGGCAAACCTCTCGGCCTCCTGAAGGACCTCCTCGAGCGGTGTGCCCGCCGCGAAGGCGCGCGAGCGCCCGTGGTGGAAGGCCGAGATCGCCATCGTCGGCAGAAGATCGATCCACCCGAGCACGTCGTAGTCGGTCGGCACGAGCGATTCGAACTCGAGCGCCGGCGAGATAAGGACGGCGCCGCTGAGTCCAATGCCCGCGCTCTCCTGCAACATGCGCACGAGCCGACCGACACGGTATCCGCCGTAGCTCTCGCCCGCGATGAACACGGGTGAGCCCCACCGCCCTTGGCCGGAGAGCCACCGGCCCATGAACTCACATAGCGACTCGAGATCGCGCTTGTAGCCGAAGTATTCGATGACGTCGCCGGCATCGTCCTTCTCTTTCTTCTTCTTTTGCTCGGCGTCCTCCTCGATGACGCGGCTGAAGCCGGTGCCCACCGGATCGACGAACACCAGATCGGTGAAGGCGAGCCACGACTCCTCGTTCGACACGAGCCGGGGCGGCATCTGAGGTAGCGATCCGTCGGCCGGGAACACAACCCGCAACGGCCCGACGGCGCCCATCTGCAGGTACGCCGAGGATGCGCCCGGGCCGCCGTTGAAGACGAAGGTCACCGGACGGTCGCCATCCCTGCGCGCGACATACGAAACGGAGAAGATCTCCGCCGCCGGCTTCTCTTTCTTGCGCAGAACGATCCAGTTTCCGCTTGCCGTGTAGTCGATCGACACACCCCCCGCCGTCCACGTAGCCGTCGTCTCCGCCCCAGCCGGCGGCTCGTATGCCGCCGTCGCCGGGCCCTTCTCGTCGTTCGTGCTCTCGTCAGCCATTCCCTAGACGCTATCTCTCGTGACGACCTGGTGCCTGTCCGTTCGCTAGGCGGGTGCCTGAGAGTCGGCAAGAACGCGTGTAGCCGTCGGGTAGGCTCGGGCTGTCCCCAGAAGCGGAGAGAAGCGAGATGAGGCGAGTCGCCCTGATCCTGAGGCGTGCGTTGTGCTGCTCAGTGTTCAGCCTCGTCGGCGCTGAGCTCCGCGACCAGCGCGCCCAGCTCGGGCACCTCGGCTCGGAGGCTCGCCAGGTTGACGACGATGCCCTCCTGAGTGCTGCGGGCGAGCACCACGACGGCCTCCTCGGACGGCGAGGGGTTCTCCTCCCGGTGCGGAACGTACGGCGGTACGTAGACGTAGTCCCCGGGCCCGGTCTGGATGCGGCGCTCAGCATCGTCCTCCAAGAACACGAACACCGGATGGCCACGCACCACGTAGATCCCCGTCTCCGCCTCGCCGTGGTGGTGGTCGCCGGAGACCATCCCGGGCGCGATGTGGCTCTCACCCATCCAGATCTTGCTTGAGCCGTTGCGAGCGCCCGAGATCGCCTCGTAGCGGCGCATCCCCGGAGTCTGCGCGGTGTCCTCGCTCAGCTGATCTTGTCCGGTGTGATGTAGGCGGCAGTGCCAGGCCGCGGTGCCGGCGGCCGACGGACGGGAATCGCTCATGCGGCAGACCATAGCCAGCCGACCTTGACGCGGGCCGATCGCCCGGCCTCACGCTATCCGGCCGCGGCAGCCAAGTCGGTTTGGTTGGGCACGTCAGCCCGAGCCCGCGAGCTCGTCAGACGGAGGTGCCTGGGATTGGGAAGGCCGCGGCGAGCTCGGAGACTTCGCCCGCGATCCGTTCGATCGTCCCCTCGTCGCCTTTCTTCGCCGCGTTCACGCCTTCCTCGATCCAGCCGGCGATGATCTCCATATCCGCCTGAGTCATGCCGCGCGTGGTCACCGCCGGCGTTCCGAGCCGGATTCCGGAAGGATCGAATGGCGTGCGCCGGTCGAACGGGACCGTGTTGTAGTTGGTCGTGATCCGGGCTCGGTCAAGCGCCTGCGCAGCAAGCTTGCCGGCAACGCCCTTGCTCGTTAGATCGATCAGGATCAGGTGGTTGTCGGTACCACCCGAGACAACCTCAAAACCACGGTCGGCAAGCCCATCCGCAAGGGCCTTCGCGTTGGCGACCGTCTGCCGAGCGTAGTCTGCGAACTCGACGCGCAGAGCTTCCTCGAGCGCGACGGCAATCGCGGCTGTCGTGTGGTTGTGTGGACCGCCTTGCAGTCCCGGGAACACGGCGCGGTCGATCTCCGCCCCACGCTCCTGCCCGCACATGAGCATGGCACCGCGCGGTCCGCGGAGCGTCTTGTGGGTCGTGGTTGAGATCACGTCGGCATGCCCGACCGGCGAGGGATGCACGCCGCCCGCGATGAGCCCGGCGATGTGAGCGATGTCAGCGACGAGAATCGCGCCGACTTCACGCGCGATCTCGGCGAACCCCTGGAACTCGATCGTTCGCGGGATTGCCGTGCCTCCGCAGAAGATCAGCTTCGGGCGCTCCCTGCGCGCCAGGGCGCGGACCTCGTCCAGGTCCACCCGGCCGGTCTCATGACGAACGCCGTACGCCACCGAGCGAAACCACTGGCCGGTGATCGAGACACCCCAGCCGTGGGTGAGATGGCCGCCCATCGGCAAGGACAGTCCCATCACGGTGTCACCTGGCTCCAGATACGCGAGGTAGATCGCAAGGTTCGCCGGTGACCCGGAATATGGCTGGACGTTCGCGTGCTCAACCCCGAACAAGCGCTTGGCCCGATCCACCGCGAGCAGCTCGAGCCGGTCGACGACCTGCTGACCCTCGTAGTACCGGCATCCGGGATATCCCTCGGAGTACTTGTTCGTGAACACGCTTCCCACTGCCTGGAGCACCGCGCGCGACACGTGGTTCTCAGAGGCAATCAGGCAGATGGTCTCCGCCTGACGCGACAGTTCCTCGTCGATCAGCCGGGCGACGACCGGATCTGCGCTGGCCAGCTCAGGATCCCTAGACGCAAGCACACTCATAGGCACCTCCAACGGTTCGGTGTAGTGCCCAGGCGCGCGGCTTCCTCGGCTGCCACTTCCCGATGGTGCTCCACCTCGTACACGCCAGTCGCGGCAGCCACCCGAGTTTAGTGTCCTACGCCGAGCGTGCCTGTTTCGCCGCTCACGAGGTGTCAGCTATCGCCGCTGCTGACGCCGCCTGAACCCGGCCTGGTGATCGCGGCCGTCGAGCAAGATTGTCCACGGCTCGATCGACTTGATCGTGAGCATTCCGTTCCGAGCCCAGTTGTCTTCTGCCAGCCGGTCTCGGACTGCCTGCTCGGACGGAGCAGATATGGCGTGAAGGATCTCGCGCTCGCCGGCGAGCGGCCCGCCGAGGACGATGAACCCATCATCGACGAGAGAGTCCATGAAGCGGGCGTGTTCATCGAAGCCAACCTGTTCGCGCAGGCCGCGTGACCAGTTCCATGGACCACCCCGCGCCAGCCGTACTGCGAAGAACATCGACCAAACCTTACGACCTGGGCCTCCCCTCCCGCCGCTGGAAGCCGCCGGAATCCGCCGGAGCCGCCGGACTTGGCAATAGCATCCGAGGCCGACTCGAACGGGCAGAGTGCCGGCGCAAGAGCCGGTAGCTCTCGTCCGGATAGGAGGCATATGCGCGTACGCAAGATCCACGCCGTCCTGGCCGTCTCGGTTGCGCTCGTAATCGTCGCTCGGTCGATCGATGGTCGTCGGCGAGCTCAGTCCGGGTTTCCCCCTGAGCCGGTCGGCGATCTCCCAGACGTTGGGCGTGTCGACTTGATGACGATCGAGCCGGTGCCCGAACCGCCCGAGGCCGAGCTGGTCGCGCTGGAGGAGCCGGTGGCGGCGGAACCGGAGCTCCCTTCCGAGGAGCCACCAGTGCCAGCGTCGGCCGGGGTGGAGTCGGACGTCCCCTCGATCCAAAAGCGGCACCCGCGCCGCGGCCCACTGGTGATCGCCGCAGCCGCGATCGTCCTGGTCGCGGTGCTGGCAGGCACGGTCCTGGCCGTAGCTGCCGTCGCCGCCTCCTCGCCGCGCGCGTCGCATCACCACACGCCGGAGTCGTTCCTGCACCACTAACCAGCCAGATCCGCCGCACGCAGGTGACGCGCCCGCATTGTTGCGGGCGCGTCGTTCGTTGAGGCCGTCCGACCGCAAGCGCGGGCCGATCTCTCGGATAAGACTCGGTCAGATCTCCGCAAAATTGTGGATCACGGCGCGATCGTCGTGCGCGCGGGTCACGAGCTGGACTTCGGACCGGGCGGGGCTGGCGAGGGAGATGCTGACGACGGTGTCCGGGCGGATCTCGGCGGCGCTGGCGGGCGCGATGGTGATACCGACGCCTGCCCCGACGAGGTGAAAGATCGTGACCCAGTTGGAGGCCTCCTGAACGATTTGCGGCTCGAAGCCGGCGTCGACGCACGGTTGCAGGTTGCGTCGATAAGCGAGCTCCCCTGCGGAGCGGGGATAGAAGACAAATCGCTCGTCTCTCAGGGATGTCGCGCTCAGGCGCGTCTTCTTGGCCTGAAGGTGGTTCGTCGGGACCACAGCGACGAAGCCCTCTTTGCGCTCGAGGCCAAGGACCGCGAAACCCTCGCCGACCCTTTCGGCCACTACGTCGAACCCGGTGGTGACGTACTGCTTGCGCGAGACGGCGATGACCGCATCATTGGCTGCGTCGCGTTGGAACCGGTCGGCAACGGCGTCTTCGAGTTGTCCAAGATGGCCGTCACTCCAGCGCAGCGCGGACGCGGCACCGGTCGGCTCCTGCTCGAGGCGGCGATCAGCCGGGCGCGAGCGCTCGGCGCCTCTTCGCTCTTCCTCGGTTCCAACCGGCGTTTAGCTGCGGCCATCCGGCTCTACGAGTCCGCCGGCTTTCGCCACGTCCCGCGCGAACGAGTGGGGCCGCTCCCCTACGCCCGCGCAGATGTCTTCATGGAGCTGGCGCTCTCCCGCGCCCCTGCCGCTTCGGCCCGCGCTGCCGGGACGTAGACGAGCCAGGTGATCAACGCCAACGCGGCCGCCGTCGCCAGCGGAAGGGCCAGGCTGGTCTTCAGCTCCACCGCACCCACGAGCGCGCCGGCGAGCATCGCTCCCGTCGCAGCCACCCGCCGTGCGCTGCCCTTGCCGGTTCCGCCGGCGAGGGGAGAATCGGCGGCCAGCCCGGTCAGCGTCAGCGTCAGGACCGTGGTGGTCAGATCCGGCACTGCGATCCGCCGGACGGTCGCGTTGCGCACTCCCATGGCGAACGCCAGCAGGCCGATTACGCCGTCGCCTGCAACGGTGCGCGGCCGCACGCTCACCGCGGCGGATACGACGATCGCGACCGCGATCAGCCCGATCTCGATCACGAGGGCCGAGCTCACCTGAGCGGTGTGGCGGTCACCGCGGCGCGCGGCCAGAACTCCGCCGGCCAAAGCGCCGAGCAGGAAGGCGACCAGAGACACGATCGGGGCGAGCACCGGAAGGCCCGTGCCGCCCGCGAGGCCGAACCCCAGCAGGACGATGTTGCCGGTCATGTTGGCAGTGAACACGTGTCCTAGCCCGAGGTAGCTGACGCCGTCGATCAGACCGGTCGTGAACGTCAGGGCCAGGAGCGCCCGGGTCAGAGGATGCTGAATGCTCGCTGCGGCTCGTTGGCTCAGGGTTGGCGCGGCCGGCACCCGGCGCAGCCTAGTGTGGCGCCAGCTCCGCGGACGAATTGATGGACAGACGCAAACCGAGCAACAATTCAACGATGCTCCAACTCACCATCGCCCCAGGGACCATCCTGCGACTGTTCGAGGAAAGCGACATCGACGAAACCCACGCCTTGGTCGAGGCAAACCGTGATTACCTGACGCGCTTCATGCCGTGGGCGGCGACCGCCACGCGGGAGGAAGGGCTGGAGTTCATCCGGAGCTCGCGCCGTCAGATCGCCGAGAACAACGGACTTCAGACCGCGCTGGTAATCGACGGGAACATCGCCGGCACGATCGGCGTCCACGGGATCAACTGGCGGCAATCGAGCACCTCGATCGGCTACTGGCTGGCCGAGCGTTACCAGGGCCGGGGAGTGATGACCGCCGCCGTGAAGGCGTACGTCGAGCATGCTTTTGGGGTCTGGAAGCTCGAGCGTATGGAGCTTCGCGCTGCTACCGACAATGCCCGCAGCCGGGCCGTTGCCGAACGGGTCGGCTTCGTCCAGGAAGGCGTCCTGCGTCACGCCGAGCGAATAGGCGATCACTGGCACGACCTCGTCGTCTACGGACTGCTGGCCAGCGACTGGTCACCCACCGGCCGGACGTGACCGAGCTTCAACCGGTCTGCCCCGGCAGACCTTGAGCTTCACGCCGCGCGGAACACCCGGAAGTCACCGCTGACCGTGTTGCCGCGTACCACGACCGTTGGGCCGGCGCCGTCGCCCGGCTCGTCGGAGAGCGCGACCTCCGAACTGACCTCGCCGGAGGCGGAGGCCGCGTTCACATCGATGCTGGTCCCGGGCGCGATGCCGACCTCGACATCGCCCGACACGCTCTTGACGTTGACCTTGCCCTCGCGCATGGATCCGACATGGAGGGCGCCGGAGACCGAGTTGACCGAGACGTGGCCGTCGACCGATTCCGCATCGACGTCACCGGAAACGGTGTGGACCCTTAGGTCGCCAACAACCCGAGGCAGTCGAACGTCGCCGCTCACTGACTTGACGCTTGCGTTTCCGTCGAGTTCACCCCGGACTCGAACGTCACCGGAGGTCGACTTCAATTCGAGCCCGGTGAAGGTACCGTCGAGGGTCGCGTCGCCCGAGACGGTCGTGATCTCGACTCGAGTGCGGTGGGGAACGTGCGCGATGACGTGCAGCGATTCGTCCTGCCGGCCGAAGAAGGCGGGGAAGCCCCTCCGTTGCTGCTCAACGATCAGCCGGTCGCCGACGAGCTCGACCCTCGTCGCGTCGATCTGCTTCTCCGAGCCCTCAAGCGTGACCGTTGACTCACTGCCGTCGACGGTTGCCACTTCGACATCGGCCAGCGGGGAGCGGACCTCGAGCTGGACGGGTCGGGGAGTGGTGAAACGTTGCTCGCGCATGAAGCTCCTTTCAGCTCCGGCCGTAGCCGGTGAGGCGGCGGCTGCCACCGGAGGATGGACGCGACTCGAGCGCGCGGGTGAGGCATTGCACGAGCCAGGTGTTGACGGACAGGCCATTCGTCGTGGCCGCCCTCTCTAAGCGGGACTTCAGGCTCTCTGGCAGACGGAGCGTGATCCGGGCGCTGAACGCCTCGTCGCCCGCCTCGGCAGGCTCCGACTCCGGGTCGCCGACGTAGACGAGATCGAGGTCACTACCGGCGACGCGAACCTCCACCCTGCCCTGCTCGAGCTGCGCCGAGAGTTCGAGCGCCGCCTCAGCCAGCGCCTCCTGCAGGTGCCGACCGAGCGATGACTCCAGCGCGACGGCGAGAAGCTCAGCGGCACGAGCGGTCGACTCGTCCCCCACCGCCGCGATGCGAGCGAGGTCTTCACAGATCGCCTGAACGTAGCCGCCAACAACCATGACGTCATCATGACATCAAACTGCTGTCACGTCAATGTCAGCCGTAGAGGCCGGTCTCCGACGGACGCGCATTCATCGCCAACCGTTGACGATCAGCGATTAGTTTTCACCACGGGGCCGGTCTCAAGGCCTGGAAACCCACAACTCCAGGAGGGTGCAGGATGAGTGCTACGGCTACACGGATCCGCCAGATCAGCCTGGTCGTCGTTCCGACGCCAGATCAGGACCGCGCCATCGAGTTCTATGAGTCGGTCGGATTCGAGAAGCGCACCGACACCCCGTTCGGAGGCGGCTACCGCTGGGTGGAGGTCTATCCCCCCGAGGGCACAACCGGGATCGCGCTGGCGCCTCCGCCCCAGGGCCGGGAGGTAGAGCCCACCCAGACCGGGATCACGCTGACCACAGACGACATAGACGCCACTCATGCCGAGTTGAAGTCGCGCGGGGTCGACGTCGACGTAGAGGTGTCACGGATGGGAGACCCGGTGCCGCCGATGTTCTGGTTCCGGGATCCCACCGGACACACGCTGATGGTGGTCGAGCAGCGCTGAGCACCGCGCCTTCCCAGGAAGACCGCGACTTCGCGGATCTCGTCGAGCAGCACCGAGCCGAGCTTCACGCGCACTGCTACCGCATGCTCGGCTCGGTGCACGATGCCGACGACGCGCTCCAGGAGACGCTGCTGCGGGCGTGGCGGGGCGCAGCCGGGTTGCGGGACACGGGGTCGGCCAGGTCCTGGCTCTACGCGATCGCCACCAACGTCTGCTTGACCGAGCTCGGACGGCGCCGACGACGAGTGCTGCCCCACGATTACGGCCCAGCGGCCGCGCCCCACACGCCGCCGGGAGCCCCGGCCATGGAGTCGGTCTGGATCGAGCCCTACCCCGACGAAGCGATCGGCGTCTCGGACCGACGGGCGGCGCCCGAGGCCAGCTACGAGCAGCGTGAGGGTGTCGAGCTCGCGTTCGTCGCGGCGCTCCAGCACCTGGGCGCCAACCAGCGCGCGGTGCTGCTCCTCCGCGAGGTGCTGGGGTTCACCGCCCAGGAGGCGGCCACGATCCTCGATACGACGGTGGCTTCGATCAACAGTGCGCTTCAGCGAGCCCGCGCCGGCGTCTTGGAGCGCGTTCCAGCCCGCACGCAGCAGGCAGCCCTTCGGACGCTGGGCGATCACGGCCTGCGCCAACTCGTCGACCGCTATGTCGACGCCTGGGAGCGGTGCGACGTGGACGCCTTCACGGCGCTGCTCGTGGAGGACGCCACCTTCGCCATGCCTCCACTGACGACCTGGTACTCGCCACGCGAGACGATCGCGACCTGGGCCACCGAATACCCGCTGTCCGGAGCATGGCGATGGCGCACCGTGCTCGCCCGGGCCAACGCCCAGCCAGCGCTTGCTTTCTACGCGTGGGACGATCCGGCCGGGGCGTATTTGCCATTCGCGCTCAACGTGCTCAGCCTTCGGGATGGACTGGTCAGCGACGTAACCGCGTTCATCGTCCGCTCCACCGAGGCACTCGAACCGGAGGCTTACGTGCGCTTCCCAGAGCAGCCGATGGACCAACGTCAGTTGGCCGGCACGTTCGAGCGCTTCCGCCTGCCCGAGCGCCTCAGCCGCTGAGAGCGAACCCCGGCGGAGGACACAATCACTCTCCCATCCGAGACCGAGGCCAGCCGGATCCGGATCGCCAGCGAGGTTTCAGACGACGCCCTGCGCGAGAAGGTGCGTTCGCGGGCGCATCGCCTCGGTCTATTCGGATGGGTACGGCTGATGGAAGACGGCACGCTTTGCGTGCATGCGGAGGGGGAGCACGCGGCGCTGGAGGAACTGGTCTCGTGGCTGCGTTCCACGGCGCCGCATGATTCGGTTTCCGACGAACCGGCCCGTGTCGAAGGGCACGAGCAGTTCGCGATACGCGGCCAGCCGGCGGGTGTGTTCGTCGTCCAGGAGCACCAGGCCACCGCTCACCACTTCGATGTCCGCCTCCAGGTCGAGGGCGTGATGCGGTCCTGGGCGGTTCCCAAAGGTCCGTCGATGGACCCGGCCGTAAAGCGCCTGGCGCTCGAGGTGGAGGATCACAGCCTCACGCACAACGAGTTCGAGGGGCGGACTGGCGGGGGCGCGGTGATCGTTTGGGACCGTGGTCACTACGAACAGGGCGGACGGGTGCCCTGGCCCGAGGCGTTAGAGCGGGGCCATGCCGTGTTCGTGCTTCACGGGAACAAGCTGCGCGGAGGCTTCGCCCTGCAACGGACCCGGGGGGGAGAGAAGCCACAGTGGTTGCTGCTCAAGCGCCGCGACGCATCGGCCCGCCCGGGCTCGGATGTCGTCACCGAACACCCAGAATCAGTCAAGAGCGGCCAAACACTGGAAGCGCTGCTCGCCGCCAACCCTCACCAGCCGTGAGCCCCAATCAGCGCCGGGACTCGACTTGGCCGAGCCGCTCGGCGATGTCACCGTGGCCGAAATGCTCGGCCCAGGCGGCCGCGGTCGCCTTGAACGTGTGGTCGCGCGCCGTGGGGTCGACGCCGTACATCAGGGCGAGCTCGACGAACGCAGGGCGATGGTGTTCGATGGCCAGGTGCAGCAACGTCGTGCCGTGGGGCGCAAATCGAACCGCGGCCAGCTCGGGCATCGCTCGAGAAGATAGGCGGCGACCGTCAACCGGTCCGTGTGAAGAGCCAAGCTCAGCGCACTTTCGCCGCCCGGCAGCGGATCGGCCAGCTCCGCGCGGGTCGGCCGGACCTCCTGAACAACTCCGTCCCGCCGACCTCCAGGACCCGACCCCCATCGACGGCCACGTTCCTGCGAAACCAGATCCGGTGGTTTTCCGCCACCGCTCGCAGCAGTAAGTCGTCGGCGCCACCGGCTACCGCGATTGGGACACCGCCTCCCGGACGCGCGGAACGACCTCGCGCGCGAATCGCTCGGTCTGGATGAGCACGTCTTCACCATCGGGCCAGAGCACGAGACCGTCGAAGCGCAGGTCGCGGACCAGGCGAACCAGCTCCTCAACCCAATGCTCCACTGGCCCGTGCAGCCAGGCTGTCGTCTCGCCGTCGGTGATGGCTCCGCTGATGTTCGCCACGCGCCGGATCTGAGCCGGGTCACGCCCGGCGGCCCTGGCCGCCTCGTCGATCAGCTCCTGCCGGCTCGCAACCTCCTCCAGGGCGAGCCTCGGAAGGCTCGGAACCCACCCGTCGGCCAGCCGGCCGACCAGCCGGAGCATCCGCGGGCCGTACGCCCCCAACCAGATGCCGATGTCGTGCGCCGCAGGGGGACCGCCTTGCACACCGTTCAGGTGGTAGTGGCGGCCCTCGGCGCGGATGCCACGTTCGCCGGCCCAGAATCGGCGAATGATCCCAATCGCCTCCTCGAGGGCGTCGACCGATTCAGGGCCC
>Ga0335074_10005132_pt1 | contig 18094 bp, 20 predicted proteins | sample Lox_Sample_23_FD_206715 | JGI IMG/M metagenome (GOLD analysis project Ga0335074, IMG submission 206715) | Soil microbial communities from Loxahatchee National Wildlife Refuge, Florida, United States - Lox_Sample_2.3 | ecosystem: Environmental > Terrestrial > Soil > Wetlands | place: USA... | reverse complement strand
TGACGACCGATCCCCGCTCCCATGACGCACACCAGCCGGCGAATGACCGGGCGGTGAAGCAGTGGTGGTGGTTGTCATTCGTCGACCAGGCCGCCGACGGCGGGGACAGCGTGGCCCTGCACCTCGGCTGCGCCATCGTGCTTGCCACCAGCCTGGCGAACGCAGTGCAGGAGGCCTGGGACCACGACTGCAACCCCGGCGGCGAAGTAACCGGGATGCCGATCGAGGCGCCATTCGGAGTGGCACCTCCATCCTGGGAGCGCTGGCCGTTCAGCGACCGCTCCGCTGCTGACCGGCTCACCTACCGGCTTCTGGACGGGCCCGAGATCACTACCGCGCAGGCGCTTCTCGACGAAGCCCGCCGCCGGTTGCTGCCGCCCGGCGGTTAGCAGCCGGTTCCGGCCAGTAGGCGGCGCGGGATTGCTTTATTCCAGGTGACTTGAGGGTAATGTCCAATTGCTGGGGAAAGGAGCGGGCAAGCGAGCCATTGCGCCAACCTGCTGATCTGGTGGTGAAAGTCGTGTACAGGCTGACCTGGAATATCCGCACCGAGTTGCGCAGCCACCGGGAGGACTGATGCTGGCCCGGATCATCGGCTGGGTGGTGATCGCGTTCATCGTCTTCTACCTGCTCACTAACCCCGACGGGGCGGCCGGGTTCGTCCACTCGTTCATGGACGGCCTGCGCCAGGCCGGCAACTCCTTGTCGAAGTTCGTCAGCCACCTGTAGAAAGTCCGACGGGCCGGCGCCAAGGCCACCGGCACGTAACGCCGCGGCTGGATTCAGCGAATCACCGTCTGTGGACGCAGATGACTCGGTCGAACCAGGGCGGCCGGAGGAGTCTGCGCAACGCCCTGACCTGACCGCCAGCGAAGAGCTGGCCATGGCGGCCTCGGCCGTTGCCTGGCTCGAGGTTCTGCTCGAAGGCCTCAGAAACGGCACCCGCACCTGGGCCGACTGGGACGAGGACCTGGAGGACCTGGAGGACCTGCCCGACCGTACGCAGATCGCCATCAGGCGATGCGAAGCCGAACTCGCCCGAGCGCACGAGAACCTGCGCGCGCTGACCCGCCGGTCGACGGAGTCCGGCCAGAACCACAAAGTGACGGATGTCGAGTTACCACGAGCTGCTAGCTAGTCAAATTTGAGCACTCGTGTTTTACTGCCGGAGTGAACCCGACTCGTTTGTTCATCCTCGGCGCGCTGGCCCGCCGCGGCCCGATGTATGGCCATCAGCTACGCCGCGACGCTCGCATTGACCGGACCGAGACGTGGTCGGAGGTCCAGCCCGGCTCTCTCTACAGCGCGCTGCACCGGCTAGCGGCCGAGGGGCTGATCGAGGCCCTGCGGACCGAGCAGGCCGGGCAACTGCCGGCCCGCACGGTGTACGGCATCACCGCGGAGGGCTTCCGGGAGCTGCGCGCCCTGCGCGCAGAGGCGCTCCAGGACGTCAGGTTCCTGCCCGATCCGGTCGACCTTGCCCTCGCGATGAGCGCAGACCTGGGCGAGGACGCGCTGCGTAGCTACATCGAGGACCGGATCCGGGTACTCTCTGCGCGCCGCAGCCAGCTCGAGCATCAGCGTGAGCGCACCTGGCCGGACCAGACGGTGGCCGACGACCTGGTCGTCGAGCACGCCCTGATGCGCGCGCACGCTGAGCTCAGCTGGCATGAGCTGGTCCTTGACCGACTCGGGAAGCTGACCAGCGAGAGCGAGCAGCGGGAGCACACCGCGTGAGCGTCCGGCCGCTGCGGTACCTCGGCGATCCGGTCCTGAGGACCCCGTGTGATCGGGTGACACGCTTCGACGATGCGCTCGCCAGACTGGTTGAGGATCTCCTCGACACAGTCCAGGAGCCGGGTCGTGCCGGGCTCGCAGCGAACCAGATCGGCTCTGGCCTGGCCGTATTCGCCTACAACGTCGAAGGCGAGCTCGGCTATCTGATCAATCCGAGTGTCGCCGAGCGCAGCGGAGACGCTGACGGCCTGGAAGCCTGCTTGTCGATTCCCGGCATCAGCGCCTTCCGGCACCGGTCAGCCTCGGTAACAGCCAGCGGAGTCAACTTCGAGCAGGAGCAGGTCATCGTGACGGGCACTGGCGAGCTCGCGAGAGCGCTGGAGCACGAGACCGACCACTTGCGCGGCGTGCTCTTCATCGACGGACTCGAGCAGGACGAGCGGAAGCGGGTCATGCGGCAGATTCACGCCGAGGAGATCAGCAGGCGCCTGCCGTCGTCGCGCTAGCACAGCGCCAGTGCGCTAGGGCAGCGGCCGGCGGTAGCGGATCTCGTGAATCGGGAATCCGTGCGACTCATCGGTCTTTTCGCCGCCATCGGCACGGAAGCCAGCCGCCTCGTAGAAGCGCCGGGCGCGCGCATTGGTGTCGAGAACCCACAGCGCCGCCTCGTGGTAACCAGCGGCCGTCAGGTGCTCGAGCGCGGCTGACATCAGAGCCCGGCCGAAGCCCTGACCCCAGGCAACCGGCGCGAGGTAAATGGCGTAGACCTCGCCGACCCTGGCTGGGTCGTCGTCCCGGTCGCGCGTCGCGCCGAAGTTCGCGAACCCGGCTATCTGCCCGGCATCCCGCTCCGCCACCAGGACACCGCCACACGACCAGTCGGCCGACCCGAGCGTCCGCTGCCAGCGCTCGAGGCGCGCCCCGCCGGCCTGCATACCGTCGAGGTAGTCCTGCGGCAGCAGGCCACGGTAACCGCCCTGCCATCCGAGGACGTGAATCTCCGCAATGAGCGCGGCGTCCTCCGGCCGCGCGCGCCGGACATTCATTCCCTGATGATTCCGGACCCTCGCAGCTCCGGGCAATTCATTGGCCCGGACGGCGTCAAGCCGTCGCGCTGACCGCGAGCGTCGGCACCAGCAGCTCGGCGATCTGCGCGGCATTGAGCGCCGCGCCCTTGCGCAGGTTGTCGCCAGCGACGAACAGATCGAGCGCTCGCGGATCGTCCATACTGCGCCGGACCCGGCCGACAAGTGTCGGATCCAGGCCGACCACGTCGGCGGGCGTCGGATACTCGCCGCGGGCGGGGTCGTCAACGACGACCACGCCCGGCGCATCGCGCAGCACCTGCTGGGCCTCCTCGCGGCTGACCTCGACGTCAAAGACCAGGTGCAGGGCGAGCGAGTGCCCGGTGATGACCGGCACGCGCACGCAGGTCGCGCTGACCTTCAGGCCGGGCATGCCGAGGATCTTCCGGGTCTCGTTGCGGATCTTCAGTTCTTCCGACGACCAGCCCTCATCCCGGAGCGAGCCCGCCCACGGCACCACGTTCAGCGCCAGCGGGGCACCGAACGGACCGCCGTCTGGAATCGCCGCCCGCACGTCACCAGCGTGCTGGCCGACCGAGCGGGTCCCGGCGACTTTGGCCAGCTGGTCATACAGCGCGTCGGTGCCTGCCTGACCGGCCCCCGATGCTGCCTGGTAGGAAGCGGCCGTCAGTTCGCTGAGACCGAAAGCGCGGTGCAGCGCGGCCACCACGACGATAAGCGAGAGCGTCGTGCAGTTCGGAACCGAGATGATGCCACGCGGCCGGTCGAAGGCTGCGTCCGGATTGACCTCAGGCACGACCAGCGGCACCTGCGGATCCATCCGGAAGGCGCCCGACTTGTCGATGACGACGACGCCGCGCCCGGCGGCCACCGGCGCCCACTGCGCCGAGACCTCGTCCGGCACGTCGAACATGGCCAGGTCGACACCGTCGAAGACGTCCGGCGCGAGCGCGCGCACCTCGACATCCTCGCCGCGCACCGGCAGCTTGCGGCCTGCCGACCGGGCGGAGGCGACCAGCCTGACCTCACCCCAGAGGTCGGCACGTTCGGACACGATGGCGCGCATGACGCTGCCGACAGCGCCGGTCGCACCGACGATCGCGAGCACGGGGCGTCCGCGGTCGGCGCTCACCGGCCGGTCCCGCCGTAGACGACAGCCTGTTCGCCGCCGTCGCCAAGGTCGAACGCCTCGTGCGCGGCAGTCACTGCTATATCGACATCGTTCTGGTCCACCACCACCGAGATCCGGATCTCGGATGTCGAGATCATCTCGATGTTCACGCCCGCCTCGGCCAGCGCGCCGAAGAATCTGGCGCTGACACCGGGGTGCGAGCGCATGCCCGCGCCGATCACCGAGATCTTCCCGATCCGGTCGTCGTACAGCAGCGAGTCGAAGCCGACCTCGGCCTGGAGCTGCCCGAGCTTGGTCATTGCCGCGTGACCATCGTCTCTGGGCAGGGTGAAAGAGATGTCCGTCCGGCCGGTCGCAGCGGCCGAGATGTTCTGGACGATCATGTCGATGTTGATGCCGGCTTCCGCGATGGCACGGAAGATTCGCGCCGCCTCACCGACCTTGTCGGGAACACCGACGACCGTGATCTTGGCTTCGCCGCGGTCCTGTGCCACGCCGGAGATGATCGCCTGCTCCATCGCCTCGCCTTCCCTAGCCGGGCCTGCCTCGGCGACCCAGGTGCCTTCTCGGTTGCTGAATGAGGAGCGCACGTGAATGGGGATCTGATACCTGCGGGCGTATTCGACGCATCGCAGCATCAGCACCTTCGCGCCGCACGCCGCCATCTCGAGCATCTCCTCGTAGGAAATGCGCGGAATCCGCTGCGCCGTCGGCACGATCCTCGGGTCGGCGGTGAAGATGCCGTCGACGTCGGTGAAGATCTCACAGTAATCAGCGCCGAGCGCAGCAGCGAGCGCGACAGCAGTGGTGTCGGACGCACCGCGGCCGAGCGTGGTGATGTCCTTGGTGGTCTGTGAGACGCCCTGGAATCCGGCCACGATCGGGATGGCGCCGTCCGCTAGCGCGGCCTGGATCCGGCCGGGCGTGATGTCGATGATCCTGGCCTTGCCATGGGCCGAGTCGGTGATGACCCCGGCCTGGGACCCGGTGAAGGATCGGGCCTCCGGGCCTAGGTTGGCGATCGCCATTGCCAGCAGCGCCATGGAGATTCGCTCGCCGGCCGTCAGCAGCATGTCCAGCTCGCGGCCCGGCGGAGTCGGGCTGACCTGGTTCGCCAGATCCCTGAGCTCATCTGTCGTGTCACCCATCGCCGACACGACGACGACGACGCTGTTTCCCGCCTTCCGGGTGGCGACGATACGCTGCGCCACGCGCTTGATGCCATCCGCGTCGGCGACCGACGATCCGCCGTATTTCTGCACGACCAAGGCCACGGCTGCGCCCGCTCCTCCGTATTGGCGTATCCGCCAGGTCCGGCCGGCCTTGCACAAGACCTGCCCACGTCTGGCCGAACCTAGAGTCTATCGAGCCAGCAGCCTGCTAGCGCGCGGCTGGCTCTTCCGCAACGTCCAGCCGGGCGTGCGCGACTACCGAGTGCAGCGCTCGCAGCGCAGCGCCGCCATGCGTGCCCCAGTGGTTCACGTAGGAGAACTGCCACCACCACAGCGCTTCGGCCACTCGTCCTGCCTCGTAATGCTTCAGCCCGTGGACGAGGTCTGCTGCCACTGCTGCAAGATCATCTGAGAGCCGGAACGGGGTCGCCTGGGTATCGGCGAACGGATCGAAAATCTCTGCGTAGTCATCAAACCCGGCGAGTCTCGCCGCCAGGCCGGTGCGCAGCGCGTCCAGGTCAACGTCGGGATCGGCGCCCACGTCGGGCTCCCAGTTACTCGGCAGGATCACGTCCTTGCTCGCGCCGAGCTGGGCGCCGGCCAGCATCACCTGCGCCATCTCCAGCAGCAAGAGCGGCACTGTCTCCTCCGCGCCCTCCCCGCGCGCCACCGCGGTCAGGCCGTCGAGAAAATCGCGTGCGTTCCCTGCCACGCGGTCGGCAAGCGGCCGCCATTCCTCGGGTGGCTGGCCCGGCGCGAGGTCGGCTCTGGCTGTCGCGCCTGCGTTGGATCCGTCCGGCAGGCCCACCGACAGATCCGGCGAGTCAGACATCTAGCAGCCTCCGTCCCTCGAATGCCCGGCCCAGGGTCACCTCATCGGCGTATTCGAGCTCGCCGCCCACTGGCAGACCGCTGGCCGGCCTGGTCACCAGTAGCCCGATCGGCTTGAGCATCCGGGCCAGGTACGTGGCTGTTGCCTCTCCCTCCAGGTTCGGGTCAGTGGCCAGGATGATCTCCGTGACCGCACCGTCCGCGAGCCTGGCCATCAGCTCCCTGATGCGCAAGTCATCTGGCCCGACGCCGTCGATTGGGCTGATCGCGCCGCCCAGCACGTGATAGCGACCGCGGAACTCCCGGATCTTCTCGATCGCCGCGACGTCCTTGGGCTCCTCGACCACGCAGATGACCGACGGATCCCGGCGCGCGTCCCGGCAGATCCGGCACTCGTCGTCCTCGGCCACGTTGAAGCACACCCGGCAGAACTTCACCCGCTCGGTGACCTCGATCAGCACCGCCGCGAGCCGCTTGACGTCCACGGGATCCGCCGACAGCAGGAAAAAGGCGATCCGCTGCGCGCCCTTCGGACCGACGCCTGGTAGCTGGCCGAGTTCCTCGATCAGGTCCTGGACAACGCCCTCGTACACCGCGAGCCTGCCTAGCTCTCGCCGGCAGGCGGCTGCCCGGCAGGCGGCTCAGTTTCGTCAGCCGGCTCAGGCTGACCGGGTGCGCCAGTGCCGGCCGCGCCCGCGCCCGGAAAGCCAGGCAGCCCAGCCAGGCCGGGGAAGCCGCCCAAGCCCTCGCTGTCGCCCAGGGCGCCACCCGCGCTGCCGAGGCCTGCCGCAAACGGCGCCATCGTTTCCTGCTGCAAGTCGTCAACCGCCCGGCAAGCGTCCCGGTAGGCCGCGAGCACAAGGTCAGAGATGGTTTGCGCGGTTTCCTGCGGGTCGGCTCCGTCCACGACTGCCGGGTCGATCGAGAGATCCACCAGCTCGCCCTGGCCGTTGACGGTCGCCCGGACCATCCCTCCGCCCGCTGTGCCCTCGACCTCTGCCTCAGCTAGCTCTTGCTGCGCGTTCATGAGCTGGCTCTGCATGGCTGCGGCCGCCGCGAGGAGTTGCTGCATATCGAGCTGGCCACCCGGCTCCACCGCGACCTCCCAAGTCCGATTGTTAGACACCCCCGAGCCTACGGCCTCGGCCTCGCCACGGCACGTCACGGCCGGCCCTGCCGCCCGGTGGCGCGGGTGCACGGCGACGCGGGCGCGCGGGCCAGCGGATCAGGATCCGTCGATCTCCTGGATCACGCGGCCGCCGAGTTCCCGCTCGATCAGGTCAGTGCCGGTCAGCATGTCCGGTGCCGGGACATCGGATGGCTGCGGATCAGTGTCAGCGGCCGCTGACGGAGGCTGCGCGAGCGGATAGTCCGGCTCGCCGCTCGCGGACGCCTTCGGCGGCCGTCGCGCCGAGCGGGGGCTGTTCCCGCCGTTGGCACTGGCCGAAGGCCCGCCACTGGCATCCGGGTACTCGGGCCGGTCGTCCTGGCGGGGTGCCGGCCGGCTGTTACCCAGGCCGGCCGATGACTCCGGGCCGGCTCCTCGGCCCGGACGGGAATCTGCAGCCGAAGGCCCCGGCCTTCCGCTACCTGCCAGCCCTCCGCTAGCCAGCCCTCCGCTAGCCGGCCCGCCGCTAGCCAACACCGTGGTCTTGATCTGCGGCGCCGCGCCGAACATCGCGGCCAGCACCTGACTCAGGTCACCCTCGTAACGGCTCTGGAAGCCGTGCGCGAATCCCGCCTGAGCAAACGCCAGTGTCAGCACGCCGTCGGTCAACGACTCGACGCTGGCGTTGCTCAGCTGAATCGAGGCAACCCTGCTCTTGCTCTGAACCGCCGCCAGGATGTCCGGCCAGCGGGCCCGGATGGCATCGGCGTCGGCTGGTGCTCCGGACGACGCCGGGACGCGCGCAGCCCGCTGGCCGGCCGCCCCCCCGTCAACCGGGGAAGCCTTGCTGGCGAAGGACGGGTCGGCTGCCGACGCCGGGCCAGCCGGGCGGCTGGGCCGGGCGGCTGGCGGCGCCTCAGCCGGCCGGGGCGCTTGCGGTCGCTCGGTGTCGCGCGTCGGCTCTGGTCGCGGCGCAGGCGGCGGCTGCGAGCTGAGCCTGCGCTCCAGCCGGTCAAGCCGGTCGGCAAGGTCGCCGGTGCCCGAAGCGGTGCCGCCAGCCGGCAACAGCACCTGGGCACACATCAACTCGAGCAGCAGCCTGGGCGAGGTCGCACCGCGCATCTCCAGCAGCCCGGCGCTGATGATCTCGGCGGCCCTGGTCAGGCTCGCCTGCCCGAAGGCCGCGGCCTGTCCGGCCATCTGCTCCAGCCGGTCCGCGGGAGCATCGATAAGGCCAGTCGACGCTGCGTCGGGCACTGCCGACAAGACGATCAGGTCCCGCAGCCGGTCCAGCAGGTCCGCCGCGAATCGGCGGGTGTCGTGACCGGCCTCGACGACGTGGTCGATGGCGTGAAACACGGCAGCGCCATCACCAGCGGCGAAAGCACTCACGACCTCGTCCAGCAGCCGGTCATCGGTGTAGCCGAGCAGTGCGACCGCCCGGTCGTAGCGCAAGCCGCCTTCATCGGAGCCGGCTATCAGCTGGTCGAGCACCGACAACGCGTCCCGGACCGAGCCGGCCCCCGCCCTGACGACTATTGGCAGCACCGACGGCTCGTACGGAACGCCCTCGCTGGCCAGGACCTGCTCCAGGTGCTCGCGCAGCACTGCGGGCGGGACGAGCCGGAACGGGTAGTGGTGCGTCCGCGACCTGATGGTCGCGATGACTTTCTCCGGTTCGGTGGTGGCGAAGACGAACTTCAGGTGCGGCGGCGGTTCCTCGACCAGTTTGAGCAGCGCGTTGAAGCCCTCCCTGGTCACCATGTGCGCTTCGTCGATGATGTAGACCTTGAACCGGCCGGAGACCGGCGCGTAAAAGGCGCGTTCCCGCAGATCCCTGGCATCATCGACGCCACCGTGGGAGGCGGCGTCGATCTCGATCACGTCGATACTGCCCGGCCCGGACGGGGCCAGCGCAATGCACGACGCGCAGACCCCGCACGGGTCCGGAGTCGGGCCCTGCTCGCAGTTCAGCGAGCGGGCCAGGATCCGGGCACTGGATGTCTTTCCGCAGCCGCGGGGCCCGCTGAACAGGTAGGCATGATGCACGCGCCCGCTGCGCAGTGCCTGGCGGAGCGGCTCGGTGACGTGCTCCTGACCTTTTACCTCGGCAAACGTGGCTGGCCGGTACCTGCGGTAGAGGGCCAGCGGGGCCCCGGTAAGGACAACTGGACGGTTACCCGGCTGGGGGTCACCGGGCTGGCTGGCCGCGCCGGCAGCGGGCCGTTGGGCGTCGCCTGTCATGACCTCATTCTTGCCGGGATTCGCTCACCAGGATGGCGAAAGGACCCCCCGCACACCCGACAGAGCCCGCGTACCCTTGCTGCCTTCCGGCCCTGGGGGGGTTGGCGAGATGAACGCCGTGCGGGGGGTCTGCTAGCCAGTCTAGTAAAGGCGCGGCAGCCAGAAGACCGCTACCCGAGTCGCCGGGCCGTCTGCGCCCTAGTCCGGTGACTCCGCGATGCGGTATCCGACCCCGGGCGTAGTCGAGATGACGGGCGGATCGCCGAGCTTGCGGCGCACCCGGCCGATTGTCACGGTTACGGTGTTCGTGAACGGGTCAGCATTCTCATCCCAGACCTGCTCAAGCAGATCCTCGGCACGCAGGTACGCCGGGCTTGCGCGCATCAGGGCCTCGAGCACGCCGAATTCCTTGACTGAAAGGTCCAGCTGACGGCCGTCCCGGCTGGCGATGCGCCGGATCGGGTCGAGTTCGACCCCCTGTACCCGGATGATCCTGCCCCTCGCGGCTGGCTGGCGGCGAGCCAGTGCCCGGATGCGCAGTACCAGTTCGGGAAAGTGAAACGGCTTCGCCAGGTAGTCGTCGGCGCCCTGGCTCAACCCCGCGACCCGGTCACCGGGCGTTCCCGCCGCGGTGAGCATCAGCACCATCACCCGGTCATCGCGGCCGGTGATCATCTGGCAGAGGGCATCGCCGTGGATTCCGGGCAGATCGCGGTCAAGGACGACGACGTCGTAGGCGTTGAGATCGAGTTTTGCCGCCGCCGTCAGCCCGTCATGGGCCGCGTCCACTGCCATGCCCTGGTCGCGCAGGCCCTCGACCAGCACGTCCGCCAGCGACCGGGAATCCTCGACGACCAGGACCCTCATGCCGGCAGCCCGGCCAGGTCGGCCTCCCGGATCGCCCGGCCAGCCAGCGGAAGCTCCATTGTCACTCGCAGACCGCCGGCGGGCCTGGCCCTCAGGTCTAGCTTGCCGCCGTGCGCGGCAACGATGGCGGCGACGATCGACAGGCCGAGCCCGGACCCGCGCTCCGACCCGATGCGGTCGGCACCGAGCCGCTTAAACGGCTGAGCGAGCTGGTCGACCTGCGCCTGATCAAGTACCGGCCCGCCGTTCTCGACGACGAACCGGACCGATCCCCCACCCGCCCAGGTACCGACAGTGACCCAGCCGGCCGGCTGATTGTGCACGATCGCGTTGTCCACCACGTTGTCGATCATGCGCCGGAGCAGTGCCCGGCTGCCTGCCACAGTCGCGCCGGAGGCGACAGCCTGCCGAAGCGTCAGGCCGGCCGCGGTAATCGACGGCGTCCTGGCAGCCACAGCGGCGGCAACCGCGTCATCGAGTACGAGCACCTCCTGCGACGGCAGGGCACCATGCTGAGCCCGCGCGAGCACGAGCAGGCCTTCGAGCAACTCGTCGACGCGGTCCAGCTCACTGCGCAGCCTGGTGGCCAGCGCGACAGTCTGGACTGGCGGCGGGTCTGGCTTGGCCATCGTCACGTCCAGAGCCGCGCGCATGGTCGTGAGCGGGGTGCGCAGTTCATGCGATGCGTTAGCAACGAACCGGCGCTGGGCCGCGAATGCCGCCTCGAGCCGCTCGAGCAGCCCGTCAAAGGTTTCGGCCAGATCCCGGAGCTCATCGCGGGGGCCGTCAAAGGCCAGCCGCTCGTGCAGGTTGTCCTCGGAGATTCGCCGCACGGTCGCGGTGATCGTACGCAGCGGGCGCAGCGCGTGCCCGGCCATCAGCCAGCCCAGGATCGCCGACACGCCGGCCATGACCGCGAGCGCGATTAGCGAGCCGACCAGCAGCTCATGCGCAGCCGACGGCGCCTGGCTGTGCTGCGCGGCAGCCAGCTGGGCCTGCAGCTGAATGATCCTCTTCTCCGCCCGGGCGAGGTCCGACCCGCCCGCAACTGAGCTCGGAGGGCCGGCGCTGTTCTCGTTCGCTGCCGCCGCCGGTCTGGACACTCTGCTACTCGACCGAACCGCCACACCACTGGCGATGGCCAGCAGCACCGCACCGGACATCAGGAACAGCGCGCCATAGAGCAGCGTCATCCGGGACCGGACGGTCCGGCGCGGGCCGAACGGCCGGCCTGCCTGGCCCGCCAGTCGCATGCTCACCTGTCCTTCCCGCGTCCCGCCGCCACGGAAGTCATGCCCGCCCGAGCGGACGGCTCCGTGGGTCCGCCCGTTCCCAGGATGGCCTGCCGGACCTAACGGCGAGATAACAACGACGGTTCGGCCCGTGTTAGGGCCGCTGCCATACAACCAGGTCACTGGCACTGATCGAGGAGGGCAGGAAGGTGGAAGCAACGATCGAAGTGACCGGCCTGCGCAAGCGGTTCGGGCCGGCCGTTGCGCTGGACGGGATGTCGTTCACCGTCCAGCCCGGCCAGGTGACCGGGTTTGTCGGGCCCAACGGGGCCGGCAAGTCCACCACCATGCGAGTGATTCTCGGCCTGGACGCACCCGACGAAGGGCGAGCGCTCGTCGGCGGGCGGCCCTATGCGAGCTGGCCGCATCCGATGCGGTACCTGGGGTCGCTGCTCGACGCCGGTGCCCTGCAGCCCAGCAGATCGGCGCGCAATCACCTGCGCTGGCTGGCCTGCTCGCAGGGCTTGCCGGCCAGCCGGGTCACCGAGGTAATCCAGCAGGCCGGGCTGGACGACGTGGCCCGGCGGAAGGCCGGCGGCTTCTCCCTCGGCATGCGGCAGCGGCTCGGCCTGGCGGCGGCAATGCTCGGCGACCCGCACATCCTGATGCTGGACGAGCCGTTCAACGGCCTGGATCCGGAAGGCATCGTGTGGATGCGCGAGTACCTGCGCACCCTGGCCCGGCAGGGCCGGGCGGTGCTCGTCTCCAGCCACCTGATGAGTGAGCTCGAGGACACCGCCGATCATCTGGTGGTCGCCGGCCGGGGCAAAGTCGTCGCCGACACTAGCGTCGCGGCGCTGCTCGCCGCCGCCGCAGGCGGCCGCGTGCTGCTGCGGACCACGGCGGCACCGGAGGCGGCGACGGTGCTTGACCGCGCAGGGGCCAGCGTCACCCTCTCCGGCCTGGACGCCGTGACGATTTCCGGGCTCACGGCCCGGCAGGTGGTCACGCTGCTCAGCGAGAACGCCGTGCCGTTCTCGGAGGTGTCCGCTCAGCGGGTGACGCTCGAGCAGGCCTACCTCGAGCTGACCAGGGACGCGGTCGAGTATCGCGCCGAGCCCGCCGAAGCGCGGAGCGAAGTTCCGGGGGTCACGCCATGACCAGCGGAAGCGTCGTCACCGAGCAGCGCTACCGTCGTCGGCGGAGCGCGAGCCGCCGGACGGCGAGCAAACCTGGCGCCAGCTTCGGCCAGGTAATCCGGGCCGAGTTGATCAAGTTCACCAGCGTCCGCGGCTGGGTCATCGGCATGATCGTGGCGGCACTGCTCACCCTGCTGTTCGGGGTGTTTCTGGCCGGGAACGCCAGCATCGGCTGCGGTCCTACGCGCAGCGGCAAGGCGTGCCTGCCCAAGGTCCCGATCGGCCCCGGCGGAGAGGCAGTCACCGACAGCTTCTACCTTGTCCGCCAGCCACTGGCCGGCAATGGCAGCCTCACCGTCCGCGTCACCTCACTTACGAGCCTGGTCGCCCAGGGCAGCGGCCAGGCGGGCCCGGTCGGCCAGGGCCCGCGGAACCCGCTGGCCAACATGTCCAAGGGCACAGTGCCGTGGTCTAAGGCCGGGATCATCATCACTGCGAGCACCAGGCCAGGCTCGGCCTACGCCGCGCTCATGGTCACCGGTGGCCACGGGGTCAGAATGCAGTACGACTACATCCACGACACGGCAGGCCTGCCTGGCAAAGTCAGCCCGGCCGCGCCGCGCTGGCTGCGGCTGACCCGCGACGGCGACGTGATCTCCGGCTACGACTCCGCCGATGGGAAGCACTGGGACCTGGTCGGTACCGCGACGCTAGCGGGGCTGCCGCGTACCGTGCAGGCAGGTCCGTTCGCTACCTCGCCCATCGACAACAAAGTGCTGCCGTTTTTCGGCGGGGCTTCTGTCCAGTCCGGCCCCAGCCAGGCCACCGCGGTCCTGGATGAGATCACGAGGCGCGGGCACTGGCCTGCGGCAACGTGGACCGGTGACAACATCGGCGGGCACGGAAACACGCCCGGCACCGGTGTCGGCTACTTCCGTCAGTCTGGCGGCGCCATTACCGTCAGCGGCTCTGGCGATATCGCGCCGGTAGTGCCGGGACCAGGATCCTTCTATCCGACCACCACCATCGAGCAACCGCTCACCGGAATCTTCGTCGGGCTGATCGCGGTCGTCGTGGTGGCTGCGATGTTCTTCACCGCTGAGTACCGGCGCGGCCTGATCCGGACGACCCTCGCCGCCACGCCGAGCCGGATTCGCGTGCTGGCTGCCAAGGCCGTCGTCGCCGCCGGTGCCGCGTTCGCCGCAGGGCTCGTCGCATCGGCCATCGCGGCACCGCTCGGCGTGTCCAGAATGCAGAACCAGGGCCAGTTCGTGTTGCCCGTGTCGATACTGACCGAGGTCCGAGTACTTGTCGGCACCGCTGCCATGGTCGCGGTCGCTGCCGCGCTGGCAGTGGCGCTCGGCGCGATCCTGCGCCGCAGTGCGGCCGCTGTCACGGCGGCAATCGTCGTCGTCGTGCTGCCCTTCCTGCTGTCAGTCGCCGTGCTGCCGGTGACCGCTGCGAACTGGGTGCTGCGGCTCACTCCGGCGGCCGGTTTCTCGATCGAGCAGAGCATCCCGAACTACCCGCAGGTCGATAGCGTCGCCTCTCCGGCCAGCGGCACCTATCCGTTGCCGCCCTGGGCCGGCTTCGGCGTGCTCTGCCTGTACGCTGCCGTCGCACTGGTCCTCGCGGCGATCCTGCTCCGCCGGCGGGACGCTTGACCGCGACGATGGACGCGCTGCGCGCCGAATGGCTGAAGCTGCGCACGGTCTCCAGTTCGGCGTGGCTGCTGGCCGGGATGGTCGCACTCACTGTCGGCGTCGGCGCGACGGTCATGACCGCCAATCGCTGCCCGGCGGGTACGACCTGCCTGGAAGACACCACCAAGCTCAGCCTCAGCGGTGTTCAGTTCGGGCAGGCCGTCGTCGCGGTCCTGGCGGTGCTCCCGCTATGCAACGAGTACAGCACCGGGATGATCCGGGTCACTCTGGCGGCAATTCCGCGGCGGCCTGCGGTGCTCGCCGCCAAGACGGCCATCGTCGGCGGACTCGTGCTCGCCGCGGGCACCGTCGCGATCCTGGGATCGTTGCTGGCTGCCCGGCTCATCCTGCCCGGCCATGGGTTTGACGCGGCCGACGGGTTCCGGCCGCTGTCTCTTGCCGACAGTGCCACGCTGCGTGCGGCGGCCGGGTCGGTCCTGTATCTCGCGCTAGTCGCGCTGCTGAGCAGCGGCATTGCCGCCCTGGTCCGGGATTCAGCGGTCACGGTCGGCGTGGTTCTCGGGGTGCTGTATCTCTTCCCGGTTATCGCGGCGTTCGTCGGCAATCCCGTCTGGCACCGCCGGATCGAGCGGTACAGCCCGATGGCGGGTCTCAATATTCAGGCCACCACGGGCCTGAAAGCCCTGGCTATCGGCCCGTGGGCCGGCCTCGGCGTGCTGGCGATCTGGGCCACGGCGGCGCTGCTGGCCGGCGGCCTGGCGCTATCCCGGCGTGATGCCTGATCCCGAGCCCGTTACGCGTAACATTGGTATATGACCGACGTCCGGGACTGCGAGCAGTGCGGTACCCGGTTCACGCCGCGCCGGGAGCACGCCCGGTTTTGCTCAGCCCGCTGCCGGGTCGCCTGGAACCGCGCGGACCGGGCGCACCCGGCAGCCGAAGCGAGCACGCTGGCCTGGGCGATCGCGGCGATGGCAGACACGGTCGCGCGACTCCCCCGGACAGCCGGGCTGGACCGTCCGCGCGCCTTCGTGCTGATCAGCGAGGCAGTCTGGTGGGTGACGATTGTCGACGCCAACCTGGTGCGCTATCACCCTGACGTGTACGACCGCGAACTTGCCGGCCGCCCCGCGGACGACCGGTTGCTCATCGAGGAAACGCTGGCCGGCCTGCGCTTCGTACGCAACCAGGTCGGAAACGACATCGACAACGGCCAGTTCATCCAGCCGGCTGCCGATCCGGCTCACGGGCCGGCTCACGGGCCGGCTCACGGGCCGGCTCACGGCGGACGCGGCAGTGACTGGATCTGGGCATCGCTGCCGGAGCCGACCAGCGGGTCGGCGTCACCGCGCGGCCTGGAGTGGGAGCTGGAGCGATACCGGGCCTATGAGTCCCGGCTGGCCGGGCGCCCGGCGGTCTCGACATTCAGCTGCGCGGCCGCGTTCCTGAACGTAATCGCCGAAGGCATAACCGAGCGGGCTTAGGCCGCCAGGGCCTGCAAGGCGGGCGTCTCCTCGACTAGATCCTCGAAACCGGACGGCGGGCGGCCAAGAAGTTCGGCGATGTCGCTGGTCGCCCGGTCGTATCGGTTCTGCTTGTGCAGCCGTGCCATCGTCGCGATGTGGTCGAGCAGATGCGGACTCAGGCCGAGCGGCTTGAGGCAGCCCTCCAGCCACTGGTCGTAGGGCACGTCGGCGTACCGGACCGGCCGGCCGAGGATCGCGGAGAACTCGCCGGCGATGGCGTTCATGTCCCGCGACGTACCGCCGGTCAGCTCGTAGACGTGCCCCGCGTGCCGTCGCGGATCATCAGTCAGGACCCTTGTCGCCACATCGGCGACGTCGTGTGCAGCGACCGGCGAAGTCCGTGCGTTGCCGAACGGCAGGCTGAGCGTGCCGTCCTGCTGGATCGAGACGGCCGCGAGCAGGTCGAAGAGCGGGTTCTCCATGAACACGGTGGGGCGAAGGTGCGTGACCGGCAGGCCCGACCAGTTGAATACGTGCTCGGCCAGCCAGTGCAGCCGTTGCTGGTGAGACTCGGTCGCGCCGGTGAGATGCATCTGCGAGACGGTCATCTGCGACATATTGACCAACAGTTCCAGTGCGCCGCCGTCCAGCGCCGCGGCCGCCACCGTGGCTGATGCCGCCAGGTAATCAGGAGACACGCTCATCCCGAAGTACATTCGCCGGCACCCGTCCAGAGCGGCCACGACATCCGGGCCTGCGGTGAGGTCGCCGACCGTGACTTCTACGTTGGGCAGGGCGCGCAGGGCTTCGGCCCGGTCATCGTCATGGTGCACCTCAGCGCGAACGGCGATCCCCCGGGCGCTCAGGTTTTCCGCGACTCTGCGGCCTATGCCGCCGACACCGCCTCCGGCGCCGGTCACCAGGATCGGATGATGATCAGTCATCGGCTCCTCCCGTCACTGCGGCCCGCAGCCGGGCTGAGGTCCGCGGGCGCCCGGATCTGCTTTCCACCGTAACGACACTGAAGTAAGCACTTGACTGTCGGCCTGGTCAGCGCGCATACTCAAGTACATGCTTAACCAAGTCGCAGAGCTCGACCGCGTCTTCCATGCACTTGCCGACCCCGGACGCCGGCTCATGCTCGAGCGGCTCAGCGACGGCCCGGCTTCAGTGAGCGAGCTCGGCCGGCCGCTGGCCATGTCGCTGGCTGCTGTGGTTCAGCACGTGCAGGTTCTGGAGGACTGCGGGCTAGTGCGGTCGCAGAAGCTCGGCCGCACCCGCACCTGCAGCCTCAATCCGGCGACCCTGCGGTCAGCCGAGCACTGGATCTCCGAGCGCCGCACCATGATCGAGCGACGCCTTGACCGGCTTGGCGAGTACCTCGCCGAGACCGCCGACACGCCGGACACAGGACCGGATCAACCGACAGGAGCACGTGATGCGAAACGTAATAATGCGGATCTTTGACTACTCCGCCGACGGCGTGATCAGCGAAGAGGGCACCGAGTTCTTCCAGTACTGCCGCGACCTTCCTGATGACCCCGAGCAACTGGAGCGCACCCGCAGTTTGTATCAGCACGCCGACGTGCACATCATGGGTCGAGTCCACTACCAGGGCATCGCGCAGTATTTCCCGACTGCCGCCGACCACCCCTATGCCGAGATCCTGAACGCCGCGCGCAAGATTGTTTTCTCTAGCACGCTGCGCAGCGCTGACTGGACCAACTCGACGATCAACAGCGGCGACCTCGCCGCGGAAATCCGGAAGCTCAAGGAAGCCGGCACCGGAGACATCGTCGCCCACGGCGGTGTCAGCTTCTGGCGCTCACTCATGCGGCTTGACCTGGTCGACGAATACCGCATCACGGTCTTCCCGTGCCTTGCGGGCAAGGGCCGCCGGCTGTCCGACGATCTGGAGAAAATGTGCCCGCTCGAGCTTGCCTCCAGCATTGCGTACAGCAACGGCACCCTAGAGCAGACCTACCGGCCTCAGCACCGGGCGTCAGGCGCGACCGGCCAGTCCGCCGCCTAGGGCGGGAACGGCGGGGTGGAGTAGCCGGTGATGCGGTACCGGTCCCACGGGTCGGGCTCGGCGACTTCGCACGCTCCGCTGCCCTGCGGCGTCTGGATGATCGCGGCGGCCTTCAGTCCGCCCAGCGCTGCGGCCAGCGCCTCGCTCGGGGCGACCCTGCCGTACCAGTGATACCGGCCGTCGATCGGCTCGAAGTAACCGCGCAACTCGACCTGAACGTCGAACACCGCCTCGCCGATCGTCAGCCGGGCCAGGCCAGAGTAGCCGTTCTCGCGATCGCTCACGCCTGGCCGGCCTGCCGCAAGCTCATGCCGGGAATGATCCCCGGCTACCGCTCCGCAAACGCACTCGATCAGCGGGCCGGAGGAGTTGATGGCTGGCAGCAGCCTGGTCGCTACCATAAGTAACTGTTGCCAGATGTTTC
>Ga0335074_10005131_pt1 | contig 18097 bp, 14 predicted proteins | sample Lox_Sample_23_FD_206715 | JGI IMG/M metagenome (GOLD analysis project Ga0335074, IMG submission 206715) | Soil microbial communities from Loxahatchee National Wildlife Refuge, Florida, United States - Lox_Sample_2.3 | ecosystem: Environmental > Terrestrial > Soil > Wetlands | place: USA... | reverse complement strand
GCCCGTTCTTGGCTGCCCAGTGCAGCGCCGTCCATCCATTGTTACTCCTTGCATTAACATCTGCCTTGGCCTCCACTAGCAGCTTAGCCACTGCCTCGTGCCCCCTCTCAGCCGCACAGTGCAGCGCCATCTCTCCACTGTAACCCTTCACGTTAACGCCTTCCTTGGCCTCCACCAGCAGCTTAGCCACTGCCTCATGCCCGTTCTCAGCTGCGCAGTGCAGCGCCGTCCATTCATTGTTACTCCTTATGCTGACATATGCCTTGGCCTCAACTAGCAGCTTAGCTACCACCTCGTGCCCGTTCTTGGCTGCCCAGTGCAGCGCCGTCCATCCATTGTTACTCCTTGCATTAACATCTGCCTTGGCCTCCACTAGCAGCTTAGCCACTGCCTCGTGCCCCCTCTCAGCCGCACAGTGCAGCGCTATCACTCCACTGTAATTCTTCACGTTAACGCCTGCCTTGGCCTCCACCAGCAGCTTAGCCACTGCCTCATGCCCGTTCTCAGCTGCGCAGTGCAGCGCCGTCCATCCATTGTTACTCCCTACGTTGACATCTGCCTTGGCCTCTGCCAGCAGCTTGACCATTGCCTCGTGCCCGTTCCTAGCCGCCTTGTGCAGCGCCGTCCATCCATTGTTGCTCCTTGCGTTGACATCTGCCTTGGCCTCCACTAGCAGCTTAGCCACTGCCTCATGCCCATTCTCAGCTGCGCAGTGCAGCGCCGTCCCTTCATTGTTACTCCCTACGTTGACATCTGCCTTGGCCTCTACTAGCAGCTTGACCATTGCCTCGTGCCCGTTCTTGGCCGCATTGTGCAGCGCCGTCCATCCATTTTTACTCCTTGCGTTGACATCTGCCTTGGCCTCCACTAGCAGCTTAGCCACTGCCTCGTGCCCGTTCTCAACTGCGCAGTGCAGTGCCGTCCATTCATTGTTACTCCCTACGTTGACATCTGCCTTGGCCTCCACCAGCAGCTTAGCTACCACATTGTGTCCGTTCATAGCCGCCCAGTGCAGCGCTGTCAACCCATAGTGATCCTTCACGTTGACGCCTGCCTTAGCCTTTAGCAGCTGCTTAACCACCGCCCTGTGTCCTCCTCTAGCCACCCAGTGTAGCGCCGTTCTACCTTTTTTATTCTTTGCATCGATATCTAATTTGCGGAATGCATAGAGCGAAACGATATAATCAAATGATTCTAAAAGAGGCAGAAGAATTCAGCTATAAAACAACAAAATAGAACGATGAAATGATTGGCTTACTGCAGAGAAGTCTCAGATTGAGTACCCACCAACCTTCCGAATAATATTTCCAATTTTTCGGAATGGTGTAATCAATTATAGACTCCAAGAGCTCGACAGGAAGGTCGATAAGACCCATCTTAATTCCTATTCTGTAAGAGGGAGCAGGGAGATGAAGTGGAAGCAGGAATGGAAGCAGGGCAGTGGCGAGAGCAGGAGCGAAAAAGCAGGAACAGGAGGGAAAATATGTTGAACTCAAAGCTTAGTATTTATGCACTAATATGCTCTACCTGTTGCCTAAATGAGTCACCGTTCAGTAACTCTAGTAGGCATCATACAAGGTCCTAGATCCCGACTAACGACTAACGACTAACACACACAATGAATCCAAAAGGCGTAATCACTGAATCATCAGCATTCAAAGAGATGTTAAGTCTCTAAAAAGTGTACAATGCACTATATACCATCCTAGAATGTGCAGAAAAAATTCAAACTTAAATAGAAGGCGCATATATAGGAAGTTATTAATTATAGTTGAATGCTAAAAATTTGTGACAAAGCACACTAAAATATTAGCGGACGGGCTTTAAACTTAGTGAGTATAACACCTACCTTCTCTATGCTCAGTTTACTGGCCTGCGCTCTTACTATATTTATGTTGTACACTTAGTGAAAGGTTAGTAAACATTTAGGCTGATTATCACTAACTTTTCGCACATTACGGAATTGTTCAACATATAGGTTTCGCGGTTTGTAGATGTATACAGTATTTATCTTGTACAAGGGAATGACGAAGTGGTTAAATTAAGAGGCTCGGCGCTTGGGGTTTGTCCAAATAGTATAGCGACTTATTCCCGCTAGGAATAATTCAATTGTATAATCATTACAATCGTATATTCTGATATATGAGACAGTTCAATTCCCGTGGTCACATTATAATATTATTGTTGCGATCACCGGATATTCTCTGCTGCAGCCCATGCTTGGAATCTCTGTTTCTGCAAAGAACTACCAAGCACTCCACGTTTTGGAGACTTTGTATATTCTTCTCGGACTCTCAGCCTAATTCCCATGTATTTAGGCAACATATAACATCAGCTGTTCCTCCGTTGTACAGAACGCCACGAAAGAAGAATAACCCTGTTTGACCCCAACCGTATAGCCCAGCGAGTAGAAATGAGACAAAGAGACGGACGACTTGCTAACGCAACCTTAATCAGATCGAGCTTCATAAGGCACTGGAAGCAGTATATCAAGATGTTTATAACTCCTATATAAGTCCAACTCAAAAGCTTCATCTCGAGACTATTGCCTCAACAAAAGCCCTCCTCGCCGCTTAATATGCCATGCAGTTGAGTTTCAGGCAATTACATCGCTCATCTTCCATTCTCGACGCAAAAGCCAGCCTACCGAAGTCCACAGTACTTCTCAAAACTTCGACCCTTTCCTTGTGGCCCTCGATTGTCCTATTCTCCTTGAAATTATGTACGCCAACTAAATTTGCCTGTAGATTAAGTCAGCATAAGCTCACATGCCGATTTCCACCAACTCGTCTCGAATGCCTCCATGCAGCTGTTAGGCACGCTAACGCTAGTTATCCGACCTTCTCAAGTTTGAGACTCGTGAGGCAAGTTCGGTTTTTAACGTGAGTACTAGCTACTGCTAACACGACGTGCTCAGTTGTAGTGTATCTAAATGCACCAACGAAATGGAGCGCAGCAGTTTCTTTTACTAGGTATGTTATGCAAGCTTTTGTTATTTTGCAGCGTACATTGCGGTATGAAGGTGCTGTGGGAGGTAACGAAGATAACGGATTGCTCAATGTTGAGCTCTGCGTTCTTCATCAGCTTCTTCAACCCCGTGATTGCGAGAAAGTGGAACAGAAACGGCATACCACTAGTGAGCTGCATTGTTGTTTTGTTTTGGATTTCCTGCGAGAACCAGAATGGCTGTCTTATACTCTAATAATGAATTCAATTCCCCAGTGCCGTTCTTACCCCAGGGTAATCTTCACATCATACCATTTCAAAGAGAATTGATGGATGACTCCAATCGCAATTCTATAAGCAATGCCGTCTTTGCGTTCAATCCGCATCACATGGCTGATCCATATCCTGGCAGGCGAAGCCTGTAGCCCATCGTTCGCATTGCTATCAGAGATGCCTGCTCCCTCGGCAGATTTGTCCCGTCTTGATGCCTCACGCAATCTTTCCTGAATTTGGAAATTGTTCACGTCTCTGGCCCACTGGAAAAATTTCTGATCGAAAACGTCAGGATGTTTCCTGGAGCTCGAAGCGTCGAAAATATTATTAAAGATTTCATTGTTCATCTGATCTATGGCAACATTGCAATTCGATATCTGGATGAACTCACATTGATGCAAAGCCGTAGGATAACTAGCTGCATATTCTTGGCTTAGAAGCATGGTGCCAACCCAGTTATCACCGTCGAAAATATGGTACTTGTGAAGTGAAGAAGCGCGAGAGGAAGATGAGAAGCTAGCTTTATCTCGAGGCACAGGGATTATGGAGAGAAATATTGCTCTTGATTCAAAGTTGAGGTACCTACCCTCTAGGAAAGGTTTATCTGGCTTGCGTTCCATCAACGTTGGAGTTGGGTCCAATCCATATTCATAGAGAAACCAAGGCTTCACAGTATCAAGTTCCAGCCGCTCGATAGCAGTCTCAGCGCCAGTTGGCATGCTAAATGTCAGATTTTGAAGAGCAGACACGAAGACGTTACCACGTGTTGTCCAGTGAATTGCATCAGTGGCAAGATTACAAACCGCACCCGTCCAGCCAGCCCAAGACCAGCTAGGCCACATGTGATTCCTCTGTAAGGCTCCCAGGGGCTGCCAAAGTAATGCGCAATTAAAGAGCTTTACCGGTATTCCGTATATGAAAGTATCATCACAGTAGCGACTAAAGACCTTAAGAATACCGGAAATCGCGAAGAGAGTGTCGGTTTGGTAGGTGAGCTGCCGTTTGGTGTAACTCTCAATTATTTCATTATACAACTTCCAAGCTGATCCCTCGATGCCAATGGATACCAAATCCCATTCGCTAGGATGACGCCTGATATCGCTATCATATCTGGTACCACTATCGGATTTATGAAGGTTTTCTGGGTCGTGATAGGTCGTGTCTTCTGTACATGTCCCAGCGGCACACATGTAGAAGACTTGAAAAGACGTGAAGAATATAAGTCTCCTAGACAGAATGAATTCCTGATATGTCCACCCGCGCGAGTGCCATGGAGTTTGATGGAGGCTTTGCCTAACGGAAGTTTCGCAGGCAACGTAACTGATACCATCAATCTCACACGTAGCTTGGGGGGGATCCCGAAAACGAAGGCATGATAGCCCCTGACTTGGATCCTTTCCACATGCTGCAACCAACGTGACCTTGGCCAAGCTATAGATCTTATCCATCTCAGCGATCTGAGCTGCTCTGTCCTCCTCATCATCTTGAATGATGCATGAAGCGTCAACCCACAAATAGCGCTCCCCTAGCTTTTGACAAACCGTTATGGCATCTAGGATGGTCTGTGGCAATCTGGACATCGGAAGTCCTTGCGGCTCCCGAAAAGCTCGCAATGAAGTAGTCGTCAAAGTTGTAGGTCGAGCTTCTTTTGACTGAACCCACACATAGGATAGTGCCACATAAGAACAATTTGTCGGAGCTGAGACAACTTGATCATTTTCCACGTCGATGAAGCGAAGGTTAATAGGTAGCCGATGTAGATCTGAAGCACTACCAGGCAGTAATCTCATGGTGTGTCGCGTTCTTTCGCATGTCTCGCCATGATGATCTATGCATGTCTGTAGGTGATGTTTCATTGATGTAATGTCACAACTGCTATTTTTCAAAATCCGCGCAGATTTTGCTGGCATGAATTGGTTAAAAACACTGCTCTTTCTCAGATCCTGACTTGCAATTCTCAAAACGAAGTCGCCTGGTGCGTAAAATATCCTGCTTATTGACTGTGGCATTTTCATCGCTATGCCATCAAGTCCAATGCTTCGGAAAGAGAAATCAAAAGCCCCCTCCTCGTCTCGCAGATATAGAAGTACTTCAAGAGTGTGCTTCTCATCTTTCGCGTAATCGAGGAGCTGCCGTGTCAGCCTTAGCGACAATGCTTTTGTGACTACCGCGCATAATGCACAATTCGGTGTCTCCATATACTACAAAGGTCGCCAAGGCGAATGTAATTGCTCTTGAGATACTCATGCGAGTAGCCGTCAAGTTTTATCATCGCACATCTCCAACATAAGCGGCTTTTATCTTGCTCCATCTGAAAGTGGGGATTCCTGGTTGGTATGTACTCTCCTGACCCAAGGTGCTTGACGAAATGCTATTGTAATTATTGGAACGCTGTCCTTGATAGCGCTAAAGGTCTTTCAGTGTCTTGATTGAGGCTGAGTGTAGAGTATATCAACTAAATCTTATCGTGATGGATGTTGCGATGTAGGTTACATCTAACGACGACGCTTCCTGGCGCCTGCTGGTCACGTGGCAGCGCGACGAACAATCTTTGCACCCGCTGTGCCATGTTACTTTCGATCACAGCTCTGGCACTATATTCGTTCTGACCGTGCTACGAGCCATTAACAGGGCGTTGCTGTAAGAGAACATGATCCCCATCCTCACCATGAAGATAGAAAACATTGGCAAATCGGCTTTCCATTGTCCTAGAGTGCATGAGTCTCGAAGCTCACATTAAACTTTAACCTACTTAACAGCATCTTGAACGCCAGCTATGGTTGAAAAAAAACTTATAACTTGAACAAATGTGAAGGCAAATAAGAGCTTTATTAAGAGATGAGGAGGGACACATTCCGGGGGCCTAAGATGACGGCAAAAATCTCGCCAAACAAACCACTTTCGAATTAAACACGTGAGGCGACGACTTACCTTCTTTTCATCAACAGCCTTATCTACCTCCAGACTTAGCCATGCGTCCATACGCCCGCCGAATATTACTTCTACGGCCCCTACGACCTCCCAATCGATTCTTCACTCAATTGCCTCGATCGCGGCCTCAGCTGCCATTCCTTTCGCAACCTAAACCTATACGACAGGTCCGTTTCCTCACAACAGAGCGCAAGGAATGGCTGAAAGGCGAATTGCGGCGCGCAGGCAAATACACGGTAGTGCTTTGGACAGCTTCAGCCCTACTGCTGACCATGGCTTTTGGCGCCCAACAAGAATGGCTGGAGCGAAAGTTCCCTTCACCACACGAATGGTCTTGGGTAACGCGCAAGAACTTCCGAAGCGCAAGATGGAACGAACTTCATGGCGATGAGGACTCGCCGGGCCCTGTAGACTGGGCGCTTACAGGAGGCGCATATCGGGATCTACTCAAGCGGCTGGAAGATCCTGAGCTAGACGGTGCTGAGCTTGAAGAGCAGGATGACGGGGGCATACTGGTGGAAGGTATTGGCAGGACAGGCTTCGACATTACGAAGAAGCCTGAACCGTGGAGGCGAGGGTATCATGAGGTCTTAATGGGTGCCGCAAGAGCTGCAGAGCACTTAGACGGCTGGGTTAGAGACCGAACGAGGAATGTTGCGTTCCCAGCGAACGTGGTAATCGGGCCTTCGAACCCTAATCCTCGTCCTGTGCCACCAGGAGCGCAATCCGCCCCGCGAGAAGAAGACTGCGAGCCAGCATTCGAGCCACCGGAAACGTATTACATGCGTGTCCTTACAACGCTAGGATTTACAGAACGACAGAAGCTTGAAGCTGCACTGGGTTACGCATCATGGCTTGACTACAAAGGCACCCCCCAAGCCGCAGAAGCTATGTACAAATGGGCCCTCGACATCGCCACCTCCTCCGCTCCCAACCCCTCCTCCCTCATCGACATGCACACCGGCCAAATCCTCCCAACCGCTGGCCCCATCTCCTCCAACATCCTCACCGCTACCACTGCTCTCGCAATCCACCACGCCCGCACTGCAAACCTGAATCTCGCCCTCCCGCTCTTTCTCTCCGTCCTCCGCGCCCGCCGTCAACTTCCTACGGATAAGCCCACTATGCGCTCCACCTTGACCTCCGACCCTGACGATGAAGCCACTACAGCTAGCGGGCTCATCAACCAACTGCGCAGCCTCACAATCTCTATCCTTGCTCCCCCAAAGTACCCTCCTCCACTCCCAGATGGCACCACCCCACCCCCTCGTGATGCCAAAGAGCGCTGCGAAGAAGCAGCGCTCATGACCTATATCGGCGAGATCCTCTACGCCTCCAACACCTCAACGTCCGGCCGAGAAGAAGGGCTAGCCTGGACGCGCGAAGCAGTCGATATCGCAGAGGAGGAACTACGCGGTCGTAGAACTAATGGCAACAAAGAGGCCAAGGCGACATGCCAGCAGTGTCTGGGGACCGGGTTAGGGAATTGGGGCAAGATGGTCGCGAGACTTGCGAGAGAGGAGATGGAGCGCAGGAAGGAAGTCGAGGAGGCGAAGCTTGCTAAAAGCGCTGGGAAGACGGGTGGGTGGCTTGGGTTTGGCGCGGGCCCAGGCCCGGAGATTGGTCATGATGCGAAGGAGCAACAGAAGGAGAACCAGCAAGAGAGGAGTGCTGCGGGCTCTGCGGAAGCCCCTTCGGGGCCAATGGGTAGGTGGGAGGCTGAAGAGCTGGTTGTGCAGGAGAGGATGAGGAGAGCGAGAGATGTGCTTGGGAGCGGGCGGATGGTGAGGGGGGAGAATGGGTTGTTTTTCATGTAGATGTGTGGGTTTGGGGTGTGTGGATATTAGCTGAGAACACAGAGGAGCATCTATAAATGTACAGAGATACTGCATAGCCTGTTTCATAAACTCATTGAGTCTCCTCTATGCTTCACGTATGCACTTATGCTATCTTGTATCTGGTCGCCAGTTTGGTCTCCGTTCCATATTGGAGATCATTTGCGAGATATCAACAGATACCCATCTCTTCCGCCTCCGAGCATGAAAACATTACTCGAATGGCCCTGTCCCCTAGGTCTGCTCCAGGATCTGTACTTCGCTGTAGCAGACTATTGCTCAGCGTCCGTACCGGGAGAATCAGAGCGAAGTACCAATCCCCTTGCCATAGGAATCTCCTTAATTGGAACATCTGGCAAGAGGTTCTCTTTCTCTTTCTCTTTGAACTCGCCTTCCTTAGTTCCCTCTTTTTCAACTATATCTTCCTCAAGTTTTTCAATCTTTAGGTTATCCATGTTTAGCTCCTCAACCTTGGGATCCGTGATCTTGAATTTATCGAGCTTGGTATCTTTGAGTTTGGATTGCTCTTCATTACCCAGCTCCACCTTGAACTTCTCTTCGGTGGCTTCAAGATTTTCACAGTCCTCTACTTTGAGCGCATTTTTCTTCATCTCCTCTTCCCAGGCTACTTCTCCCCAGTCCATGCAACTTCTGCCCTCCGCTTCCTTAAGTTCCCGAACCACATACGAGTCCTTAGTACTAAGTTCTTTAGCCTTAACCTCTTCAAGTTTGGACTTTCCAACGGTGGATTCCTCGGCTTTGACTTCAACGACCGTGACCTCGTCTGCCTTGGCTTCATCGACGTTGGCTTGCTCAATTTTATTTTCCTCGGTCTTGAGTTCCTTTACTGTGACTTCTGCTTCCTTCGATTCTTCCGATTTACTCTTCTCTTCACCGTCCTCTTCCCTCTGAACAACCTTCTCAATCACAACCTCCGGGTTCTCATATTCCTTTCCAGCAGTCACCACTTCCTGGAACCAATCTAGCACTATTTTATACCCCTTCGGCAGCATCAGTTCGCTATAGTACGGCTCGCCAAGGCTGTAGACGGGACAACCATAACATTCAGAGACCCTGGTAGTGCAGTCCAGGCTGGTGTAGGTGTTACCGTTTGAAAGGGCGAGGAGGGCGGAGGCTGGTTTTTGAGAGATTGTATAGACGCGGCTACGCTGCGTGTATTTTAGTTAGACTGACCAATAAAGACATTGGTCTTTTGGAGCTATGATTTAAATGGCTACAATAGGTTGCAAGGTGTGATTTTGTGTTGGAGTTCAAATATGGAAGACGAGAACAGTGAGCATAAGGAGCGGGTATGGTTGTAGGGAGAATAGATAGGTATCAAAACGAACCTTTCGAAGCCATTCAGCAAACCATGGATTACTGATGTCATCTCCCCGATGGAAAGTTGCCACGAGCGCCAAAGCTGTTAGACGGGGCTCCATAACTTCCCAATTCTTTGGGTTGTTGAGGAAATCTACAACCTCAACGGCGCCAACAGAAACAGCAATTACCTCCAGCATAGCATCCGGTGCAAGGAGATCCTGCACGACACGGTTGAAGATATAGGCAACATGTTCAGCTGTATTACGGTTGTATGGAACGGTATTCTTCACGACATCAAAGCGATGTGCGCCGCTGACTGCACTTTTCTGAGGGAGCGAGTACCATGATGTATGCGTTACTGCCTTCTTGCCGTGGCGCCACCATCTCAGCTGTCCTAGATTGGCAAGAATGATACCCGGAGATCCTTCGCCGTTAGGGCCGGAGAGAGATTGAATGTGTTTGACGAAGTCCACGGCTGAGCCCGCATTGATGCCGCCTCGGCCGCCAATGACTCTGTAGGCGAAGACACCCAGGTCCTGAGTATGTTCATAGAACAGGATAATGATGCGCTTCTTTTCGAAGATTTTGGAGGAGACTAGGATCGGGATGTGAGGCTCATTCTCTTCGGCGCCTAATGGAAGGCGGACGGTGTCAAGACCAAGGTCGTGGAGGCGTTTAAGGACTTCATCTCTGAGACAAGCTGCTAATTGTGAGCTTAAGGACTTTGAAGAGTGTAAGGGGCTCACAGTTCATAGCCTCTCTCTGGATAGCATTGTGGCGGTCATTTTTGGTGAGGAAGAAGTTGAAGTAGGCTCGAGGGTTTGTAATCATTCGGACTTCATCCTCTTCATTGATGAGGTAGCTGCAGTGCGTATAAGCAGGATTCAATCAGTATCATTTTCAGGTGCTCACCCAAGTTTTTCCAAGTCTGCTGGGTAGATAGGGTCCTTTGGCAATCCTGATTTAAGTAGCCGGAACATGACTGCGATTGGGATGAATCAGTCTGAGTTTTACGAAGTTCGAGACGAAGTTCGAGAAGATGATTTGAGATTGACTGTGCTAGTACGCGATACACGGAGACTGAAGTTTTCCGCGGGAAAAATCAGGTGTTGTGGACTGGTAAAAGTGAAGATTCACTTGATATGTGAATACTTCCCAAGGATTGATGTGGAGCGAAGGTATGCAAATGCAAAAGGAGACTTCAATGCACCGAGGAAAGTCAGAAGTAGAACGAAGTATCAATTGCAGGGCAATAGAAGATCGTGCAGGATGTTCTTGTTGTGTGAGATCATTGCTTGAGTTGTTTGTAGAAGAGCAGTGTTTGCTTAGCACTTAGGACTGCAGGATTTGGAGGATGCCAATGGCGCCACTGAACATCCAACAAATAATAGGAACTAGAAATTTCACAGAAAATTTAACGGGAGAGGCTTTCTCATAATCTAATATATGACTTATGAACAATGATATACATATCCTCTCGCAATATGGGAGAGCTTCACGACCCACGCCTTCCGGTTTCCTGTTTCACAATGCCCTCTAATCCGATCCCAATGTCTGCATCTATAGAGTACAGCGTATCCACAGCCATGCATAGCGTTGTAGTCATCACGATATCTTGTCGACACTCGTGAATTATCCTAGTTGATCCTTTCATCGCGAACATCTACCAGCTCGCTTTCTTCACCCCAGGAAGATCGCCGGAAAGTGCATGCATGCGGAATTGGTACTGGAGATGACTCAAGTCAGCAATACTCTCTAGAGAGTCATTTGCAAAAACGTAAAGATGTCCACATTGACATCGATATGGAAATCCTTGCGGAGAATCCAACATCCAAAACATACTCTAGACATCCGGAAGTCCCTCAATATGCCTCTTCCTTTTCCACCCTCTATACATCTATTTCGTATTTGTGTAGGACGTGTGTAGCAGTGCATCTGGGTCAATTGGAGCTGTGCGGCGGCACGTACTCGAGGGGGAAGGCTCAAGTTGCGGATGATGTAACGGAGGGCTTGTCTGGAGAGCAAGAGTCAGCGCGTACATTAAACATTGATTATTAATCAATGCCTTGGGGCTCAATCAAGTAGACAGAGGTAAAATTAAAGGTCTGGCACTGGTAAAAAGACTATTCGTACCTCTGAGTTTCATTCTGCTCAAAGACCTTCCTTTTGGTATGATCTCGCAGAACCTTGACATTGACGAAGCAGCCCAAGTCAAGCTTCTTCGACCTAAACATCGACATCCTGGCGGTTGCTGCAGGATATGATACTTAATCCGATCTATTGCAGGTCCACAACCAGCTGTCGCAAAGTTCGAGTTCAAGGTCAGCAAGAATCGCTTCCACGGAAGAACTGATCTAGACGAAAACAGACTAGATTTTTTACGCCTTACGAACAAGGCTACGAAACACTGAGACGGGATTTGTATTAAGTGGTCCCTTGAAGTAACTACTGGTGCTACATCTAAATCCCTGCAGGCTTGCTCCGTACCTCTTATTTTCCCGAAGGCATCGCCATCATGAACCGTTGTTCTTTCCCGCAATAAACCTCTGCTTGATCTCATCAAGCCTTCCGGAGATGGCCCTAAAATGCGCCACCCTGGTGGCCTCGGCTCATTTTTTGGTTTGCTTTACCAAGGTCGTACGGATTGACCGGTACAAAATCTTCATCAATCTTTGAACATAGCAGGTCTTCTTTCGCTTATCTATGTCTCTTCAACTTCCTGTCATTATTTGCTATTTCTGAGTCCATTGCTGCTCTCACCTTCTGGTAAGCGTCCACGAACTGACCAGCTAGACAAATATGTCTACATCCTCTTCCTCTTAACAGTTAAGACGGATCCTTCCCCGCGATGTCGGGAGATTCGAATAGCGGTCCATCTCTGGTCCAAGCAATCCGACAATCACCACCTATTGACACCTCCGAGCCATACGATCCTGCTTGGGTGGCTGGAAGGACCATATTGATCACAGGCGGCGCGTCTGGGTTTGGGGAAGGATTTTTTAGGAAATGGGCCGCGCATGGAGCGAACATCATCATTGGGGACATAAACGATAAGCGTGGAGAAGCTCTCGTCGAAGAGGTCAGAGAAAGCACGGACAATAAGAATCACCACTACATACATTGCAACGTCACAGACTGGCAATCGCAGGTTGATTTTTTCCACAAAGCAATAAGGCTGTCGGCACATGGAGGTATAGATGCAGTGGTGGCCAATGCTGGTGTTATAGAGAAAGGGGCGAGATTCGAGGAACCGAAAGGGCTGGATGCAGATGCGCCCCCCAAGCCAAACCTACTATGTTATGATATCAATTTGACCGGTGTGCTTTACACCGCCCATCTCGCCCTGTTCTATCTACCACGCAACCCAAGGTCGCAGAACCCAAGCGTGTCAAATACGCCAGCAGCTGATATACCTGGTGAGTCTTTCCTCTCCGCCTCAAACTTACTGTATCTCTCTAACGGTTACTCATAGACCGACATTTGCTCCTCGTTGGCTCTATCGCATCCCTAGGACCTATAATTGGAAGCCCGTTGTATTGCGTATCCAAACACGGCGTTCTAGGATTATTCCGCACCTTACGAGCTTCAACAGTTGTCACCGGCGTTCGCGTCAATATGATCTGTCCATACTTCATTGATACTCCGCTTATCCCTGTATTTGGTAGAGCAATTCTTGCCGGTGGAGCAACGGGCAAACCCGAAGATGTCGTTGATGCTGCTACACGATTGATGGCTGATACAAGAATCGCAGGGAGAGCTCTTTGCGTTGGGCCTAAAGTGAAGACTAGTGTCAATAATGAGTTTCAGCTCGTACCGCAGACTGATAAATCTGGGAAAGAGGTTGCGATATGGGAAGCATATGCAGACGACTTTGAATTAAATGAGGTTTTCAACAGGAGAATGGTAGGGCTCTTGAATCAAGTTGAGGCTGCAAGAGGATGGATTGGTTGGGCTGGAGATATGATTGGCGCTTTTACGTACCCGTTAAGAATATGGATGGGTAGGTAGACTGAAGGGAAGGTAAGCAGAGTATCAGGGAACTTTGCTACCAGTGGGAGAATACGTGGTAGACATTCGAGAAAATCAAGAATGTTTTGGCATTTAACATTCGAACGCACCTGCCAAGATCCTGATTCTTCGGAGACCAACGGTTTAGTCGCCAACCGTACAAAATAGCCTATGGTATATAATTCCACAAGTTTGCACTAGCTTCATAAAGAGAAATCTTTATCATTTACAGAATATGGCTTTATATATAGAAGACTTTTCAATAACGGTTTAAATCTAATGTTTGGCTCCTTTATATAACCATCTTCCATTGCCGGCTCAGTTATATATAAAGACAAGATTTTTGAAAGCAATGTAAACTCGAGTAAGCGCACCTTTCAATAAGCTAGATGGGGGCTATAAATAATCAGGAGATAAGTAACAAATCGATATCTAAAAGCATTTAACTTGCTTAAAGGTAATCCACAATCATCCATGACCACATCCACTTCTCCGAAATAAGCCTGCCCAAATTATGCCTTGAATTTCTGTAATGTTGTTCCTTAAAATGGTGTCCTGTAGCCTTATCTGTAACTTCCCCATCTTTCAACGAGCCTCAGTAAATATTAAAACCTTGGTGTCTTGAGTATTATCGGCACACATGGAGTAACTGGCTCTCATGCAAACGAAGTTATATAAAGCATTTCACTTTCTGCAAGGCGGAAAGTAGTCTCCATCGTTCCTGCCGCTTTTGCGCAAGGACGATGCATCGACTTCAGATTTCTCTTCTAAGTCGTTCATGATACTATCTTCTAAGCATCACTCTTGAGCTGCATGACAGCCTACTAAACTTTTCACTGCCACTACGCAGTGAAGGCCCCTGCTTTTCGATTGGCTAATTGTAATCTTCCTGTCGACAGTTGCGCCTAGAGTAACGGGCTCTCCATATGAAGATAGATTTCCAGAACCATTAACGGTTACGGCCTTCTCGCGTTATTTCGTCTGTTCTTTGCGTTCTTAATATCAACCTTGTGTTTTGTCCTTCGCGTCCTGGCCCTCGTATCTACGCTTAAGATCCTATATTCCGCAGATATCCCTAGGTCCACACGCTCGCTTCCAATATGTCATTTTGTATTTTGGGGGCAGGGTGACACAAGGACCACTTTTAGCCTTCTGCTCTAATCTCTTTCTGGCTAAAGTAATTCCAGGTCACGTGCAGAGATCTCGCTTCTCGAACATCTTTGCCATTGGCCCGCGTCCACGTTCGTTTACGAAAGAGATCTCTTCCCTCCCCTCAGATGGCTTTTCTTTATACGAAATCTTCATGGTCAGCTTTCTACTCTCATTCTTGACCATTATAAATCCATGCTGAATGCCAATTTCCATCGTTCGTTCTTTTCAGTTGCCTGTACATACCTTTCGACAACTCAGCATACAAAATGGCCTCCTTGGAGGACATGGTGCCTGACGTCCTTTTTCTGATGCTTTTGAACGCTCCAAGCATGCAAATTCTATGGGGATTTATTCGAGCATCGCCACGTATGTATGGTGTCTTTCGCAATCAACGAGATGTCATTTTATCCACCGTCGTCACCCGCGAGATTGGCCATGGCATCATGGGTGATGCTCAATCTGCCCTAAGGTCATCTCGCTTCAATGCCCGTGGCCTCTTAAAGCAGCAAGCTCTGGAATGGATTGCAAAATATCGAGCCGCCATGACCAGTAACACCGTCTCATCAAGAGCTTCATTGGGGCCAGAGGCATTGCCGTTGTGGCGGATACATCAGGATGTAAAATTCTTCGCAGAGCTTTTTGTTAGTGAGAGGCTCCATATTGTCGCCGGTGGCTTTAGAATCTTTAGCGTCACGGAGTCAACTGCACAACGAGACAATGGTCTTGACGGACTTTCCAACACGGAAAAGATGAGAATATATCGGGCTATTTACCGATATGCCATATATGGTAATCTGTTTTACTTTGATGAAGGTAGACCGGGAACAGTCAAAAGCGACCTCCTTTATGCACAAGAACAATCACATTCCTTCTTGACGTTATTTCCAGCTTGGCAGGTTGAGGAACTTAGCTGCATCAACGACTTCATACACGACAAAATCCTGGAGAAGTGGCAGGAAGTTGAGGATGATTTTTATGCCTTTCTTAAGGATCATCCACACTTCGGGGACCCGGGTCGGGAAGACCAGTATAATAGCCGCTGGGAAGATGATTTTTTCTCGCAGTCAATCAAAGCGGATTACTACGAAGAATGGCAACGATATTTCGCCACCCTCACGCTATCGGAATTACGAGAAATATTTACAGCAAAAGCTAATGCCCTACTAACAATTGTGAAGAGGCACGCAAATCGCTTTCCGCACGACTTCTTGACCGAGGCTTTAGATGAGGATCCGTATCACGTAACGTTCATCACTCCTGAGTATGAAGCGCATGAACAGGCTCTCGAGAGTGGCATCAAGGTCCAATTTCAGGAGGACGCAATTGATCAGCCAAATGAGGGTTGGCTTTGGGCTCACAGGTATGAGCCATGTAACCTCTACATTGAGTCAACCAGAGATTTCCCGACTGGGGAAGGCTTGAGGCGGTTTGGATATGTATTCTGGGATAGCGACCGACTGCATGATTCAGGGATTCTGCAGAAAGAGTCAGCATATCCCATTTTACATTGTAAATCTCCAATAGTACGTGACATGCTGACTTGTGGTTAGTCCAACGGAGGTGGCACAGAATACTCTATCGATGTTCCCGAGGCCAGAGTACCTTGAGAATAGTGTAGAAGACAGGCTGATGCTCCTCTCACTATCAGGGAAATCGATGCCTGAAGAACTGTACTCTGATTAAGTTTGCAATCTCCCATTCTCGTTTTATGGATCTCGGGCCAGCTTTAAAGCTCTGAATGCGACCGCCGAGGTGTTATCATATCGTCTCCAGTTATAACACGATAGTTGCTGCTCCAACTTGGCCTTGCATCAACCATACCTAAGGCATCTCTGCATTTAAATTGGGATACGTGTAACCTATCGACTATCAGTCCAGTCGGAAAGCCTAAGAGCATATGCTCTAATTGATTGTTTATTTTCTCCTCAGTCGCGGTTTTCCTTCACGGTGCTTGTGTTTATCAACCAGCAAAGCTTGTCGATCTCCTTTTCGCCACCGCTTTGGGTTCTGTGCGATTCAGATTGGTTGCAAAGACATCTCTACATCTTCACCCTCTCAGCCACAACGGCATCTCATCATGCGCGATCTAGAGGCCGTCACGATCGTGCTCTCTGAGCCAGCAGCTTCAGCAACGCCTACAGCAACTTCCATCTCATCAAACGCAGCCACCACAAATTTCAGCTCTGCAACTGAAGACTTCTCTCTCCAGAAATATTTTCCGATCGTTCTGGCTGTAGTCATTGCCATGATCTGCTTTTTTTGCTTGTGTCTTCCGTACTGGCTTTTCCTACGCTACTGCCGGAGACGACAAGTCATTCCTCGATTAAGTGGAGGCAACGCCAACCAAATTGGACCAGTCCTACCTTCCATGCCCCACTCCATGCCGTCTTCCTTTCCGCCCTCCTTGCCGCCGCGACCTCGACAGGACACCTCTGGGCTCATATCTGAGATGCAAGATATGCAAAGCAACCTGGAAAGGGCAGCTGTTGCCGACTCATGAGCGGGGGCGAAATGGTCGTATTTGGATACTCATCGGGACGTGTGAGATGTTGATTTCTTCAAATCAACATTTGTTTCTGATTGGGCTACACCAGGGAAATTACTGAGTTAGATTTCGATCCAGGTTCGAGTCTTGGGTTTGGGGAAGCCGCTGGACGGTGTGGGTGATTATGTACAGATCTTTCTCCCTGTTGTTGATTGTAAATACTACGAGTCACGGCCATCTTTGCAAGTTAGCTGAAAATTCGGTGTAATGGACGTCAGATGGCTAGTCTGCAATGTGAAAAGATCTTGGCTGAAATATGGCACTTCAATTCGTAAAATTTGAGCTCCAGAGATGAGAGCTCACCAACCCAGTAGAAAATTCCTAACCCTAGGAATAAGGTTAATGCACGACCAAGTTAAGAACCGGCAAAGCTGTCACTGGACAGCTTTTGATGTCATGTAATCTAGGTTGTATGACGCGGTCGATGCTTACATTCTCAACACTATTAGCGTTCAAGTCAAAAGCAATATGAGAAAGCGAGCCATCAGAGGAGTATCTTTAATTCAGCCACAATAGGTTTTTCATCGGCGGAAGTTGTTGATGGACAGGAGCTAGGATAACAGTGACAGCTCATATAACAACAAGAGCTTGTACCCGCTGTCTGAGGGTTATGAGTGCTGGCTATCCTTCTCTGCTATGGTGCAGAGGCACTCTATTAAAGGTAGCAAGAATTTGTTTCTAGAATGCAATGCTTTTAGCATCAAAATAGTGCAGTGCTAGACTACTCTCGACTAGTAAACTCAGATAGTGACACACGATATGAAGGCCGAATATCCAGAGGATAAAATGTTAAGAATTTGCACTGGGCCTTTATATAAGTATTGCAACGTGGCCTTTCTGGCCTCTAAAACCTTTTCTTTTTGGTATCGGGTTTTGATTGATTTGCATAAACCCCCAATATGAAGATACAAAAACGTACAGGCTTCTTTGCCTTGATATGTGAGAGTGTCCATTATGGAATAGACAAGACCTTCTGGATATAAGAAATTTTGTAATATTTAATTTTCTAGCTCGATTATTCAATAGGAGATTTCTAATCTAGAAAGCTATTAGGGTTCTGTTGTACCCCTTTATATGCTCTGAC
>Ga0335074_10005130_pt1 | contig 18099 bp, 14 predicted proteins | sample Lox_Sample_23_FD_206715 | JGI IMG/M metagenome (GOLD analysis project Ga0335074, IMG submission 206715) | Soil microbial communities from Loxahatchee National Wildlife Refuge, Florida, United States - Lox_Sample_2.3 | ecosystem: Environmental > Terrestrial > Soil > Wetlands | place: USA... | reverse complement strand
ATCGCGCCGATGACGCTCGTTTTCGTCGTCTGGACCGGATCGTGCTGGTAGTGGATCGGCGAGGCCGGGCAGGCGAGATTGTAAACCTCGTCGACCTCGACAAAGAGCGGGTGGGTCACATCGTGGCGCATCGCTGCGAAGTTCGGCTCGCCAAGCAGATGCTCGATGTTCCCCTCGCCCCCGGTGAAGTAGTTATCGACGCAAAGGATGTTATGTCCCTCGACGATCAATCGTTCGCACAGATGCGAGCCGAGAAAGCCGGCGCCGCCCGTAACGAGTACGCGCTTTTCGATCGGCCTCATTATGGTGCTCCTAGGGCTCCGTTCCCCTGAGCGATCGCACAGAGCACCTGACGCCAACGATCAAAGGCTTGTGTACGTGAAAATTCCATCTCGAGCATCTGACGGGCGCGCTGACCCATTTGACGGACCTTTTGGGGGTCTGACTGGAGATCGAGGAGACATCTGGCGAGGGCATCGCCATCGCCAGGAGGAATGGTCGCGCCAATCCGATACTGCTGAACAAGACGGGCCAGTTCCCCGTCCGGGGCGGTGATCGCGATGATCGGTCGCCCGGCGGCGGCAATACCATAAAATTTGCTCGGAACTATCGTGCCTTCCAGGCTTGGGTTCAGAGATACCCAGTGAACGTCAGGTACACCAAGGGACAGCCTGAGGAGGGACCGATCTTGATACGGTAAGAACCGAAAGTGTGATTTTAGGCCTTGCGCCGCGACGCGTTGGGCAAGTTCGTCGAACTTCTTTCCTCCCCCCATGAGGAGAAAGACAATATTGCCGTGATCGCGCAGTCGCGATGCTGCGGCCAAGATGGTTTCGAACTCGTGACCGCGGCCCAGATTTCCTGAATAGCCAAGGACGAAATGGTCCTCGAGCTTCCAGTCCCGCCGCAGTTTGTTATCCGGGCCCGGTACCGGTCGAATGTCCAGTTCATCGCACCAGTTGGGGATGCAATAGACGCCATCGGCCTGAGCACCGCGTGCTCTGATCCGATCACCCATTTTATTGCCCACAACAACGTTAGCGGTAGCAGCGCGCAGGGCGCTATCGCGCATTCGGTAGAGGAGGGCGCCAATCGGCCCATTGGTGAACGGCACCCCCAATTCAACGGCGATCTCCGGATAGAGGTCCTGCAGCCAATTGACCAGGCGCAGGCGACAACGTTTGGCGGCATGTCGTGCCGAAATGCAAAGCATCGGTGGGTCAGTTTTAGCGACGAGAATGTCTCCCGGCTCGGCCACCCTTGCGATTACCCTCGATACTGACCGGTAAAACGATAGGTAATCCGCGCCACGACCGACGAGTCGCTCACGACCAAATCGGGTCGTTGGAACGCGGTGAACTTCAACCTGTTTGATCTGCTCGATCGGCTCGAGATCGGCCTTTGGATCTCCATAAAGCTGTTGGCTGGTAATGACACACACGCGGTTTCCAACGTCCGCGAGATGAAATGCCAAGTCCGTCAAAATTTGACTTGTCGCGGACTGGTCGGGATAAAAATATTTATTGATGAAGATGATCTGTCGTTTAAGCGGCCATGGCGCCGTGATTTGATCCATGATTTTAATGATTAATAATCGTCTACGCAGAAGACGAGATAGTCTGTTTACCATCTTCTTCTGCGGAACGCCCGCCGGTAAACCGCGATGTCACGATCACCTCGTCGCGAGCAGTATGTTGCAACTGTTCAAGATCGTGGCGCGCACGTGCGAGTACGGCCTCTGAGCGACGATCCCCTCGAATGAGGCTCAAGCCGGTCATGAAGACAATCTTCAAATCGAGCCAGAGGGATGCGTTGGCGATGTACCAGCGGTCGAGATCATTCTTCTCAGTCGCCGAGAGCAAATTTCCGCCGTTGACCTGCGCCCAGCCCGTGATTCCCGGCCGCACGGCAAGACGTGCTGCCGGATTTGCGGGCTGATCCTGCGGCAACAGCGGGCGCGGTCCGATCAGCGCCATGTCCCCGGTCAAGACGTTGAGTAGTTGCGGAAGCTCGTCAAGTCTCGTTTGCCGCAGCATACGCCCTATAACGGAAAGGCGGCTCGCCTCGGGCAAGCGCTGACCGGCCCGATCAAAAGCGGGCTTCAGAGTGCGGATCTTGTGTAAGTAAAATGCGCGCCCACTCATCCCCAAACGCTGTTGCCAAAACGTGACGGGCATCCCGACGTCAAAAAGTGTCATCGCAGCTGCGGCCAAGCACAGAGGCGCAAATGCGATCGAACACATTAGAGCAACGGTGAAATCGACCGCCCGTCGATATCGAAAATAGCGCGATTGCGGCAGGCTCGTCGCATGCCCCCGTAGATTCCGGACAAGGCCAGAGGCTTTATGCTCCGTCGTAAAAAACTCGGGAACGACAACCAATTCGAGGCCGCGCTCGCCGCACACGCGGTTTATCTCAGCTATGCTCTCGGGAGCTAAAGCGTCGGTCTCGACCCCGATGACCACGCTATCGACCCTGACCCCATGGGTTTCGAACTCGCGGATCAAGGACTCAAGGTGTTGCGGCGGCCCAAAAATCTGAGCGCCGCTGACCGACCGACCAAACAACTGTGGATTGTCATCGAGAATCGCAACGACCTTGCGTTGGCTTCCGCCACTGGCCTCGAGAAACCGCATGAAAAGCACTGAGGGGTCGTTGACCCCAATCAGCACGACATGCTCGATCGAAGGATGCGATGACCGGTTTGCAGTGCCTCGCCGCAAGGCGACGGCCTGAGTTAGCGCCCTCACGCCGAGCGCTCCCGCGCAAAGCAACAGCGCGTGAATCGCCGGCAAGGACCGTGGTATCCCCTCTAGGCGAATAAATGAAAACAGAACGAGGCAAGTTACCAATTCGGCGAGAATTACAGCAAGCGCAACACGGCAAATATCAAAAACCGATAAGTACCGCGGGAGCATTCCATCGGTTCTGAAAATTGCAAACGCTGTTAATGTAAATACTACCGATACAACACAGTAAATCACGCCTGCCTCCCCCTGGCCGACGGTAATAAGTGAGCCGTTGCGCAGATAAAGAGCGACAAGCGGCGCTACCAAAGCCATAGCGACATCGGGGAGCGACAGACGCACTCTAATCGCAACACGCGACGTGGGGGCAGGAATTCTCATCTGTCTACCACTACCCAAAAGCCAGCATCGGTTTTGCCGAGGGGGGCTAGCCTCTGGGTTCACTCCCAGATTGCCACTCACTTTGTGGTTGCAAGATAGCGATCGATTAGCGGGATCCGCAAGACATTTTATGAAAGTTTTAACCAAATGATGGTTAACGTCCCTGCTTGTACCCTGGGGGATGGCTTGCGAGAAGCGTTTGTCCGGCCCGATCGGATTACCCGTTGGGGTTTAGGAGAACTCCTGAAATATGCTATTTTATCGCGGGCTGTTGATACGGGGGTATCCAGCGAGTGGGGGCCGATGGGGCGGATTAAATTTCTGTTCCAACGCAGGAGGGGGCTGTGCGCGAGGGGCAATTTAATTCTCGTTTCATCAACGAGCTTGCACTACTGCTGATTCTCAGTCTCACCCTGTGCGGCTGTGGAAGCGGCGCCAAGCCGGTGACTCCGGCCGAGCGCGAGGCGTTGGAGAAAGCGGCGGCGGCGCCGCCGGTATTGCAGGCAGGCGACAAGATACATGTGGTGGTTTTTAACGAGCCCAGCCTTAGCGGCGATTACCAGATCGATCCGGGAGGATTTATCTCGTTGCCGCTCGCGGGGACTGTCAAAGCTGCGGGGTTATCTCAAAAGGAATTGGAAAAAGCGCTTGAGCGCGCATTTAGCTCTGACTATTTAAAGAATCCTAAAATAACTATTGGAATCGCTGAATTCCGACCATTTTATATTGTGGGCGAAGTGGAGAAACCTGGCATGTATCCCTACGCCGGGGGATTGACCGTGCTCAGTGCAATCGCCATAGCCGGGGGAACCACCTATCGCGCCGACCAATCGAGCGTCGATATTGAGCATGCTGGCGAAGACGACATGCACAAGTATGACATGAGCTCGCCAATCCCGGTCCTACCGGGAGATATCATTAAAATTCCGCGACGTTATATTTAAATAACAAGAATATTGGGATTTCAGACGCACTCTGACACATGCGGTCACGTTCCCATATGCGACTGCCTGCTCTTGCGCCAGCTTTGTTGGCAACCCCCCTTTTCTTTTCTTATAGACTGGCTTTGGCTCAAGTCGACGTGTCGCAGTTGAGCGGCAACGCATCTGGCTCACCGTCGGCGCAGATAAGCACGTTTGATAGCAACGATGTTCCAGCGTGGGAGCCTCCCTCTCCCGCAACGCAACCTGGCGGCGCTGCTCTAAGCCTTCAGTTCGCTCAGATAAGCATGGATAGCAGCGATATCCCCGCGGCGGTCCCATCACCACAACCAACGCAACAATCAGACGGCGACGTTATTGGCCCGCAGATCGCCCAACTCGCACCAATCGGTGGCGGATTTGGCACGGCATTGGAAGCTTCACCCGTCGTTACCGATAGGCCGGATGTATTCGAGAGCCCGGGACGTGCCAATGACGCACTCGTCGTTGCCGACTGGCTGATCCATCCTACGACGACAGTGGGATTCGCTTACGACTCAAACGTCAGTCAAACCCCTTCTCCGCAAGGTAGTGCCGGACTGCGCCTTGATTCGTCACTGCTCGCTGAAAATGATAATGGCGTATGGCAAACAAAAATATATTATAATAGCGATGTAATACACTATTTCAGACAAATACCTGGTTACGGTACGGTGCTTTCTGGGCGCGCAGGCGTCGCAGAGACTTTTTTACCCTTGCCCGATTTCATGGTTAATGGACAGTTAGATGTAATGCGGCAACAAGATCAATTCAATAGTCTGGGGACTGAACCCGGCATTATTACCCTTAATCCGACAGGCGTTGGGATTGCGCCGACGACAAATCCCCAATCGTATAATCAATTGTCGGGGAATTTGTCCGTAACCAAAAATTTTGCTCGAACCTTTGCAACTATTGGGGGGGCTATCATCGACATTATTTACGATCATAGCAGCGGCGGAGTCAGTTCGTCGCCAAGCGGGGTGACTTACACGGGGATGGCAAAAGGCGGTTTTTGGCTGACTCCAATGATCTATGGCTATCTGGAAGGAAGCCTTGACGAGAGAAGTTACCTAGAATCAGTCTTTAACTCTTCAGGACATCGATTCCTAGCGGGAGCTGGGACTGATCAACTTGGCCTTTTTAAGGGTGAGATTTTTGTCGGTTATCAGGCAGAAAATTATACAAGTGGCGTGCCCGGTGTCGCGAGTCCGGTTTACGGGCTTCACGGTTACTATTACCCGCTTCCAGAGCTGACGATCAATCTATCGGTCGATGAAACCCTCGGGGTTTCGACCGAGGCGCCCGTCGGGATGACACCCGGGACGTCGACGAAAATCGCGAGCTATCTCACGAGTGCTCAATACGCAATTGCACCCGAATGGTCGGCGACCGGCCGAGCAGGACATATAACGACCGACTACGTCGGCAGCTCTCGCCATGATGGAGCATGGACGGCTGGCGCTACTGTCACATATAATATTCTGCGAAACGTAGGGTTGACGCTCGATTATCAATGGCTACAATTGTCGTCGAATGTCCCTGACGAAGGTTTTCGTCGCGAAATTGCGACGATTGGCGCAACCTGGCGTTATTAAGGGTGCGATAGCGGGTGCGACAATGAGGCGATCGATAAGGATCAAACCGGCGATAACCTGTTTCGCCCTGTCGTTGGTGATCGGGGTTGCGTTTGGCGCCCGCTTGGCGAACGCGGAGAGCGAGCCTGCCGTCGCTAAACAGTCTGAGCCGACTGTCGTTAAACAGCCCGCGTCCTCCGTCGCCAAGCAGCCTGCGCCGACCGTTGCTTCTGTGCCGACCGTTGGTAAAGATCCCGCGCCAACCGCTGCCAAAGAGCCTGCGCCAACCGCTGCTAAAGATCCCGCGCCAACCGCTGCTAAAGATCCCGCGCCAACCGCTGCTAAAGATCCCGTGCCAACCGCTGCTAAAGATCCCGCGCCAACCGCTGCTAAAGATCCCGCGCCAACCGCTGCCAAAGAGCCTGCGCCGACCTTCGTCAAACAGCCCGAGCCGACCTTCGGCAAACAGCCCGAGCCGACCTTCGGCAAACAGCCCGAGCCGACCTTCGGCAAACAGCCCGAGCCGACCTTCGGCAAACAGCCCGAGCCGACCTTCGGCAAACAGTCTGACGTTGCCTACCTGCTTGCACGCTACCCGGAGGGGGGTAGCAACCTGTCAAACGATATCGAGCAATTACTGAAGACGAATCCGTCCTCTCTCAGCGTTCTGATCACAGCCTCGAACAAGGCAGATTTTGCGCAACAGCAGGATATTGGTAAAAGCTTGGCTGATCTGGTTATCGATTACAGCCGGTCAGATACGGGCGAAAACAAATTAATGCTGAAGCAAATCCAAATTGCCCTTGGAGATGCACCGCCGGGGGTGGTCAATGCATTTAAGTTCGATGGCGGCGAAAATGCGTTGTGGAAATTTCTATTGGCTATCGAAATTGATTTCTTTAAAGAACACTGCGTGAGCCCCAGTCATCCCAGATGGGAGCCTGTGCATTTTGGCGACGGCGACCAATTTTGGCAACATCACCACTGTTACGATCACTGGTGAGCCCCCGATCGCCATCCATGAGCTAATTTCCTTTTAGACGTCAATGCGCCTCGCAACGATCATTGTCCTGATCGGGCTAGCGCTTTTCACCTTGGTTCGTGGTGCGTACGTGGTTGGCTTCTCAATCGCGAAGGCCAACATGTTTGCCGATGCCGCCGGCGTGGACCGGGTTCAAGCATGGCAAGACGTCGCGGGTGTCGAAGCGGCAGCGCGGCGGGCTGCGAGGGCGCCTTTGCTATCAGCAACCGATCCGAAAGAGCTGCAGGTCTATGCTCATCAGGTGAAAGCGGCTCTTGAAGTGAGCCCGCTCGCGCCGACTGATTGGCTATCGCTTGCCGGCTTGCGTCTTATCCTCTCAGCACCCGAAGATGACGTGGTGTCGGCTCTCAATATGTCCGTCCTGGCGGGACCCAACGAGGGCGCCGTCATGCTGCAGAGAAGTATGTTCGGGCTCCTCGAATGGGAGCACCTGCCCTCGGCGACACATGCGCAAACCATACGCGACCTGGTAGGGTCGATCCTGGACGACGCCTCATCAGAACAAGCGAATGTTCTGCTAAAGGAGGCTTTGGCATCTGAGTCCTCGGAGACCCGTTCAGAAATCCAAGCGGCGTTGCGTGAGGATGGGATCAACGACAGTCAGCGAGCGCAATTGGGACTCCAATAGGTGCAGCAGCGCCTCACGCTCCTTTCCGGGCAAAGACGCACAGCCGCCATTTAGTGACTGTTTCGCAGCGACGTCCCGGTAGCATGGCGCTACAGCCCGAGGCATGAGCCCCTTGCCGGTCATCGGGAGCGTCGATTAACCATCTTTGTCTAACCAATTGCCCTCAAAAGCCAATTGCTCGGATTAATTGAGAATTGAATCGAAAGGGCGACTATGAGATGGTCCAGCGCTTTGCGGCCGGTCGCACCGGCCTCGACGGGTGGGACATGCGGCTTCACCCGATCGGCGGTAGCATGGAACAATTCGAGCACTATCAAAAGCCAGCCCTGACACGGCGGGAGACCGCCGAAGGTGAGATCGTTGAAAGTGTTGTCTGGTGCGCTTTGATCCTTGGGCTCGCCTGGGCGCCATTTTGGTACGGTAGCAATGATCCAGTGGCGTGGGGAATCAATGCCATCATCTTTCCGGGCTTGGCCATTTTTTACGAATTATCGTTGCTCATCCGTAACCGATCTCATCCCGTTGCACTGCAAGTCGTCATGATCCCGGCAATCCTGCTGTCCATGGTCATTGTTTGGATCGCGATCCAGCTCGCCACCTGGATACCGGGCTTCTTTGCCAATCCGATCTGGTCACTGGCGGGAGGCGCGCTCACAGAAAAGTTGCGGGGCAGCATCAGCGCCGATCGCGATTTGACCAATCTCGCCTTGCTGCGACTGCTGACCGGCGCAAGCGTATTTTGGCTTGCTCTGCAGCTCTGCCGCGATACCACCCGGTCGCTACGGCTAATCGCCGCAATTGCCGCGATCGGCGTCCTTTACGGCCTATACGGGCTGGTAGTCGTCAAGACGGGGCAGTTGGCGGTGCTCAATATCCCCGTCGACGAGAAACGTCTCTCATCGACATTTTATAATTACAACTCATTCGCTACCTACGCCGGGCTCTGTCTCGTTGCGGCGAGCGGTCTCACCTTGTCGCTGTACCGCCAAGGCATAGTGCGCGGTGCTGGCTGGCGCCTTCGCCTCTCCTCCTTCATCGATACCACCGGGCATCGCGGTGCCGTCTTGATCGCCGCCTGCTTTGTCATGCTCGTCGCGCTTTTGATGACCGGATCACGTGGCGGTGTGGTCTCGACCGGGATTGCTTTGGCAATTTTGGGTGCGCTCAGTTTGTGGCAAGGCCGCAAGCACGATGAGGCGCTCAACGGCACCGTGCTGTTTGGCATCTTTCTTGCCGCGGCGACCCTTGTCGCATTTGGCAGCACTTTCGTCGATAAGATCGATACAAGAGGTCTCTCCGATCCGAACCGGCTTCTGGTCTATCGGCTGACCCTGCAGTCGATCCTCGACAAGCCCTTTCTCGGTTTTGGCTACGGCACTTTCCCAGTGGTTTTCCCGATGTACCGCGACCGCTCGCTGAGCGTCGATGGCGTCTGGACCCAGGCACACGATACCTATCTCGAGGTGTTGCAGGGGCTTGGATTGGTGTTTGGCGCCGCCTTGATCGCCGCGATCGTCGTCCTCGTCATCTATGCGCTCAAGGGATCGCTGCGGCGGCGGGAGAACGCGGTTGTGCCGCAAATCACCGTCGGTGCCGCCTGTCTCGTCGGTATTCACTCTTTTGTCGATTTTAGCCTGCAGATCGAGGCGGTTGCGTTGCTCTTTATGGCGCTCTTGGGCGCCGGGGTTGCGCAGGCTGAAAGTTCCCGCCGCTCGCTTGCTGACTAGCTGTTCAAACGTACTGCGGCGCTGTCCAAGAAGAAAATTGCCGTTAAGCCTCCAGCCCCAATTCTGGAAATCGTCGATGCCTGATGGGAATGTGAGTACGCTTGAGATCGATCCGCGCGAGACTGAGCAGCAATTTGATCTGCGGGAAACACTAAGTTTTATTTGGCGGCAGTGGAAATTCGTTCTCGCCATCACCGCGATTGTGATGATCGGCGGGGTCATCTTCCTCTTGCGGCAGACGCCGCTCTACACCGCAACGAGCGAAGTCCTGCTCGACCGGCCCCATCAAAAGGCGCCCGGCGGCGATGTCTTTGTCAATGACGCGCCGCTCGATGTCGCGGCGATCGAAAGCCAAATGTCGATCATCAGATCGACCGTGTTGCTGCGCCGTGTCGTCGAAAAAGAGCGCCTCGCCGGGCAGGCGCCGACGCCAGACCAGGGAGCACCAGGCCCCTCCACGATGGGCGGCGATTTTGGGAAGCCGGCCACCGGGCTCTTTACCCCGCCGGAAATAACGCCGGAGCAGCCGTTACCAGGTCCGAGCGATCTGGATGTGATACCAGGAAACGAGCTCGGCGCGATCGCGAGCTTGCGGGGTGCGCTCAAGGTAACGCGGTTGCCGCAGGGCTACGTCATTGCGATCGCGGTGACCTCGCCCGATCCCAACCGGGCGGCAGCTCTCGCCAACGCGGTAACCGATGCCTATCTCGTCGATAAACTCGATACGCGCTTTGACGCCGCAAAACGCGCGTCGGCCTGGCTCAGTGACCGACTCCTCGAACTGCGCACCCAGGTCCAGGACTCCGAACAGGCCGTGGCCGATTTCCGTGCGGCGCATGGTCTCGTACAAAGCGGCAATGTTACGCTCGACCAGCAGCAACTCTCCGATCTCAATGCCAAGCTGATCGACGCCAAAGCCGACTTGGCGCAGAAGAAAGCGCGGGTCGAGCTGTTGAATTCGCTCCAGGCGAAGGGCGGGAAGCTCCAGGACATGGAGGATCTCGGCAGTGCCGGCGCGCTGCCAACACTGCGCCAGCAGCTGGCGACGCTCAGCGCGCAGGAAGCCGATCTCCTCGCGCATTACGGCCAAGCCTATCCGCTCGTCGTCAATATCCGCGCCCAGATCAATGATGTCCAACGCAGCATCACCGCCGAAACTCAGCGGCTCGCCGCGGCCATCCACAATGATTATCAGCTGGCGGAGGCCAAGGTCGCCTCGCTGCAGAAGTCCCTCTCGGCGGCCACCGGCCAGTCCAATATCGATGATACGACCGCTATCCGCCTCCACGAATTGGAGCGTACCGCCGAGGTCAACAAGACCCTCTTCGAGGACTTTCTCAAGCAGTCCAAGATCACTCAGGAACAGTCGACATTCGAGCCTCAGGAAGTACGGGTGATCACCCCGGCCAAGGCACCCAGCACCCCGAGCTACCCACCCAAAGAACGCTTTATGATCGTCAGCCTGTTGATGGGACTCGGTCTCGGCATTGCCGGTGCACTGGCCAAGGAAAAACTCAATACCGGCTTCACCATGCCAAAGCAGGTGGAGGACCTTTTGGGGCTCCCGGTTCTTGCCTCGGTCAGCCGCATGACCCCGCGCGATCTGACCGTCGACGGCAAAGAAGTGCCGATCTATCAATTTCCACTTGCGCGGCCTTTGTCGCGCTACGGTGAAAGTATCCGCGCGGTGCGCAGCGGTGTCCATTTGAGCGATGTCGACCACCCGCCCAAGGTGATCCAGATTACGTCGGCGGTACCGGGCGAGGGCAAGACAACGTTGGCGCTTTCGCTTGCCGCCTCGGCGGCCAACGGCAAGCTCAAAGTGTTATTTGTGGACGCCGATCTCCGCCACCCCTCAGCCAGCCGCATCTTTGGCATGGAGAGCCACCCCGGTCTGGTCGATTTGTTGGCGGGTGAGGTCGAGGAGGACGCCGCGATCGGCTTCTACGAGCCTGGTGGTTACTGGATGCTTCCGGCTGGCAGCAAAACGCAAAGCCCGACCGATCTCTTAAGTTCGGAACGAATCAAATCGCTCTTCGCCACATTCAAGGACGCTTACGACCTTGTCGTCATCGATACCCCGCCGGCGGGCCCGGTTGTCGATCCGCTAGTCGTCTCGCATCTGAGCGATAAGGTCGTCCTTGTCGTGCGCTGGGCGGCGACAGCGCGCGAATTGGTCAAGGAGATTGTCGACAAGCTGCCGGGTCATCGCCAGGTCGCTGGCGTCGTGTTCAATCGGGTGAATGACAAAGAAGCGCAAAAATACGGAAAATATTCCTACTCGTATTATTACGGCAAACGCTACTATAAGCACTATTACAGCACCTGAGCGGTTTCGCGGATTGTTGAGAAAGACGTCAGATCGTGTTGCGTTGGAACACGGTGAGCAAACAACGAGCCCGCGCACTGGCCTTTCAGTGTCCGCGGCGGCCTCTAGCACACCGGCCGCTGGGCACGCCCGCCGGCGCCGCTTGGCACTCCTCACCCTTTTCATCGTTCTGGCAGGGGTTCTCTATCTCGATCGCCTCCCAGTGCTGCGCGAGGCAGCCCGCCTCTGGATCGTCTCCGATCCGCTAGCGCCGGCCGATGCCGTCGCCGTCCTGGGCGGCGGGGTCGACGACCGACCCTTTGCTGCGGCGGCCTATTATCGCGCGGGTCTCGTCACCAAGATCCTCGTCTCTGATGATTGGATGGGAAAGGCGGCCACTTTGGGCGCCGTCCCCTCGGACACGCAGGCCAATCTCGCCGTATTGCGCAAACTGGGGATTCCCGAGAGCGCGATTGACACCTTCGGCGAGGGGGCCCGCAACACCCATGACGAAGCCCTGGCGCTCGACGCTTGGGCCAAAGCGCACAATGCGCATCGGCTCATCGTGCCAAGCGAAATCTTTTCCGCGCGCCGCGTGCGCTGGACCTTTAACCGTGTCTTGGGGCCCGGCGCGACGATCATCGTTCCCGCGCTCGATCCGCCGCAATACGACCGGAATGATTGGTGGCACGAGGATGCCGGCATCATCGCCTTTCAGAACGAGATCCTCAAATATTTCTCTTACCGCCTTCGCTATTGAGGCGGGTGCGGGAGGACTGGTCGGTTTCGGCGTGGCATGCTCGACGACCGCTGCACTGCACTCGGTGTTATCGCGCGTGGGGCCACGGGTAATCGGGGTAACCGGTGAGCAATTAGAATCGCTGCCGTTTTACCGATTACCCGTGGCCGCAGGCGCAATGACGGACTGGCGCAAACGCGGTCGCTCGAGCCTATCAATATATTGCTGGCCCTTTTTGAGCTGATGATTTCCAACGCCCATTCGATTGGGGTACACGGTCCCCTGAATGCAAAAGCCTTTGCAAAAGCCCTATGTGTGGCATAAACGGCATCTTCGCCTATCATTCGGCCGCCGGATTGCCGAAGGAAGCCGAACTATTAGCGACCCGCGAGGCGATGCGCGCGCGTGGGCCTGATGGCGAGGGGGCTTGGTGGAGCGCCGATGGGCGCTGCGGGTTTGGCCATCGCCGGCTCACGATCATCGATCTCACGGAGGCGGCCAATCAGCCGATGGTCAGCGCCGACGGTCGCTATGTCGTGACCTTTAATGGTGAAATCTATAATTACCGCGAGCTGCGCGCGGAGCTCGCAGCCGCAGGCTCGCGCTTCCGCACGACCTCCGATACCGAAATCCTCCTGCATCTTTATGCGCGCGATGGTGCGGCGATGGTGCACCGGCTGCGCGGCATGTATGCCTTCGCCATCTGGGATGACGCGCAGCGACAGCTGTTTCTGGCGCGCGACCCGTACGGGATCAAGCCGCTCTACACCGCGAATGATGGCTGGACATTCCGCTTTGCCTCGCAGGTCAAGGCGCTGTTGGCTGGCGGGCAGGTCTCGCGCGATCCCGAACCGGCAGGGATTGTCGGCTTTCATCTCTGTGGCAGCGTTCCCGAGCCTTTTACGCTTTACCGGGAAATTCGCGCTCTTCCCGCCGGGCACACGCAGATCATCGATGTTGCGGGCCCGCACGAACCCAAGGCTTTTGCCTCTCTCGCCGCGACGCTCGCCGAAGGCGCGCGCCACGCCGCCCCACCAAGTGAGCTCGCAGGGCGGATCCGAGCAGGGGTGCTCGACAGCGTGCGGGCTCATCTGGTCGCCGATGTCGAGGTGGGCCACTTCCTCTCCGCCGGGATCGATTCTGGTGCGGTGCTTGGCGTGATGCGGGATGCCGGGCAGAAGAGGATCCGGGCGATTACTCTCGGTTTTGATGAGTTCCGGAACACCACGGACGACGAGGTGCCGCTCGCCACTGAGGTCGCGGCGCATTACGGCGCAGAGCATATCGTACGATGGGTTAATAAACGGGAGTTTGAGGAGGATCTGCCGGCGATCTTTGAGGCGATGGATCAGCCGTCGATCGATGGGATCAACACCTGGTTTGTCGCGAAGGCGGCGAAAGAAGCTGGGTTGAAAGTTGCGCTGTCGGGATTGGGCGGTGACGAGCTCTTTGCAGGCTATCCGAGCTTTGCCGACCTACCGCGCTGGCGGCGGCGGTTCAGGATAATCGCCGCGATCCCCGGTTTCGGAATACTCTGCGGAACTTCGATTGGCGCCCTAGCGCCGGGACTTGCCCGTCAACAGCCAAAGGCGTTGGGCTTTCTACGCTATGCGAAGGATTGGGCCGGCCTCTATCTGTTGCGGCGCGGTCTCTTCCTGCCCGAAGAGCTGCACAAAATCCTTGAAGCTGATGTTGTGTCAGAGGGGCTGCGGCGACTCAAACCGTTAAAGCATGTCCGCAATAGTGTGAGCCCTGATCCCGGATCGGATGTGGGTCGTGTCTGCGCCCTCGAGTCGGCTAACTATCTGCGCAATCAGTTGCTTCGCGACGCCGACTGGGCAGGGATGGCGCATGGGGTCGAAATCCGGGTCCCTCTGGTAGATCACGCGCTGCTGCAGGGCCTTTCGCAGTCGATGCCGACAATCAGGCCAGGAGCCGGGAAAAATGCGCTCGCGGCGTCGCCGGTGCGGCCCTTACCTAATGACATTGCGGCGAGGGCTAAAACGGGGTTTGGGGTTCCGGTCGGCGAATGGATACAGTCGGCGACAGTTCAGCGGACTAGTCAAGTTCCAATCTCTAAAGGCGTTGTGTCGCGGAATTGGTCACGAACAGTTCTACATGCTTGCGCAGCTTAAGGCCCGAGGGGCCGATCGACCGTTCTCAAGGGGACATTGACCGCAGAATGAAGGGATACTCTTCCGTAAACGAAGCCTGTTGCTTGGCCTTAGTCAGCGATGCCTTCGGCGGACATGGCGGGATCGCCCAGTACAACCGTGATTTTCTCCGGGCTGTCGCTGCAAGCGCGCGAGTCGCGTCGATCACAGTATTGCCGCGCCTTGGGCCGAACAAGGCCATTGCGCCCACTAAGGTGCTGCAGCAAAAGCCGCATTTTCGTCGATCCGTGTATGCCATCGCCGCCATATGGCATACGCTCAGGTTGCGAGTGGATATCGTATTCTGCGGTCATCTTTACATGGCTCCGTTGGCGTGGCTTCTTGCTCGGCTAAAACGGGCAAAGTTGATTATGCAGATGCATGGGATCGAGGCTTGGCCGCGTCCCACGCGGCTACAACGTGCTGCCGTGGAAGAGGCTGATCTTATTTTATGCGTATCCCGTTATACCCGTGGCGCCGTGCTAAAATGGGCGGACGTCGTACCGGAGCGGGTGGTGGTGGTGCCGAATACCGTCGGCGAGGCCTTCACCCCTGGGGTCGGCCGATCGATGAGGGAGTCCTTAGGTATTGACCAAAGAAAGGTGCTATTGACGGTGGCGCGGATGGATGCGGGACAGCGCTACAAAGGCCATGAGCGGGTGATCGAGGCTATCCCGGAGCTCGTGGCTCAAGGACACGATATCCTCTATATGGTCGCTGGTGAGGGAGATGACCGTCCGCGCCTCGAAGAATGTGCTCGGAAGGCGCGGATCGCGGATCGCATTCGCTTTCTTGGTGCGGTCCCACCAGAGAAAATGATTGACTGCTTCAGGATAGCCGATCTTTACGTGATGCCTTCGACGGGCGAGGGGTTTGGTATTGCATTTATCGAAGCAATGGCAAGCGGTACTCCGGCGTTAGGTTTGGCTGTCGCGGGAGCTAACGATCCTCTTGCAGACGGCGAGTTAGGAAATGTGGCCACTAACGATCAATTAGCCCAAGCGATTTCACACCTCCTTGCTGCGCCGAGGCCTGATCCGGCAGCGCTTTCGGTTCGGACGCGCGCCCGATTCGGCGGCGATGCATTCCGCGAGCGGGTGAGCATGGCGCTGGATCGGGCTCAATCGGCAGCATGAGAGACAGCGCGATTAGTGTACTTATCCTCGAACCCGGTCGCGCCGAGCGGCACTACTGGGGCGATCTGTGGGCCTATCGCGAGCTGTTCGCGATCCTTGCCTGGCGCGACGTAGTGGTGCGTTACAAGCAGACCGTAATCGGTATTGCCTGGGCGCTTCTGCGGCCGCTGCTGACGACGCTGATCTTTACAGTCGTCTTTGGCCGTATCGCTAAATTGCCCAGCTCGGGGGGCGCGCCTTATCCGGTGATGGTATTCGCAGGCATGCTGCCGTGGTTCCTCTTTTCGACAATCCTCAGCGAGGCATCGAGTAGCCTTGTCGGCAACGCTAATCTAGTCGGCAAGGTATATTTTCCTCGCCTAATCATCCCGAGTTCGGCGGCGGTGGTCGCGCTCGTAGATTTTGCGATCAACCTGGCGATCCTCTTCGCGCTAATGCTTTGGTACGGTTTTTGGCCCGGGTGGCAGATCGCGCTATTGCCAGCTTTCGTTGTACTGGCGGTTCTTGCGAGTCTCGGTCCCGCATTCCTACTCACGGCACTCAATGTCAAATATCGCGATTTTCGATACGTCATTCCGTTCATCGTCCAGTTTGGCCTTTACATTTCGCCGGTCGGGTTCTCAAGTGGTATCGTCCCAGAAAAGTGGCGCTTGTGGTACAGCCTTAACCCGGTGGTCGGAGTCATCGACGGTTTCCGGTGGTGCGCGCTGGGTGGATCCAGCGTCATCTACCTTCCCGGTTTCCTACTGAGCCTCGCTGTCGTCGGCTTTTTGTTGTGGCTCGGCATCCACCACTTCCGCCGCACAGAAAAAAGCTTCGCCGACCTAATTTGAAATATCCGACGAAATTGTGGTGCAGAATGGTCGAGGAAAAGTCGCGCATAGTCGATGAGAATAATCGATACAGGCCGATATTTGTCCCCGATCTCAGTGAATACCCATGAGCGGGCAGGCCAGCGCCGGCACCAGCGCCAGATATCCGTGGCTTGACCTTATCCGCGGTGTCGCTGCATTGGAGGTAGTTGCGGGCCATCTCAAATCTTTTATGCTTGATGGTATCGACAAAAATTCGAATTTGTTTGTGAAGATATTTAACATTGTAACGGGACAAGCTCATAACGCTGTTATGATTTTTTTTGTCTTGAGTGGGTACCTAATTGGAAAGCAAGTTTTTGATCGATTCGGTCAAAACTGGTCTTGGATCAGTTACGCTGTGCGGCGATTGTCAAGACTATGGACTGTGCTTGTTCTGGCCCTCTTAATGACTGTAATTTGGGACTATGTGGGGCTACATTTCCTTCACGGAGCGCTGTATCTCGGACAATTAGCAGGGCATCGATATGGGGGCAGCTTGCCTGTGGGGGATATGGGATCAATCCATACGACGACGACGTTTTTTGGAAACCTATTTTTCCTGCAGAATGGGATTTTAGTTGGGTCGTTCGGCGTCAACGGCCCATTGTGGAGCCTGGCAAATGAGTTCTGGTACTACGTCATCTTTCCTCTATCATTTTATGCTGTTTCCTCCATCGGGCGCCCACTGGGACGGATTATCTGTGCAGCGGCGGCGATTGGCCTATGCCTGCTCCTGCCAATTTACGTCGTTCTGTATGGGGGCATCTGGCTTTTTGGCGTTTTCGTTGTCGTGTTGGAAAAACATACCCCTGCGCATTGGCGAGAACGTTACATAAATTTATTAACGATGGGCACAGCTGGTTGTATATTAGCGCTGCTTCTTTACATATGCCCAAGATTTTTGCGAAATGAAGATATTTCTGATTTCATAATCAGTGGAATTTTTTCTATTTTGTTGTTCATGCTTCTTAATCAGGATATAAAGATACCATCTTTGAAGCGCAGTGGCTCATTTGTAGCAAAATTTTCGTATACTCTATATCTTACTCATTTCCCCTTTCTTGCTATCCTGTTGTGCGCACTATCCGATAACCAGAAAATTTCTTTGGGATTCTGGTCATTATTGCTATGTCTTTTGGTATTTTTGATAACTGTTTTATACGCCATCGCTATTTATTATATCTTTGAACGGAATACGACGAAAGTGCAGAGTTACATAGAGGGTCAATTGCTGCGTCGGCTTTTGCCGCTACAACTCAGAATACCCGCGCGGTAGTAGGCAAAGTCGGGGGTATCCGAGAGATTTGACGTATCGCCGGCTCGCGGTCCGCGGGTGTGAAGAGCCACTGGATCGAGCGCAAAGATTTTTTAATTGCAAGGGCGCGCCTTAGCATCAAGTGGTGGCCAGGATGATTGCTTCAATCGGATTGTGCGGGGACGCGGTGATCAATGTCGATGGTTAGGGACGTCGTTATTCGTGCCGAAGGGCTCGGTAAGAAATATCAACTCCGTCACCGGGCCGAAGGCGAGCGGTACGTCGCGCTCCGTGATGTGATGATCCGCGGGCTAGGGGGGATGTGGCAGAAGGCGGCTGGTATAGTGCGCGGTCACACGATTGTTTCCGGCGGCGCGGTCGAGGAGTTCTGGGCTCTTAAGGATGTCAGCTTCGAAGTAAGGCGCGGCGAGGTGCTCGGCATCGTTGGCCGCAACGGCGCAGGCAAGTCGACGCTCCTCAAAATCCTTTCGCGTATTACGGAGCCGAGTGAAGGCCGAGTGATGATCAAGGGTCGGGTCGCGAGTCTGCTCGAAGTCGGCACCGGCTTTCACCCTGAACTCACTGGCCGGGAG
>Ga0335074_10005129_pt1 | contig 18099 bp, 8 predicted proteins | sample Lox_Sample_23_FD_206715 | JGI IMG/M metagenome (GOLD analysis project Ga0335074, IMG submission 206715) | Soil microbial communities from Loxahatchee National Wildlife Refuge, Florida, United States - Lox_Sample_2.3 | ecosystem: Environmental > Terrestrial > Soil > Wetlands | place: USA: Florida... | reverse complement strand
AAGCCCACGATCCGTAAGGATCAACGAAGCAATTCAAATAGGCCCGTGCGGACACGCGGATGAGCGCGCGCGCGTCATTACTGTGCACCTGTTCTGCAGAAGAAATGTGGTCCCAATCTGGTCCCATCTAGAAAGCCGCCGTGGTAGCTAAGCGACACCAGACTAAGGGCTTAGGGTTTCAGCTGCCTAGTTAACAACCCAATGCATTGCTTCACGCACTTGAGAGTCTGAAGTGTCCGATACGGGCTCCTCTCTCCAATCTGTGCGGTGTGGGCAAGAGTATCATTTCTCTTAACCCGGTCACGCACGATTGAATCGACAGCGGCGTGCTATCCTCGTTTGGGCTGCGGAGAGCTGGCAGAGCGGGTGAATGAACGCGGCGGTCTTGAAAAATGAAATCGCCGTTTTGCTATCTGACACAAAATCCAACTAAATCCCTTTGCCAGCCGTCAGACAGCAATACTTCGGGTTTCACCTACTTGCGTCGTTTTAGCCCATTTTGCGCGAGTTTTAGTGACAAATCGGTGACAGCTGAGGGTTTCAACCCCTCGCGCATTTGATTGTCACAAGTTCAACTTCCATTTTTCACCCAAGCAATTTGCAATCGCACGATTTGGAACTCGATCCGTCCTTCCGGGAACTGTAACAATCGCTTGCATCCCCTGCGGTCTAAACACCACGGGGTTTTAACCTCTCGCGCACCTTTGATTGCTCATTCAAAACCCCCAATACAGGAGGGAGGGATGTCCCGAACCAAAGCTTCGGCACATAACCTTCAAACCGGACGCTAAAACGGACATCGAGCGGAAAAGCAACGATCTAAGGTCAGTAAGAGCATGCATATACATCACGTACAATCAGGACATGAAAGTGGCTCCACATCGTGATGAAGAGAGTCGATGATGAGAGTCCGTACACCGATCCATCGGCCACATCATAAATCCTCGACTGATCACTGAAAAACAGTGAACAAAACTGCTGTCAATAGAATGTATATAGCAGAAGGGGGTAGAGGAAATATCTAATTCAGTGGCGCAGAGACAGGAGCGTATCGGCTGGCCTCCTCGGTGGGGTCCATTTATCTGCATCTCCTTTCACCACCTACATCAGCCGATACTGCCGTCGAGGAGCGTGTAGGGCACTTCCCCATGGGCGTCCCTTCACTCCTTAGCACCGTGTTTCCGCGCACGACTGCCTTCACTCTGGTCGTTCAGCAGTCCTCGTTTGAATTTAAATCCAGAAGTCAGAACCTGTTCGGATTTCGGGTAGAGCTTAGACCTAGCCCCCCACGGAGCCGACCTATGAAACGCAGAAGTTGCCAATCACGGTACGCAGGGTTCGCCTTACCCTACGATTTCAAAGCATCGCTGATTAGATGTGGAGTTGTGGCGTTGCTTGTGCTCCTGTGTGGCGGCTTCGCGTGTTCCAGTGCGCAAACAACAAACGCCACGTTGTCTGGCACTGTGATAGACCCATCCGGCAAAGTCGTACCGGGTGTTGAAGTCGCTGTGACTGATACGGATACCGGCCTCAGTAGCAACACCCATACGAACCGCGAAGGAATATACGTCCTGCCGGGGTTGATGGGCGGGCACTATCGAATTGTAGTAACGCACGAAGGGTTTAAGCGGATTGAATTGACGAACGTGACACTCGAGGTGGCTGCATCCGCAACCCGAAACTTTCAACTGGAATTGGGGAGCGTGTCGCAGACGGTCACGGTGGAAGGGAACGCGTTAAACATCAATATCACGGACGGCGCAGTCAGCACCGTAATTAACCGCGAGTTTGTGGACGAAATTCCCCTGAACGGCCGAACTCTCCAAAATTTGCTACCTCTTTCGCCGGGAATCGTCTCGGATCAAGTTGCAGCCACGAATGACGGCTATTCCGGTTATTCGGTCAATGGAAATCGCGACACTGGCAGCGTCTATTGGACCGTGGACGGGATCAGCGGCAACATCGGCGCAGCAACCAATCCTGGTAACAGCTTGCCGGACACACTTTCCGGCGGTTTGACCATTCTCAATACGACCCAGAGCCTCCTTTCGCTTGACGCGCTTCAGGAATTCCGCATTTCCACCAGCAGCTACGGAGTTGAATACGGCGTTGCACCGGGGGCACAGGTTCAATTGCAAAGCCGCTCTGGCACAAACCAACTTCACGGCACGGCCTACGACTACGTACGCAATACTATTTTCGACGCAAACGATTGGTTCGCAGACGAGGAAGGTCTCCCAAAAGCGCCTGAGCAGCAGAATGATTTCGGCGCAACCCTAGGAGGACCTGTCTGGATTCCGCACCTCTATGATGGCCGCGACAAGGCATTTTTCTTTTTCAGCTTTGAGGACTTACATCTCTTGCAACCTCAGCCAGTAGCGGAGCAGCCCGTCCCAACTACTTCCTTCGTCCAGTCGGCGCCGGTGGCGTTGCAGCCTTACCTCAGAGCTTTTCCGGCTCCTAGTACGAATGGAGAAGATTTCGGGAATGGATGGGCCGGTTGGAATGCTTCATTTTCGTTGCCGAGTTCTGTGAAGGTATGGAGCGTTCGGGGTGACTACGCGCTATCCAAATCGACCAACCTATTCGTCCATGTGAACGATACTCCTTCGCGGGTCGGTGGCCTTGTCGACGCTTACAACGCCACTAGCGTGACGAACAACACCATGACAACCGTTGGTGTCACGACCACGCCTACACCGCACCTTTCCAATGATCTCCGATTCAATTTCAGCCGCAGCTATTACGCGGAAACCACGAACCTGCTGCCTTCCACTTTTGGAGGCACGCCGGGGCCCGCCGTTGCCGCGCTGACTCCTCCAGCCCAATACACGGTTGGCGGCGGTGTGTACAGCGACATTGTGTTTGAGGATGACAACCTTCCGGGAGCGGCTGTATTGCTATTGGAAAACGAGCATTCAAAATTGCATCAGTGGAACCTGGTGGATGGGCTGAAGTGGCAGGTTGGGCGTCACTTATTAACGTTCGGCGGAGAGTGGAATCGGCACACCGCGATTCAGGCACCCGTCGCCTATTCACAAACCATTCAGTTTTACGAGTTGGCTTCTGTGGCCTCATCGACCGCAGACGAACTCGATGTGGGATCGCAGCCTTACGTCACTTCGACGATTGATACTCGATCGGCTCTGTACGTGAGCGACACTTGGAGGGCGAATCCGCGGCTGAGCGTCGATTATGGGGTGCGGTGGGAGCTGCCGTTCCCTACATACTTCCAAGGACCCTACGTTCCCGTCTATGTGAACAGCATCGCAAATCTCGCCAGCCCTAACGTCGCGCAGGGACGGACGGAATGGAACATGACGTGGCGTAATTTTGCGCCGCGCCTCGGCGTTGCTTATTTGGTGAGGAACAACGGTAACTTCGAAACGGTGCTGCGCGCGGGCGGCGGTCTTTTTTACTCCACGGAACAGCCGGCCGGAGTTGGAACCGTGGGCTATCCCGACTCGGCGGAAACAACTACCTACGGCGTGCCCTTTCCCGTTGATCCGTCGCTTCTCGTTCCTCCACCAACAGGCGTCGTTACGCCCGACGGTCTAGCGGATAACTCGCTGGTCGGAGTTGACCAGAACTTGGCCGTGCCTCGCGTCTGGGAATGGAACATTGCGGTGGAGCAGGGTCTTGGCGCGAACCAGAGCCTAACGATGACGTATGTGGGTTCCGCGGGACGCAAGCTCTTTTTCTGGCCTGCTATTTTTCCGACGTCCGACAACGTTGCAGCCCTGAATTTTACAGAGAACGACTCACGGTCTAATTACAATGCCTTGCAGGTGAAGTTCGACCGGCACCTCACGCGAGGACTCCAGACGCTCGCCTCCTACACGTGGTCGCATTCGATCGACAATGTGTCTCAGGATAGCTTCCAGTATCAGCCACTTTGGGGCAATTCGGATTTCGATGTGCGGCATGCGTTTTCGTTGGCACTCGTGTACGACATTCCTGGCGCCGAAGCCAACCACTGGTTGAAGGCCGCCACGTCGGGGTGGGAAATCGCCAGCAACTTCCAGGCGCGAACGGGGCTGCCGGTCACGGGACTCTTCGCCCCGGCTCAGTTCCTTCCCAACGGCGAGTACGCATATGTGCCCGCCGAACTTACAGGCCAGACCGTTTATTTGCACGGTTCAGAATATCCAGGCGGTACGGCGCTCAACAGGGCTGCATTTGAAGCACCCTCTGCCGGAACGGAGGGCAACGTAGGGCGCAACGAATTCCGCAATCAAGGCTTTTGGCAGGATGACATATCGTTACAGAGGAAGCTCGCGTTAGGTGAAAAATGGGGTGCACTGCGGTTTCGTCTCGATGCTTTCAACGTGTTCAACCACCCAAACTTTGGCGGCTATTTCGTCCGGAATTTGACATCGTCATCACTTTTTGGGAAAGCAGTCAACATGGCAAATTTCCTGGGGGGATCAGACGCAATCTACAACCCCGGCGGGCCGCGTTCGTTGCAGTTATCGCTGCGCTATGAATTCTAAGTGACAGCAAGTGAGGCGTCGAGCGAATCAGATCGGGAGAAGATGAAAATGATCCGGAATGCACCGTCGAGGTGCGCACTTTTGTTTCTTGCTTCCGGTGTGCTGCTCTCGTGTCCACGGCTGCCAGCTCAGCAGGCTGCTGCCCAGTCCTCGGCGATGGCACCATCCTCCCAGCAGTCGAGCGTCGAAGAACAGCTGTTGCAACATCTCCCCGAAAATTGGCGGCCGATCGCGCGTCGCTATCGCATCTTCAATGGCTCGTTTGCGCCTTTGCTGCAGATAAAGGGCGAGAGTGAGATGGACGACGTGGTACGCGAAGAAGCGATGCAAAGGCTGATCGTCTCGGAGGGCGCTGAGAACTTTGTGGTAGCGCATCTGGATGACGTGTTGGCTAGCGCCTCTATCGCAAATTCGAGGCAGGAGGGTCGCGTTTTGGGGCCCTTGCTCTTCGATATAGCTTACAGTGATAACTGGCTGCATAGCTCTCTGGCGGTTCCTCTGCTGGAACGTGAAGCCACCAGCGAACCCGATCCAGAAATTTCGCTCGACGCACTGCAATCTCTGCAGATATTGGAAGCCGCGCGCACTTTAGAGACAGTCGAAAACCGACTGCTGAATCTTACGGGCGCCGATTATGCCAGCAACAAAGCGGAAATCGATGGGCTCGAATCTGAGGAAGAGGACTTGTTTTACATACGTGACCAGATTGACCTGCCGCAATTTAAGCGCGACCCGCCGCCCGTATTCCACGTGCCGACGAAAAGCAGTTCCATTCGTGTGGTGATGATGGGCGATTTCGGAACGCGCGGTGAGGACCAGCACAGGGTCGCGGCGGCGATGGTCGAAGAAAATAAGAAAAAGCCATTCGATTTCGGAATCACGCTAGGCGACAACTTCTATGTGAATCTCGCCAACACCGACGATCCAAACTGGAATCTTGCATTCGAAGATCTCTACGGGCCGATGAACATCACGTTCTATCCTTGCTTCGGCAATCACGATTGGGGAGGCGAATATCCGGCAATTGAGCTGGCTTATTCCGCAAAGAATCGACACTGGGACTTTCCGGCACCCTACTATACCTATGCGGCCGGCCCAGTGCAGTTCTTCGTGCTGAACGTTCAGTTCGAAGGTCCATGGCCGGTTGTTCCAGCCTCGGAGTTGCGGTGGCTTCAAACTCAGCTCGATGCGAGCAAAGCAAAATGGAAGGTGGTCTATGGACACGTTCCGATTTACACGACCGATATCGGTTTTCCCGATCTCATTACGAAGCTGTTGCCGGTTTTGAAAGGGCGGGCCGACGTATATATCTCGGGGCACATTCATAACCTGGAACAGCACAAGCCGGTACAAGGCGTTAATCTCTTCGTGATCGGAGCAAGCGGGCGCGGTGAAGTTCCTGTGCACGCTGATCCGGAGACGATTTGGGCCAAAGAGGCTTACGGTTTCGGCGTTCTCGAAGCGGACGACCATACCCTCACGATTCACATTCTCGGCGAAGACGACAAAGAGATGCACTCTGCGACCTTCCACAAATAGCTCCGATGCTCACGCGACGCGAACTCCTGTCTTTGGCTGGCAAAGCGAGTGGCGCACTGCTCCTGGGTCCTTCCGCTTTTGCGAGCCTGCGAAATTCCTCTCCAGGACTGACACTTCGCGTCGGCCCAACGAAGGTTGAAATCGCTCCAGGCAAAGTAATCCAGACCGTTGCGTATAATTACGGCATCGATGGCTCGCCATTACGCATGCACGAAGGTGAACCGGTTCACGTCCAGATTGCAAACGACTCGGATGTGGAAGAATACGTGCACTGGCACGGGTTTCTCGCTCCAGCGAGCGTCGATGGAACGATGGAAGAAAGAAGCCTCTCAGTTGCTCCCGGCGGCACAATCGACTATGTAATCGTCCCGCGACCCGGCGGTAGTCGCTACGTCCATTCCCATGCGATGGCTGGGCACGATCTCACGCGTGGCACCTATTCCGGGCAATTCAGTTTCGTATTCGTTGAGCCCAAGGCGAGCTTCGGGGATTATGATCAAGAGGTTTTTCTTTCCACGCACGAATGGGAAGGCTACTTCACAAACGAGGAGCTGGACGAAGAAGCTACGGAGACGCCCGATCAGCGGCTGCGCGAACATGTTGCGTCAGAAACCGAACCGGATCACTGGGAAATCGCCTACAAATCAGCGTCAATTAATGGCAAGGCGCTCAGTCACGGCGAGCCAATACGAGTCAAAGAAGGGCAACGTGTTCTTTTTCACATCCTGAATGCAAGTGCGACCGAGAACATAAGACTGTCTCTGCCGGGACATACATTTCACGTGGTGGCTTTAGACGGCAATCTAGTGTCGAGGCAGAACGACGTAGTCACCCTGGAGTTAGGCGTCGGAGAACGTGTCGATGCGATCGTCGAGATGCGCACACCGGGCGTTTGGATTTTTGGCTCGAATGATGACGTCTCACGTGAGCAAGGTATGGGAGTCGTTATCGAATACGCCGGAAGAGTTGGTAAGCCAGCTTGGAGAGACCCAACCGGGCAGGATTGGGATTATTCGCTCTTCTCAAATGCCGAGACACCGGCCAAAGCAGACGTAACTTTGCCGATGGTTATTGATCGAGTCATGCAAAGCCTAAAAGGATTCGAACAGTGGCTGATCAACGGCCACGCCTATAGCGATGGTGACGCGCCAACAATCTTGCACAGCGGCGTGCGCTATCGATTTTCATTCACGAACAATAGTGACGATTGGCACCCTCTGCATTTCCATCGGAGCCGCTTTGAGCTGATTTCAATTGACGGCAAGCCGACCACTGGCATTTTCAAAGACGTCTTCGTCATAAAACCGTTCGGAACGGCGATAGTGGACCTTGTTCCCATTGAACTCGGCCTGACGTTATTCCATTGCCACAACCAGTTACACATGGATTCAGGTTTTAAAAAGGTGTTCAACACTATCTGAGTCGGGACGCTGCTCTGTCGCGAGTCGTCTTTAGGTGAAACTTGAGTTCCAGAACACAAAGTGGCGCCAAAACAGGAGAATCCTTGCTGAAGGGGTGGTTTCTGTTCCTTGCCGGACTACCGCTGACTTGCTCATTTCCGTGCATGGCTCAATGTTCGAGACACGCGGCACTCAATCAGTATGAAAGAGGGCAATTTATCGAGGTTGCATCCGCCGATCGGTCCTCAGCGTTTGCGCAATTCCTGTCCGAGCCTGGGTGTTCCAAGCCAATGCTAGATTCCTTGGTTCGGCTAGGCGCCACAATTGATTACGCAGACGAGCGATCTGGCTACTTCTTGGTTACGATTTCTCGGGGGAAGTTGCTCGATACGCTTGATATTGCGGGTGTCGCTTATGCATATACTCGTAACGACAGTCGTTTGTATCAGGGCGACGCTGCTGAGGTTCCGCAGGGCGACCGCAAAACCCAGTCGGCCTCACCGATTGAGATTCCCTATCCCAAAGTAACCATGACGATTCGTAGCGATGGCCCTTATTTTGCTGCCAGCCAGATAGGCTTGACCGAGCTTTGGCAGAAGCATCCTGAAGCTGACGGCCGCGGCGTTCGCGTCGGCGTCGCGGACGATGGCTTTGATCTACTTCATCCAGAGATTGGCCAAGCCAAGGATGCGCAGGGAAACCTCGTCCCCAAGGTGGCCGATATTGAAACGCTAACCATCCCGGATGACGACAGCAACTGGGTGCGCTTCGGAGATCCTTTTCGCACAAAGAACCAAAGCTTTGAAGCGGCCGGACGCACTTGGAAGGTACCGAAGGACGGAACCTATCGCTTCGGCATTTTCAGGCAGGACCTGTTGTTGGGCCCTGAGGGAAATCCGCAGACGAGGAAACTGAAGCTGGCCGTGGGCGTACTGTGGGACGAACAAGCTGGTCGAGTATGGGTCGACACAGACGGAGACGGAAGCTTTAGAAATCAACGCGCTCTCGGCGATTATGGCGTAACGCATGATGTCGGTTGGTTCGGCGATGAAAATGGCGATAACGACGACCGAATACCATTTGGTGTGAAGATCGATCCCGCGCACAATGCAGCGTATATCCGCATCGCAGCGGAGCACGGAACCTATGTCGCCGGTGCGCTCGCCGGAAATAACTGGAGTGGCGGTTTGTTCGGTGGAGCTGCTCCGGCCGCTCAACTCATCGACGAGAACATTACGCGAGCAACGCTGCTCGCCGCAATCGTGAGGCTATTTGCTAGGCGGGATGTCGATATCGTCAACTTTTCTGGCGGAATAGGGCGCGGTTGGTACACAGGTGCGGATGAAGGAAAGGAAGACTTCGAGCAGCATGTAATCGAACGGGCGACTGCGGTGTATGACAAGCCCTTTGTGGCATTTTCCGCGGCAGTCGGTGCGATTCACGTGAATGATTATGCAGGTCCGGAGATGCTGCGGCGCAATCGGCAGATCGGACCTCCTTACAAAGATACGATCAACAGCTTTGTTTGGTGGTCGGCGAACGGCATGGTCAACAATGTGCTTGCGCCTTCTGCGAATCTGGAAGCTCAGTCCAGATACGACCCAATTGACATTACTGAGAAGGATGGCAAGCGACACGGCTTTAACGACAGACTTGCTCCAATGGCGCCCAATGGATACACGATAGGAGATAACAACTCTCCTGCGATCCCGATTGTCAGTGGCATTTTGGCTGATTTGATCAGTGAAGCCCGGCGGAAGCACATCCGTTATAACGCGCTCCGGCTGAATAACGCTATCTTTACGGGGACCCGGCTGCTGGAGGGTATTCCAGCCTCGCAACAGGGCTATGGCTTGGTAAACGCCTCCCAATCCTGGCATCAGCTTGCGAGAATGGCGCGGGCCGACGATCCAAACAATCCTGAACTGACCTATTTCACAGTCTCGCGAAAAGAAGCAGGTAAGAGCGTAGAGGTTCGGGGTTTCCACGCCGATCTGTCTGCTCCCGGTAAAGAATTAAATGGCGAGATTTGGATCACTCGTCATGGGGGCTATGCCCAAGGACGAAAGTATACCTTTGCTTTGCGTGGCAATGACGGGACCTATACGCTTATCGATCACGAAGCAATTCTAGTCCGAGGCAGGCCTGTACGCGTCCGGTTTCGCGCAGGCGGTGCCTCTGGTTGGCATCTTGCTTTTCTCGAACTGCGGGACACGTTGGCCGACGCTGTTATGCAGGATGTGCCTTTCTCCGTGCGAGTACCGGATAAAGGCACCGATATCGCGCCGGGAGTAAAGAAATACGAATCCACAATTCCGCCGCTTAGGAGTGAATATTGGTACGTTGCGCTGGACGACAGCGTACAAGCGGTACGTTACGTCATGCACATCCCATACACAGGCCCGGAGATGATTTCGACGCGCTCTTTCCCTGGCGCCGATTACGACACAGAGGCCCAGCCTCCAGGCGAGGCAGTTGACGCAGCGCATCACGTCGGTCCCATCGAAAGGCTTGAGTCTCTCGTCACCAATGATGATCCGGGGAACCAGGAGATTTTTTGGGAAAACCGGGGGCAGCCGGAATACGCAACGCAGTATGACGGCCCTTCTCCCGATATTCCGATTCATGCGGAACTGACTGTCTCGAAATATGGCGTCAGTATCAAAAGAGCGGGTGATACGCTGACCATCACTAATCATTTGGCCGCGGTTCGTGGCAGAACCGAAGTGTATGACGCAACAATTCGTACCGAAGTTCTAAGAGCTAACGGGCCGCATGCGTTCGGAGAGTTGGACAGGCAGCTGCCTGCCGGCCTCTTTCAATGGCGTTTTCGCGTCATCCCGCGGACAAGATTGCAGACGCCGGTTGATGTGTATGTGCTGAACTGCTCTGGTAAGAACGGCTGTTATATCGCGGCGCAGCAGGAAATATCGAGTACGAGCAAAACAATAGTGATCGATAAGCCGCAAATGGGCGCTTGGAGAATCGTTGTCCGCAGCCGCGAGCCAGTCTCAACACTAGTTTCATTCTCTTGCCGTGAGGCGCTCCTCTCGGGAGGCGAGAGCAACACGGAAGTTGACAGCGATCACGCTAACGCTTCCTCGTGGACCTTGCACTTGCTGGGCAAGACTCGCAATGTCCAGTACGCCGCCTTTCGAATTTCGGGCATGCACGGCAATGAAGATGAAAAAGAAGGGCTGTTGATTTCGATGACTCCCTTGGACGCTAACGCACCCTAACGAATGGTTCCGATCTCGGACAGAATGACCCTACTGCCAGCAGGATGAGGGCACCTCCTGCCCGAGTTGGTGAGGCCAGACTTCGCTTTGCTGAGCACGCTTTACGGCGCTGGCTTTCTGAGACATACAAACCTCCTCCGTGCGGAAAATGTAAAAAACAGACTTTCGAAACATGTCCGCCAAGATTGCCATCCCATCCGCAATCTCCCCGAGTTGAGAATCGCGTCGGGCGCCGGCCTATTGGTCTGCTTTGGCGGCCTGTTAATTGAATTCTCGGCGGATCGGATTTCCCCAAGCCGCCTTCAAGCCGAGGCCGCGCTTTCTCGACTCATGAAGCCCCGAACGAGTTGCGCAATCTCATCGGCCGCGGTGTCCAGCGCGAAATTTCCGCCGTCCACGATGCGCTTTGGCCTTGGGAACGTGGCGCGCCGCGTCGTTGCCGGCGACAGCAGATTTCTGCGCAGCGCGGCTTCGTTGGCAGCGTGATCGGCCCAGAATGCGCGCCGCGTTTTCCGATTCTCGCCCAGACCGCACTTTTCGAGGAATCTGCGAGGGTCGGAGAGCCGGCGAGGATCACCGCCAACATACCCATCAGGGATAGAATTTTCCGCCGTTCAGTTTCATGGTGTTGCCTCCTTCCGCATATCGCTACATCGGATTCGTCGAGTCCTCAGGCCCACTGATCAATCGAGACGCTTCGGCCGTAGTTCATGTTGCCGACCTGGAAGAAAGCGTTGGTCTGGCCGCCCGCGACGACCAGGTTAATGTCATCGGGCTTGGGAACGACGGGAATGCGTACGTCGTCCGCCGCATTCCACCATGTGGCCATGGGCTCTTCGCCCTTAAGCGCGCGCGGATAGATCCAGACGTGCGCGAGGAACGACTCGCGATATTCGCCGGCCGTGACGGTGGAATTCGTCCAGAGCCACTGCTGCAGCTTTTCCTTGGTGTCGTAACCCTGCTCAACGAGCCCATCGACCGTGAGCGGATCGAGGACGACCAGAATGTTGAACATGCGAGCCAGCGTCGGGAACATGCTGCTGATCTGCTGGTCGAATTTCGGCATCACCGCTCCTGCGCCCCTCGCGCCGTGACCCATGCGGACGTCCCAGCCGTTGAATAGGCTGACCACGTTCTCCTCGGGCTTGAATCCTTTCTGAACGTGGAAGGGAGTCCATTTGCTGTTCTTCTCATCTTCGGCGATCACCACATTGTTGTAGTTCAGGTTGTTGCCCTGCCCGCCCCAATACGTCTGACCGGGGATGGAGCCGGCGCCGAGGTTCTTGCCGAGCAATGACCAAGCGCGTCCGATGGTAGCGTTCGGCTGGGCAAACGGGCTGAGCGCGCCAGTGGAGTAGTTCATACCCAGCGTGTCGCGAATGGGTCCGTTGATGACCATTGCATAACCAAACGAAGTGGTTGAGCCGCCCAGGGCGAGCTGGCCCGTGGACGCTATCGCAAGGACGATCGGAAAATACGATGGCTCGCATCCCGCCATCACCGCGTTCACGGCCACATCTTTCACCGTATAGGTCCAGCCGCTCGCTTTTCCGACGACTTCGTCGGGTTTGTGGCTTGTGCCCTTGAGCATGGCCTGCACTCTTTGTTCGGTGGGAATGATGATGGGCATGTAGTCCGTCATTTGGTTATCCATGAAATACCGCTGGAGGTTATCCGAAGTCTCCGGACCAAAGGACGACGGCCCCGCAGGAACCGGGAAGAGCCCGGATTTCTGGTCTTCAGCAGTCAGAGGCAGGGTAAGGCCGTCGATTACCTCCTTCATGAAGTTCACATTGGTAATCGGATCAGGTCCGTTCAGTACCGCGAGAGTTTCCTCGGGCGTCTTGCCCCACATGGGATGCGGCGTGTACGCGATGCGAAGAGTCGGCATGCCGCGATCGGCGGCGGTGGATTTCGCCAAATCGTAGTAGGCGCGGGTGACGACGGCCACGCTGGGAACGCCCATTTTCTCCATCGTCACGCAGTGGGTGACGGTAGCGGGCGTGCAGCCCGCGCAATGGCCGATGGCCATGATCGTGGCGCTGGCGTTGGCTTTGATTTCCGCCCAGAGCTTTGGATCCGGCTCGGGATAGGTGCCGGCCTTTTTCCGGGAGACGACTTTGACACCGGGCATGTTCTGCTGAAACCAGACGCCGACTTCGCGGATGACCACGTCGGCGCTCATGAAGCCAGTATCAACCAGATAAACGGTCTTACCGTCTAACCTGTTGACGCGAGGGGCCAAGGGATAGCGCCTCACGGGCGGAGGAGTACCCTTAGGCGACAGCGCCGTGAATGTCGGTTCGCTGCTGGCGCCTCGTTCGGCGCCGTTATCTTTGGTTGGCTGCGCTACAGCGGGCGACCCGGCCAGAAGCACCGGAGACACCCCCAACAACGACAAGAGTTTTCGCCGATTCAGTTTCATGATGTTGCCTCCTCGAATCTATGAAATCCCAAGTGCAGTCGGTTCGGAATTGTAGACCTGCGGCCGACTGTGCTCGCTGGCCGCAGGTCTAGGAACTACTACGCCCACTTATCGATCGAGACACTCATGCGGTAACTCATGTTCCCGATCTGGTGGTAGGGGTTGGTCTGCCCTCCGCACACGATGAAGTTGAAGGCCTCCGGGCTGTGCCACTTGGGGAAGACGGAGTCGTCCATCAGGCCTGCCGCCTCGGGACCGCGCGGCGGGTAGCTGAACAGACTTGACTTGACCTCCTTCAACGTGGTCGTCGTATTCTTCTGCAGCCAATCGGCGAGGTCGTCCTTGGTCTTAAAGCCAAGTTCAACCAGGCCATTTGCCACGAGAGGATCCAGTACGACAAGGACGCCGAAAAGGGAAGCGAACGGCGAGGCGTTGTGAGACATCGCCTCGTGGAAGTGGGGAATTGGCTTGATGCCGAGACCCCTACCTCCTTGCCCCTGCTGGATTCCGAACCCGAAGAAGAAGCTGACTACGTTGTCGTCGGGCTTGAAACCCCTCTGCACGTGGAACGGACCCCATGGGTTGTCCTTCTCATTTTCCGGAATGATCAGGTTGCTGTAGTTGATGACGTTCCCTTGCGTGCCCATGTAGGTCTCGCCCGGGATTCCACCGCCGTCGAGGTTGCGGGACATCAGCGTCCACGCCCGCCCGATGGTGGCGTTCGGCTGAACGAACGGACCCATCGCTCCGATTCCGTAATTCATGTTGAGCTTGTCGCGAATCGGCCCGTTGATCACCGCCGCGGATACGAGCGAGTTCGTCGAACTGAAAAGCGCCGAGATTCCCGTCGATGCGATCGCCAAGATAGTGGAGAAGTAGTCGGGCGTCGCGCCCGCCATGACGGCGTTCACGGCGACGTGCCGCACCGTATAGAACCACGGCGGAAACGCGCCCTCTGCCGGCGTCATCTTGCCGATCACTTCGTCCGGCTTGTGGCTCGTGCCCGCAAGCATCGCGTCCACGAGGTCGTCGGTCGGAATGATGATCGGCAAACCGTCCGTCATTCCGTTGTCGAGGTAGTACTGCTGGAGGTTTCTCGAGCTGTCTGGTCCGAAGGTGGGGGCCCCGACCGGAGGTGTGATCGTTCCGGACTTCTTCTCATCGGGTGTCAGCGGCGTGGTGAGTGCGCTGATCACTTCCTTCATCAGCGGTTTGCCGGTGACGGGATCGTTCCCTTCGAGGTATGCGTACATTTCCGCGTCCGTCTTGCCCCAAACCGGATGCGGCGTGAAGACAATGCGCTCGTCGGGCATTCCGCGCTTGGCGGCGTTCGTTTTGGCGAGATCCTTGAACGCGATTGTCACCATCGGAGCCGAAGGCAATCCCATTTTCTCGAACGTGATGCAGTGCCCCACGGTCGCGGGAGTGCACGTGCTGCAATGTCCGATCGCCATGATCACGCCATTCGCCTTTTCCTTCATCTCCGCGAAGAGCTTGGGATCATCGTCGGCAAAGCCGCCAGCCTTCAAACGGTATACCGTGGTTACGCTCGGCATATTCTTGCTGAACCACAGCTTTACTTGGCCGAGGAAAGCATCTGCGCCAGGAAAACCGTCGGACACGAGATAGATTGTCTTGCCATCGAGCGTGCTGAGCCGTGGCGCCATCGGAATCAGCTGGATGGCGGGCGGCATGCCTCTAGGATTGAGCGCTGTGATCTTGCCAGGTTCCATCTTGACCATCGGCGCTGCTTTCGGCCGCTCCTTCCCAAACGCGGGGACGGCCGCCAGCACAGCCGGAGATGCCCCGATCAAGGACAATAGTCTTCTTCGATTCACTTTCACGTGTGATCCCTCCTATTGATTGCGCCCGCACGTGAACGTGCGGCGGTGCCTATTCGCAGCCATGCGCCGAAACGCAGGCGTGCGAAAGAGAATCGTTGGTGCGTTAGTCATGGTTTCGAAGACAACCGACGCTGCCTCCTACGTCCATTTGTCGATCGAGACGCTTCTCGCGTAGCTCATATTCGCGATCTGGTAATACGGGTTCGTCTGGCCGCCCACCACAACGACGTTGATCAGAGATTTATTCGGCCACCGCTGGATCAGATCGCCGTCTTTGAGACCGGCCGCCTGTGGCCCTCGCAGGGAGAACCCGCCCGTGAAGAGCATTGTTCTGGCGTCTTTCACCGTGAGGGTTGCGTTCCGCTGCAGCCAGTCGCAGAGCTTGTCCTTCGAGTCATACCCGAGCTCGACGAGATCCTTGGCAACCAGCGGATCCAAGACCGCCAGCGCTCCAAAGATCGACGTGAGCGGGGTGAAGTTGTATAGCAGGCCCTGGTCGAACTGCGGCACCGGCTTGACGGCACTGCCCAGGCCACCTTGACCTTGCGAGATGCCGTAGCCGAAGAATACGCTCGCCACGTTTTCCTCGGCCTTGAAGCCTTTTTGAACGTGGAAGGCGGTCCAGGGCGTGTCCTTCTCGTTCTCCACGATGATCAAGTTGTTGAAGTTGACCACATTGCCCTGCGTGCCCATGTAGGTCTCGCCTGGCAAGCCGCAGTTGCCGAGATTTTTCGAGAGCAGCGTCCAAGCGCGACCGATCGTGGCGTTCGGCTGTGAAAAAGGCCCCATGGCGCCGATCCCGTAGTTCATGTTCAGTTTGTCGCGGATCGGCCCGTTGATCACGGCTGCGGTGGCGAAAGAGTTGGTCGAACTTGAAAGTGAGGGCAGGCCACTTGCGGAAATGGCAAGAATAATGGGCAGATACTCCGGCTCGGCCCCCGCCATGACGGCGTTGATGGCCACATGTCTGACGGTGAACTTCCACGCCGGGAATGAGCCGCGGGCAGGGGTCAATTCGCCGATGACTTCATCGGGATCGTGGCTCGTGCCTTGGAGCATTGCGTCGACTTTGTCCTCGGTGGGAATGACGATGGGCATGAAATCGGTCATTCCGTTGTTCATATAAAACTTCTGCAAGTTCGCGGCATTGTCCACGAATGTCGGGGCGCCGATGGAGGGAGTAACCGTTCCCGTTTTCTCGTCGTCGGCGGTGAGCGGGTTCGTGAGCGCGCCGATCACTTCCTTCATCAGCGGCTTGCCCGTCACCGGATCGTTGCCCTCGAGGTACGCATACATCTCCTCCGGGCTTTTGCCCCAGACCGGATGCGGCGTAAAGCAGATACGCTCGTCGGGCATGCCCCTCTTGGCCGCGTTAGTTTTTGCCAGATCCTTGAACGCAATCGTTACCATGGGAGCAGAAGGAATGCCCATCTTCTCGAACGTGACGCAATGCCCGACCGTCGCTGGCGTGCACGTGCTGCAGTGGCCAATCGCCATGATCACGCCATTGGCTTTCTGCTTTATCTCGGCAAACAATTGCGGATCGTCGTCTGCAAAACCGCCCCGCTTTAGCCGGTAAACGGTGGTTACGCTCGGCTTGTTCTTGCTGAACCACAGTGCGACTTGCTTTAAGAAAATGTCGGCGCCCGGAAAGCCGTCGGATACGAGATAAATCGTCTTCCCGTCGAGCGTGCTGAGCCGTGGCGCCATCGGAATCAGCTGGATGGCGGGCGGCATGCCTCTCGGATTGAGCCCAGTGAGTTGGCTAGGCTCCATTTTGACCATCGACGCGGCTTTCGATCGTTCTTTCGCAAAAACCGGAGCTGCCGCCAGTACGGCCGGCGAAGTTCCGATCAAAGACAAGAGCTTTCTCCTGTTTACTTTCATGGATGATCCGCCTCCAATAGCTTGCGCCTGCACGCGAACATGCGGCGGTACCTGTTCGCAGCCCCCACGCGAACGCGAGCGCGCGAACGAGAATCTTTGGTGCGATGAGTTATGGTTTTGAAAACAACCGACGGTTGCTTAGGAGTGGAGCTCTCAAGTAAAGCCTTGGAGCCAGGCGAGGTAGGCGCACTGGGAAGAGAAAAGACGGGAAACCGTCTGACGCGGCAGCCGTGTTACGGATCCCATTGCATGTCCCCTAACGGTGTGGAAGATACCACAACCCTAGCAAATAGACCATACCAGCGCAGGGTAGGTTTCATTAGGGGCACGGCGAACTCCGACGAGTGCATCATCCAGCTCTGTCTCGGCCTCTATGATCGCCAACCATGGCGCGCCTCACTCTGGCCCAGAAGATCGCGGCGATCACTTTGTTGGTCTGGAAGAAAGGAGCGAGGGCCACCCCTTCGGGGTGGTTATGCGAGCCTGAAACTTTCTCAGAGAGCTTGATAACCGTGAGAGTAGGCGACGCATTCTAAAATCTGCGGCACAACATAGCTCGAGAGCTAAGGCCGCACGCACTCTGGAGCGTTCCTGCCCGATAAAGGAGCATGGCTCCGGCATTGGAGATTGTGACGACGGTGGCGGCATTGTCCTGAATTAAGGATAGTGGTCCGACCCCGCTGGAGAGATTGTGCAGGCTTCGCCAACCGGGCCGAGCCATGTTGAATTCAACGTGTGGAGGCTAGCGTGAAAGCCAAGTGCCGCTCACAAGATGGGAAGAATAAAATGGCGGGTCTTGTCGGCCGTAAATAAATGAGTCGAAAACAGAGAGATCACAATCGCCCAGGCGAAGACCGGCCACCAACGCGCCAGGGCAGACACACGCGGCGGGGAACCCCGTTCTAAATTGTGAGCGTCGCATTCCACTCTTCTGACGGCGTTTCGTTCTTCATCGAAACGGGCGCTCCGTTGCTAGCCCGACTAGGTTTAATCGCAAAGGGATGATCAGTGGGCGCATGCTTCAGGAAATAGAGAGCGCAGTTCTTTTAGGCGGCGTAGGAGACGGTCTGCTGAGTCAGCGCTTGGCCGTCGGCGAACCCACTCGAGGAATGCAAGCACGAGAAATACGAGCCCACATAGGGGGTTGAACAGTCGCCTCTTCCAAGTCGACGGAGAACGTTGGCCGCCCCAATCTTGGGCGGTACGGCGGGGCGAAAACCACGCTTCGGGAGCAGCATATCCTCTGCCGTCGGCCGAAGGGCCGGAGATCAT
>Ga0335074_10005128_pt1 | contig 18099 bp, 14 predicted proteins | sample Lox_Sample_23_FD_206715 | JGI IMG/M metagenome (GOLD analysis project Ga0335074, IMG submission 206715) | Soil microbial communities from Loxahatchee National Wildlife Refuge, Florida, United States - Lox_Sample_2.3 | ecosystem: Environmental > Terrestrial > Soil > Wetlands | place: USA... | reverse complement strand
CGCTCGACGATGATCTTTAAATCCGCCGGCGTATAAAACTCCAGCCGCAGAACGATGCCGAAACGAGCGCGGAGAGGCGCCGAAATCAATCCAGCACGTGTTGTCGCCCCGACAAAAGTGAAAGGCTTGACTTCAAGCGTGTGCGTGCGCGCCGAGGGCCCCTGCCCGATGATGATATCGAGCTTGTAATCTTCCAGGGCGGAATAGAGAAGCTCTTCCAGCACCGGCTGCAGGCGATGGATTTCGTCGATAAACAGGACCTGCTTTTCCTGCAGGTTGGTGATAATAGCCGTGAGATCACCCTTGATCTGCAACAACGGCGCTGCCGTGGGCTGAAAGTGCACGCCCAGCTCATTGGCAATAATGTTGGCCAGCGTGGTCTTGCCCAGGCCGGGAGGACCATACAGGAGCACGTGATCCATGGCTTCGCCACGCGAGCGCGCCGCCTCGATCGCTACCGCCAGATTTTCTTTGACCTTCTTCTGCCCGATGAACTCCGCCAGTCGCTGCGGCCGCAGCTTTAGCTCAAAGGAAGAATCGTCTTCCGCCGCTGTCGCGGAAACTAGACGATCGCGGTTATCGCTCAGATTGGGATTGTTTCGCGCCGTCGCCACTGTTCCGGATAGTAGAACGAAATACGAAACTTGGCAATTGCACTGAGGGATGATGCCGACGATTCACTTCTCTGCGATCAGCATCCCGTTTCGGAAGGAAAGCACTCTCTTCTCTCCGGAAGGCAGCGTCACCTTGGTTTGCAGCACTTCCCGTCCATTCAGCTGATACTCGTAACTGAATTTTTCTCCATCGCCAAGCCGCTGCGCTGCAACTCTTCCCCATAGATACTTATTTTCCAGCAGGACTTTCCAGTCAGCATCAAGCACGGCAGTAAGCAGCCACGGATCGTATCCCTGCTCCCTCATTAGAGGCGCATATTCCAAGCGGTACAGCACGTGCGTTGCGTCCGATACAGTCTCGACATGTCCGCCGCGGTCATAAGTGTAGTGCCGGATGTTCCCTGCGCTGTCGTCAGCTTCAACGATACGATCGCTCGAATCGTACTTGAATGTGATCCTCCCGCCGCCGGGAGCGATCAGCGCTTGCAGATTGCGAACTCTGTCGCGATCGAGTTCAATCCGGTTGCCCTGGGCATCAGTCATAGCTGTGGCCGCACCCTGCGCCAGATTTTTTGCAAGGTACGCTTCTGGGAAATAAATCTCGCGGCCGTCGCGAAACGTGAAGGTCCATCCATTTCCGTTCCACGCATCCATCGCGCCATAAAACTCCGACGACGTATTGCTGTGCCGGAAAACGGCATCCTCGTAGCCGGTGCCCTTGGAGATCCGCGGCATATGAACCTGATAGTCATCTTCCAGGTTGAGATCCTGATAGGTGTAAGGAAATCTTGTGCCTGTCGGAGCGATGTCGTAGGGATGATTGCCTCCGATTCCAAAAGCCCGGCTATGATAGTCCCAGGTGACGTATGTCCGCGTGAGGGCGAGCGGCATCACGGCGGGCACGAACAGATCCGTCTGGCGCAGGATGAACCTGCCAGTGTGCAGATCGACATCGAATTCGTTCACCGGCTTGTCGTGGCGGATCGAGGGCTGCAGCAACCAGATTGCTGACTGAAACTTCGGTGATGCAGAACCCCCCAGAGAAATGACCAAATACGGGTAGGAGCCGTCCCAGTCGGGCGGGGTATTAGTGAACGGCAAAAGTTCAACTTTCGCGGGACGCTGACGTGGCGGGAGCAGAATCACCACAGCTGCTAGCAAAATCAGAACTACACACCACTTCCAGACCGGTGGACGCCAAAAGCTACGAGATTCATGTTCCGTCTTCAAAATGAGCTCACATATCAAGAAGGCGGCCCGCAGGCCGCCTTGCTAACCGCCGAATACGAGATCCTCAAACCTACTCTTCCTCTTCCTTCACCTCGCCACGCTCGGCTTTCGCTTTCTCGATGATCTTTTCCTGCAGCTGTCCGGGGACGACGTCATAGTGATGCATTTCCATATTGAAGCTGCCGCGTCCTTGTGTCATCGACGTGAGTTCCACGCCATAGCTGAGCATCTCGGCCATAGGCACTTCGGCCTTGACGATGGTGTTGCCGGCTTTGTTGTCCATGCCCTGAATGCGGCCACGGCGGCTATTCAAGTCGCCCATGATCGAGCCGGCAAAGTCGTCGGGCACAGTGATTTCAACCGACATAATCGGCTCGAGCAATGTGGGTTTGGCAACTTCCATGGCTTTCTTGAATGCTATGCGGCCCGCCATCTGGAATGACAAATCGTTCGAATCGACGTCATGATACGAGCCGTCGTATAGAACAACCTTGAAATCCACGACCGGATAACCCGCCAGATATCCGCGCGCAGCTGCGTCTTTGATTCCCTTTTCGACCGCGGGAATAAAGTTCTTCGGAATTGCGCCGCCGAAAATGTCATTGACGAATTCGAACTCGCCACCGCGCGGCAGCGGCTCCATCTTGATTTTGCAATCGCCGTATTGTCCGTGGCCGCCGGTCTGCTTCTTGTGGCGTCCCTGCACGTCGGCCTTGCCGCGAATGGTTTCGCGATACGGCACTTTCGGCGCTTTCAGGTTCACCTGCGTGTTGTAGCGCTTCTTCAGCTTCGAAACAGTCACCTCAATATGCTGCTGGCCGGTGCCTGCAATCAGGAATTCCTTCGTCTGCGGATCGCGGAAGAAGCGCAGCATGGCATCTTCTTCCATGAGCTTGTGTAGCCCCGGACCAAGTTTGTCTTCGTCGGCGCGGCTTTTGGGTTCGATCGCAAAAGTGATCGCCGGCTCGGGCAACTTCACCCGTGGATATTGAATCGGCGCGGACTTATCGCCCAGCGTGTCGCCGGTCAGCGTATCCTTCAGCTTGGCGACCGCCCCAATATCTCCGGCGTGCAATTCGTTCACGGGGATCGCGGTCTTTCCTTGCATGGTTGAAATGTGGGAAAGCTTCTCCGGCGAATTATTCCGGAAATTCTGGATGGTCACGTCATTCTTCAGCACGCCGGAAAAAACTTTGAAGTAGGAAATCCGCCCGGCAAAAGCATCTGAGACTGTCTTGAAGACGTAGAGCGAAACTGGTTCCGCATCGGTTTCATGCCGCCGCGGGGCATCGCCGTTTCCGCCGGTTGCGATTTCGCCCGTCACCCATTCATGCTCGCAAGGCGCGGGAGTGTAGTCGACGATGAAATCCATGACACGGTCTGCGCCGATGTTCCCTAGACCCGAGCTAAAAATCACGGGAAAGATTTTATCCTCGCGAATGGCATTGTGCAGCGCCGGAACCAGATCTTCTTCACTCAGAGTTCCGGCCTCAAAAAACTTCTCCATCAAACTGTCGTCGCCCTCGGCGACAAGTTCCACCAGCCGCTCATGCGCGGATTTTGCCTGCTCCTGCAGGTTGGCGGGAATCTCAGTCTCTTTTCCCTTTCCGTTTCCGCCCATCTCGTAGTTGTAGGCTTTCATCCGCACGAGATCGATCACGCCCGTCAGATTTTTTTCTGCGCCGATGGGCAACTCAATCGGAATCACATTCCGCCCAAACGCCTTCTCGATCGACTCCAGGACGCGCTCGGCATTGGCTCGCTCGCGATCCATGCGGCTGACCACGATTAAACGTGGCGTCTTGTACTCTTCGCAATAATTCCAGACGCGCTGCGTGACGACTTCTACGCCCGCGACGCCATCGACCACGACAATCGCCGCGTCGACGACGGGGAGGTCCATTTTGGCTTCGTGCACGAACATGTTGAATCCCGGAGTGTCGAGGATGTTGATCTTCGACTTTTCCCACTCCACCACGGCCATGCCGGTCGTGATGGACATCTGTCGGGCGACCTCTTCTTCGTCATAATCGGTGGTGGCCGAGCCGTCGTCCACGCGTCCCAGTCGCTGCGTTGCGCCTGAGGTTAGCAGCATGGCCGATACCAGCGAGGTCTTGCCGGCATGCCCGTGCCCCACCACCGCTACATTACGGATGCTTTCTCCAGAGTAGACTTTCAAGTTGGGCTCCTTCAGGCAGGCGTGGGGATGGTGCGGCCTTGAAGATGACTGCGGATGAAGTTACAGCCCAGGAGAGATTCGGGACTGAAATTCAGGCCAGCCCGCCATACTCCGTCAACCCACCTGCCAAAACCTAGGATGCTAACACGCGCGACATAGCCGCCTCAACCCGCTGATTGCCGCACATCGCGAGCCTCGTCAGATTCTCGGATAATCGCTGAAAATAGTTCTCAATTGGCAGAAGCCAGCACATCGTCGTAGTAATTGATCATCGCACGCCGCGGCTTTTCTTTTAGCCCTTTAATCGGAACTTTCTGGTCAATCGAACTGTTTCCGGAAAGTCGGGCTCTACCCAAGAAGATCACGTTCCCATTGTCCATTTCGAGATAAATCGGCACCAGCATGCGGAACTTGTCATCCACATTCAACTGACTCAATTTGAAATTCATGACCACCGTACCGTCGGGTGCGGTGTCGAAGGACGAGTCCATTTTGTACGTCGGTAGCTGTGTGCCATAGACGTACTCGTTGAAAAACCAATCCATCCGGTTGTTTTGGTCCAGGTTCATTTCCGGAGTCATGTGCTTCTCCACAATCGACTTGAAGTCCTCCGTGGTGGCCGAACGGCCGGCATAGGTTTTAACGAAATCGTGCATTGTTTCCTTGAAGTGTTGATCGCCGGTTTGCCGATTCTGCATCATCATGCGAATCATGTGCAGCACATACGCGCCCTTGGGATAAATCAGGCGGCGTGTCGTATCGAAACCGGTGCGCGAGTTGCTGGTGCGGTAGCCCATTGTCAGCGGACCAACATCGATGGCGCGGAATCCCTGGGCATTTCGCTCCAGAAGCAAATCCCGTTCATCATTCCAGAACGTGATGAACTTTTTGGGATTTTTCTCAATCATCGACAGATAGAGCGACGCCGACATATCCGCGAATCCTTCGCTCATCCATTGATCGCGGTAAGAGCTGAAGCCGACGGTGTGTCCCCACCATTGATGCGCTACTTCATGCGGAGTCACAACTTTCCAGTAGCCGCGATCTCCCCAATCCATGCCCAGTTGATGCCGCACGGTTGTGTCGAAGTAGTAGCAGATGGGAATCCAGACCAACTCCGGCCAGGATTGCCCGAAGTTGCACGCCGTTTGTTGCGTTAGTTGCAGGTGCTTGAACAGCGAAGGTCCAAAATAATCGGTATAAAGCTCAACCGCTAATTCGCCTTCCGCCAGCGATTTCTTGTTGAGGCTGGTTGTGCTCATGGAACCCAGGGCGAATTCTGGCTGGGTGGAACCGTGACCGAGCATTCCGTCGGTTGGCGCAACGTTCGCTTCCACACCATGTTTCAGAGCCTGCACCCAATTGGGTGGCTCCTCGTTGGCATACGATTCGATTGCGTACTCCGGTTTGTCCAGTTTGGCTTGCTCAATTTTGAAGCGTCCGAAACTGAATCCTGCGACCGTCTGCGGGCCCTCGCTTTTCCATACGGAAACATTTTGATTCCCCTGGTTACTTTCGCTGACGCGAACGCCGGTGGCTGCGATCTGCATGCCTTTAGGGATGCGGAAGGTCATGTCATAGCTGACGTATTCCCCGAATTCGGCTTCCGGGTTACTTGGATACCAATTCTCACGAGCCACGGGAAAATAATTGCCGGCGCCTTCATTGGTGACCGCTTCCTTTCCTTCGTATTCGGTCGTCACCTTGTAGCTTTCGCCCATCGCCAATGGTTTGGGCAGAATCACCGCAAAATCAGCATCGTCGTTCTTGTCTTCCTGAATGAAGGACAACGGCTGGCCATCCTCTGCTTTCACGCTTTTCACGCGCAACGTGTGGAAAAGGTCCAAACGCACGACTCGCAACCCATTCAAGTTGGCCGTAAGAGTTGTGGTGGCGCTCCCGATCAGATTCGCACTCTTTTCGAGCGTGGTATCGAGCTGCTGGTGCTCGATTCGAATCGGGTTCCCTACCGCTCCCTTTTTGTACGCCCCTGAAATCGAATAGGAGGCCCACTCACCGACTTTGTTTTCGTCATAGGTGATGAGATCGACCTGGTCACGATTTTCATGGGGGTCGATGGAGAACAGCTCCTGGCCGTTATAGCGTTTACCGTGGATGAAGGCGAGGAACAGACCTCCCGGTTCTGGGCTCAAAACATCTTCAAGAATCCGCGCTTCCAGATTGGTCTTCATTTTGTGCCGCGTCGCGTGCTGACTGTCTTTCAGCGGGCCTGCATCGCAACCTGAAGCGCCCGCGGCGCCAGCGTGTTTCAGCTCGTCGTACGTGGAGTCGGTGAATCGGAGCACCATCTGGCTGAAGTTTTCGCTGAATTCGTCCTCTTTAGTGAGCAGCTTCAGCATGGGTTTTTCCGAGGCGGGTGGATCCAGAACAAGATTCCCGTCGCCCACGAAGACTGCGCCCGTGACTTTGCCGTTTACCGGTGAGACAAAGCACACCGAACCGGAGCGCAGATGAAACGTTGCGCCCTCGCGCTTGATTTCAACATTGCTGACGCTGACGGCTTCGCCGCTAAGGGTCACATTCCGCAATGCGTGATAAGTGCCATCAGAGTTTGGAGAAGTCGCGGCAGGAGCCTGACCCCACGAAGAGGTTGACCAAAACAAAACTGCTGCAACAAACAAACCAACCCTAACAACGTGCTTTGGCCAGTCGTGCTTCGAAGTGGCGGAAATGCGCATAATTCGCCCCCATAAGCGAACGGCCATTATCGTCCGTTGCAGCAAGAAAGCAAGGGCTGAAATCACAGGCACAAGCACTTCACCTAGCATTCAGGTCGCCTTTGCGGCCGCCGTGAAAGCCGGTACTTTCTGCTCAAAGCCCGCGCGTTTCACGCTATAATCCCCGCCATTCGTGCGGATGGTCCATGGAGGTCTTTCCATGAAGTCGACCATGATGTCGTCTCCGCTTCTTGTCACCGGGCTTCTCGAACGCGCTGCCAAAATCTTCCCTAAGGCCGAGATTGTCTCTGTCCGTCCGGACGGCTCCCGCCAGCGTTCGAACTATAAACAGGTCCACCGCCGCGCCCGCAAGCTCTCCGCCGCGCTGCAGCGCGTCGGCATCCGCAATGGGGACCGCGTTGCTACTCTTATGTGGAATCAACAGGAGCATCTGGAAGCGTATTTCGGCATTCCTGCAGTCGGGGCCGTGGTGCATACCCTGAACCTGCGGCTTCATCCAGAAGAGATCGCCTACATCGTCAATCATGCGGAAGATCGTTTCCTGATTGTCGACTCCACCCTACTCGATATTTTCGAGAAGTTCCGTCCGCTGGTGAAGCTGGAACGCGTGTTTGTCGTGGAGCACAGTTGCGGGCGCAATGCGGCGGACGAATCTTACGAATCGTTCCTCGCCGATGGGGGAGAACCGGACTATCCTGCTCTCTCTGAACAGGACGCCGCTGCCATGTGTTACACCTCCGGGACAACGGGCAATCCCAAAGGCGTCCTCTATTCACACCGCGCCATCTCGCTGCATTCGTTCAGTATGGCTCTACCCGACTGTCTGCATTTCAGTTGCTACGACACGGTCCTTCCAGCCATGTCGATGTTTCATGCCAACGCCTGGGGATTTCCGTATGCCGCAACTCTCGCTGGCAGCAAGGTAGTTTTCCCCGGACGCAATCTCCAGCCCGAAGCGCTTCTCAATCTGCTTCAAGACGAGCAAGTCACTCTGACCGGCGCGGTGCCCACGGTGTGGCTCGCCGTGCTCAACATGCTCGACTGCCATCCTGGACGCTGGCAGCTTACGCCTGGCTTGCGTGTCGCAGTCGCGGGATCGGCCGCCCCGGAATCGATGTTTCGCCGCTTCGACAAATACGGTGTCCGCGTTATTCAGCCGTGGGGAATGACCGAAACCACGCCTCTCGCCACCGTCTGCCACCTCAAGCCGAACCTTGAGAAACAGACGGAAGACGAACGTTACGCTCTTCGCGCCAAGCAGGGGCTGCCGATGCCGTTCATCGAAACTCGCGCCGTGAACGAGCAGGACGAAATTCCGTGGGACGGTTCGACCTCAGGAGAACTCCACGTGCGTGGTCCCTGGGTGACGGCCTGTTACTACAAGCTGACTGCGGACGATCGCTGGACCTCCGATGGATGGTTCCGAACCGGAGACGTTGTTACGATTGATCCTGAAGGGTACGTCAAGATTACGGATCGGCTGAAAGATCTCATCAAATCCGGTGGGGAATGGATCAGCTCGGTCGATCTCGAAAACGCGATTGTTGCGCACGAATCTGTGAGGGAGGCGGCAGTGATCGCCGTCCCTCACGCCAAATGGGTCGAGCGCCCGCTCGCCGTCATCGTTCTGAAAGACGGGTGTAAGGTCTCGGAAGCCGATCTGCGCGCTTTCCTCTCCCGCACGTTTGCCAATTGGCAGCTTCCTGATGCATTCGTGTTTGTCGAAGAACTGCCTCACACCTCAACCGGAAAGTTGCTGAAAAGCAAATTGCGCCAGCAATTCCAGCAATGGCAGTGGCCGGCAACGGCCGGGCCTTGCAGTTGAGCTCGAAAGAGTAAGCCACGTTCCCGATAAAAAATTCCCACCTGTAGTATGATCTGCGGGCATGCTGGGCAACCGCACGTCCAACGAATGGATCGCACAATATGGGACCAGCCATCAGCATCCGGTAAACCGGCTCTGCCACACTTTCGGCATTCCGCTGATCTTGATTTCCCTGGCAGTCTTGTTTGCCAGCATTTTCATGCATCGTCTCTGGATTTACGCGCTCGCACTTTTCCTGATCGGATGGATCTTCCAATTCGTCGGACACGCGGTCGAGGGCAAGCCACCGGAATTCTTCCACGATTGGAGATTCTTGTTCGTCGGTGTGCGATGGTGGTGGGCAAAGGTGAACGGCCGAGCCTAAAGATCTCAGCAAGCAGGTTCTGCCTTGGGAAGAGCTTCCTTCGTAAGCGGCATCATTTTCGCAGTTCTCGGCTTTATCGCCGGAGTGTACGCACTCTCGTTTGGCGCGACTCCGGACCTGCCGACGCCATTGCTGCTTCTGCTTTGTCCCGCTGCGCTGCTGGGAGGCTTGTTTTCTACTTCCGGTACTGACAGCGACGTGATGTGGTTGCTCATCTTCTTCAACACGATTATCTATGGAGCCGTCGGCGCGTATCTTGGTCAGCTGTTCCACGTTGACCGGGAATAATCGAGTTCATAAAGTCGTACTCAACTTCCACATCATCAGATCCCGTAGCGCTACCCTGCGGACGAGTTGCTGGCGGAAATTGGCGTCAGGGATCAAGCCGATGATGTTGCGCCACATCCGGCCATGTTCTATGCTTTCAGCCATCGGGTTCTGTTTCCGTTTTCAGCTAGACACAAGATGCAGCGCTGGACTGCAAGACTACTGCTGCTGTTTGCGCTCGCCGGTAATTTCTTACCGGTCGCGCTGGCGGGTACGACTGCCCCTACTCACGCCTGCTGTCTGAGAAAGGCGCATAAGTGCCACTCGCTTGCCAGCACCGGTTCGGAACCTTCCGTTCAGAGCCACGGCAGTTGTTGTGACCACGAGTGTTGCCGCGCGCTGACAAAATCGCAGTGGGCGCATGCGTTAGCAAAACACGCACTGATCGCGATTCACCAAGTCGCGCTGCACAGGGTCGAATCGCCAGATAGCGCACCGGCGTCCCATTTCTCTCCTCACAAATCTTCTCGCGCTCCTCCCGCCTGTTGAAGTTGCCTGGCACTCAAATCTTCTTTTAGCGGCAATCAGCAGACAGCTTGCGTGCATACGCGCGCGGAGGAGCATCGTGAATCGCAAGATCCCGTTTTCCACGTTTCCCATCTGCAGTTCCCTTGTAGCCATTGCATTCTTGGCTACGCTGTTTAGCGTCACCGCAGTCTTTGCCAGCGTTTTTGGCTCAGTGCGCGGCGTCATCCACGATCCCCAGCATCGTCCTGTACAGAACGCGATGGTCATGCTGCGGTCGACGACCTCCGACTGGAGCCGCAGCACTAACACAAACGCGAACGGTGAATTCCAGTTCAATGCTGTTCCGCTCGGGCAGTACACGGTCAGCGTAGCCAGCCCGGGCTTTGAGCAAACGGCCCAGAGGGTAATAGTGGAAGCTGATACTCAGCCGGTGCTGCACTATCAACTGGCAATAGCGAAGGCGCGCGAGAACGTCACCGTCGAAAGTTCAGCTGTGGTGGTACCCACAGACACGTTCACGCCGATTACGATCATCGATCGTAGCCAGATCGCCGAAACTCCCGGTGCCGACCGCACTAACGGCATGCAGATGCTCACCGACTACGTACCAGCCGCCTACATGGTGCATGACATGTTGCACATGCGCGGAGGCCATCAGGTCGAGTGGGCCGTCGATGGCGTCCCCATTCCCAACACCAACATCGCCAACAATCTCGGCCCGCAGATCGATCCCAAAGACATCGATTATCTCGAAGTGCAGCGCGGCAGCTACGACGCCGACTTCGGCGACCGCACCTACGGCATTTTCGACATCGTGCCGCGAACTGGCTTCGAGCGAGACCGCGAATGCGACTTAGTAATCAGCGGCGGTAATTTCTACCAGACCAACGACCAAGTAAGTTGCGGAAGCCACACCGAGCGCTCCGCATGGTATGCCAGCCTCAACGGGAACCGCAGCCAGTACGGTCTGATGACACCCATTCCGCAAACTGTCAACGATGCCGCCAACGGCATTGGCGGATTCACCTCTCTCATCTTCAATCCCGATCCAAAGAATCAATACCGTCTGGTTGGGTCACTGCGCAGGGATTACTACCAGATTCCAATTGATCCGAATCTCAACTCAACCGGCAATCAGATTCTCGTGAGTTCGGGCTTGGTGCCTAGCTCGGGCTTGCATGATGCCGAGGTCGAGCCTGATGCCTACACAACCTTTTCCTGGGTTCACACCTTCAGCCCGGAAACCTTGCTGACTGTCTCGCCGTTTTATCACTACAACGGCGCTGACTACCGCAGCGGGCCGAACGACATTCCTGTCATCTCCAGCGTCACGCAGACTGCCAACTACGCCGGATCTCAAGCCTCCATCGGCACTGACTTCCACAACAACGATCTTCAAGCTGGCGTCTACGGATTCTTCCAGCACCAGTACAACTACTTCAACAATGTCTACACCTGTCAGCAGAACTGCCCAATCTATGGTGTACCGCCCAATCCGCCTAATTACGGCCCGTCTTCCATCGGTGTGAATGGAGGCGTCGCCGCATTCTTCGTTAACGACAAGTTCAAAGTCACGCCCTGGCTCACGCTCATTGCCGGCCTGCGCGAAACCTATTTCAGCGGCGCGATCTCAGAGAACTCGAACGCCCCGCGCCTCGGCGCCACTATGCGCATTCCGCATCTAAACTGGACGTTCCGCGGCTTCTACGGCTACTTTTACCAGGCTCCGCCTCTTTCCACCGCGACCGGCGACCTTCAACAATTGGGCGTGAATCAGGGGTTCACGTTTGCTCCACTGCACGGCGAGCGCGACATCGAATGGCAGTTTGGCGTACAGATTCCGCTCCACGGCTGGACGCTCGATGCCGACAACTTTGAAACTCGCGCTCACAACTGGCTCGATCACAACAACATTGGCGAGTCCAACATCTTCTGGCCGATCACATGGGAATACGCACTGATTCAAGGCTGGGAAGTCACGCTGCGTTCGCCCGACATCATGCATCGCGGCCAGTTCCATCTCGCTTACTCGAATCAGATCGCGCAGGCCACTTCTCCCATCACTGGAGGCCTGATCTTCCAGATTCCACCGGGTCTCGCGCCCGTCGATCACGATCAGCGCAACACGCTCAACGTCGGCTTCAACGGCCATCTTCCGTGGCATGCCTATGCCTCAACCAACGTTTATTACGGTTCGGGATTCACCAACGGATTGTACGGAACGCCGCTGAGTCAATATCCGGGTCCGTATCTGCCCAGCCACAGCGCTGTCGATCTCTCGCTTGGAAAGACTTTTGCCGAGCGGTACACAATTTCTGTGACGGCGCTCAACGTCGGCAACCGGCGCGTGCAGCTTGACAACAGTCTGACCTTCGGCGGATTTCACTGGGACGAACCGCGTCAAATCTACGGAGAGGTCCGCTACCGCTTCAAATATTGAAAGCTGAGAAGAGGAGAAGACCCCACCCTTCTCGCTTTTTTTGCGAGAGGGTGGGTGTGCAAAGAAAAGGGCCGGTTTTGCAGAACTATCCCTGATCGTAGAACTTCAACGCCATCGCGCCATGCGTGGCGGCGCCACCGGCACGCAACGCCGCCGCCAGCAGCGCACTCTCCGTAATCTCCTCGCGCGATGCCCCAGCCTTTTTCGCCGCTTTGCTGTGTACCTCAACGCAATAAGGGCACTGCGTCGTGCAAGCGACCGCCAATGCAATCAATTCGCGATACTTCCTCGGAATCGCACCATCTTCCCGCCCCACAATCTTGTCGAGATTGAGCCACGCCTCAAAGTCCTTGGGAGCGAGTTTCCCCATATCCTTCAAAAGCCGCAAGTCGGCGACATCATGGTAATGCTCACTCATACCTGTCTCCTGGATTGTTTTTTGCTGCGAAGGAACCCGCGAGAATATTAACTCACGACGCGGAAGGCAAGGGCGCAAATCTGCCTAAAGCCAATCGAAACCATGCTCTGCGCAAACTTCGAGGGAGCAGCACTTCTAACTCAAACAGCGATTACGGATCGACAACCGAGCTCGGCATGCCCCCGCGCCGCGCCGCATCCTGCATCATCGCGAGGCGCTGCTTCTCCTGTTCGAGTCTCTGCTGCATTTGCCCCAGGACCATCATCTGGCGCCTTTGCGATGGATTGTATGCTCCATCGGAGTCTGCGGTACCGCCAGCGCTGTGGATCCATGTGTTCATCTGATCGATGCGGGCTTCGAGATCAGCAATGCGATTTTCCTGCTGCTGAATGCGCCCTCGCCATTGTTCGCCTTGATACTGACCTTGCCCCGTGGACGGGCGATCGCCTTGATGCTGGCGCCAGGCGCGGTTGTCGGGTTGTTTCTGCACGCCCGACACCATGGTCATCGAATCGGACGAATTCGATTGCGGCACCGGCTGAGGCACTGGCAGGTCTTGATTTGTGATCACCTTCGGCGTGGCCCCGGCGTCTTGCTGCGCCTGCTGCTGCGCACGATTGGCGCGTGCAACATCGCCTAGCGATTGTCCAGACTGTCCAAATGAGGCTGCGCACAACAGTACGCCAACGCAACCACTCAATAGCACCCGGTGCATAGACCCTCCTCCGTTTTTGCGCGGAACATCCCTATAGCAATCCCCTATAGGAGAACCCAACGAGCGGAAGGCTGTCGTGACCCGAAGGTGTAATTTGCCGCAAACGAAAGGTACCGGGCGAGGATGACCAAAGGGTCGATCGCCGAACGCTAGCCTCGTTTACCCCCTGTGATTCCTATCACTTCCATGCATGCGTGTAATCGTGGTTCGACCCTAGACGGGTTCCTAAGATTACTTGCGCCGGTTCTCCGGCGGATTTGTGTGTCTGCACAGTTTCCGCCGTGTTCCGGATTCCTCGTGCGGTCCGAAAAACCGAACTCTTCCATTGGAGGGCATCATGCATTCTTCGAAACTACTGTTCTTGATCCTCCTTGCCTTTGGCTGCGTCCTGCTCGTCGGAACAACTCAACAGACCGCCTCGAGCCTGATCCCAATCGGCACGCCGATTCAAATCAAGTCTCCGCTTGGGCTTCCGCCCGTGCCCATTCCGGCCGACAATCCTCCAACGGTGGAGACGATCGCCCTTGGTCGCCGGCTTTATTACGATCCCATTCTCTCCATCGATAACACCGTTTCCTGCGCCACCTGCCATGACCCCCGCTATGGCTTCGCCGATCCGAAGCCAGTTTCGGAGGGAGTCGGCAAGAAAACCGGAACTCGCAACTCGCCCACCGTGATCAATTCGGCATACTACAAAGTACAGTTCTGGGATGGCCGCGCCGCCAGCCTCGAGCAACAAGCCGAGGGCCCGGTACAAAATCCGGTGGAGATGGCCAATAATCTCGCTACGGTCGAGCAGCGTCTCAATTCCGATCCCAGTTACCGCGAGCAATTCGCCAAAGCCTGGGGGCCGAAACCCATCACCTACGAGATGGTTGAGAAAAGCATTGCGTCGTTCGAGCGGACCGTGATCAGCGGCAACTCGCCCTTCGATCGCTGGAAATATGGACACGACGCAAAGGCCGTCAACGCCGCCGTGAAGCGCGGATACATCGTGTTCACATCGAAGAAGAAAGGCGATTGCGCCGCCTGTCACACGATCGGTGAAAGGTATGCGCTGCTCACCGACAATCAATTTCATGATGTCGGCGTGGGGGTGAGTGGCGACGAGTTCACTGACGCCGGCCTCTTCGCCGTCACTCACAACGAGGCGGATAAAGGAAAATTCAAGACGCCAAGTCTTCGTAACATTGCAATTACAGCTCCCTATATGAGCGATGGAAGCTTGAAAGACTTGAAGCAGGTCATCGATTTCTACATTGGGGCAGGCAATTCGAATCCGAATCTCGACAAGGAGATCCACGTGCTCGATTTCCTGAGTGGGCAGGAGCGCGCCGACTTGCAAGCGTTTCTGGAATCGCTCACGGGAGAGCTGCCGCCGGATCTCGGGCCGCCAGCGCCAATGAATACGACCGCGCGCAAATAGGGAACGGAATAGAACGACACAATACTGAGCGGCGGCTTCCGAGATTCGTTGGAAGTCCCGCTTATGTCAGAGTGTGCTGACTGGCATGAGGCGTGGCTTGAGGCTCCTGTTAGCTGCTTGCCATTCGTCTCCTCAGCATCTCTTCGACATCGCACATCTTCTCGCCGAGCAGATTCAGCTTTCGTGCCAAGCCCTGAATCTCCGTGCCCGAGCGGCGGTTGACGTCATAATCCAATTCGCCGCGCAGCCGATCCTTTGTGTCCTGCCGGTTCTGGCTCATCATGATGATTGGAGCCTGAATCGCCGCCAGCATGTTCAAAAACAAATTCAGCAGAATGTAAGGATAGGGGTCCCACGCCCGCCTGCCTAGAATTCCATCCACCGCCATATAAATCGCCAACGTGATCAGGAAAAGGATGATGAAAGTCCAAGATCCGCCAAACCCAGCCACTGTGTCGGCTACCCGCTCGCCAAAGGTTGCGTCTTTTTCAATTACGTCGTTCGGATGCCGGTTTGCCCGCAAGCGCACCAACTGCTGCGAGGCGTGGAACTGACGGCCCAATACCGTCAACATATCCATGCCAGCCAGGGGCTTTTGTTGCAGCAGCGCCGCGATATGCTTGCGGTCCACTTCGAGCAGCGTCGATTCCTCGATGGCCGTCGCTTCGGTCTGATGGGGAGTCTGCTCGAGCATCGAGGCGAATCCGAAGAATTCGCCATGCGTCGGCTCATCGATCACGACTTCCTGCTGATCCTGATCGACCGTGGTCACCCGCACTCGTCCGGAAACGACAACATAGGCGCGCCCACTGGTATCGCCCATTTTGTAGATCCGTTGCCGCTGGGTGAATGTCTTTAACTGAACCTGTGCCGCCAGGACTGCCGTCTCTTCATGATCGAGCAACGCAAATAAAGGAACGTGCTTCAGCACTTCAGGATTACAAGCCATCGCAAGCCTCACCTGTCTGGAATCTCAATCGCCGGAAGGATAACAAGAAGTGCAAATCTTGCCGAATCGTCGGTTCCCATCATTGCCATCTCCCGCCCGCTTGGAGTTAAATCTTTAACGTGAAAGCCCAAATGCGAAGAATCCTCATCGCCCTCGTCGCTGCTATCAGTTTGCTTCCCGGCTGCAACAAGAAGACTGCTGAGAAGCGCTATCCGTTTACTGGTCGCGTCGTTTCCATTGATACGCAAGACAAGTCTGCCGTCATCGATGGCGACAACATCCCCGGCTTCATGGAAGCCATGGCAATGTCTTACAAAATCAAACCTCCGGAGAAGCTCAACGAGCTCAAGGCTGGCGACTCGATCGCAGCCGACGTGGTCGTAATCGACTCCGGAAAAGGTGAAGGCGCGTCCGACTACTGGCTGGAAAACGTTCGCGTCACCGGACACGCCAAAGCTTCTGCGCCCGCACCCGGAACATCGCAGCGTATCCCTCAGCCGGGCGATCTCGTTCCTGACTTTGCTTTCACGAATCAAAACGGCAGGCGCATCACGCTGGCGCAATACCGCGGGAAAGTTCTGCTCATTACATTCATCTATACACGCTGCCCGTTCCCCGATTTTTGCCCGCGCATGAGTGCAAACTTCGACGAGATCTATAAACAGCTCGCGGCCGATCCCTCGCTCGCATCGACGCGTCTGCTGAGCGTCAGCTTCGACCCCGATCACGACACTGCGAAGGTCCTGCGCGATTACGCCTACTCTGTCGCCCATACGCACGACGCGGCGCTATTTAGCAAATGGCAATTTGCCAGTGCGAGCAGTGCCGATTTGCCTAAAGTCGCCAATTTTTTCGGATTGATTGCCACGCCAGAAGGCGGCATGATTACCCACAATCTCAGCACGACGGTGATCGGGCCCGACGGCAAAATTTTGCACTGGTATCACGGCAGCGACTGGCAGGTTTCCGATCTCATAAAAGACGCGCAAGGCGCAAGTTCGAAGGCAAAGCAGGCGCGCCGGGCAAAGGAACAACCGCTGCGGGCCGCGTAGAGCGCCATTTAGAATTAGACTTTTAACTGTCCTCCCCCGAAAGGACATATGAAATACACCCTTCTCATCTTCGCCATCTTTGGAATCATTGTCTCGTCACTCGCCTTGCGCGAACACTATCGCGAATACGGCGACTCCCCTTGCAGCATCAACGCGCATTGGGACTGCGGCGTCGTAAATCACAGCCCTTACGCGATGCTCCCCAATCACGCCGATGATTGGCCTCTGCACTTCCAAATTCCAGTTGCAGTCGTTGGCATTCTGGGCTACATCCTCATGGCTATTCTTGCGTTGTCGCGCTCCTATCGATTCCTGCTTGCGTGCGCGCTTGGCGGACTCGGCTTTTCGCTCTACCTCGCCCACATCGAAAAAGATATCCTCGGCGAGTGGTGCATCTACTGCGTCATCTCGCTGGGAATCGTTTCCGTGATGACGCTTCTGACATTGGGGACAGTCATCGCGAAAACCATGCGCCGAACCCCGCTGGAAGAGAAAGTCCCATCGCGATAGCGCACGACAGACGATCCAAGCGAGCGCAATATCAGGCGCCCCAACGGCGACTGGGTACAACATATGCGAGGACTGAAAGATAAGCGTGTACTGATTACGGGAGGTGGCAGCGGTATCGGAGCAGCCACGGCCGCAAGATTCCTCGAAGAGGGATCACGCGTCTGCGTGCTTGATCGCGATGCGAAGGCTTGTGGACAGATCAAGCGCGAATTGCCGGCGCTTGGCGAGGCGATCATCGCGGACGTGACGGATCTAATGCAGGTGGAAGCTGCGTTTGCCGAGGCGATCCGGCTGATGGACGGGGTGGATGTGCTCATCAACAACGCCGGGATTAGCGTTCGGCATAGATTTCTAGACATTACGCCGGAGGAATGGGAACGCGTCATCGCGGTGAACCTGACAGGGGTCTTCTACGTGGCGCAAACGGCCGCGCGCCACATGTGGGAGCACGGCTGCGGAGTCATCTTGCAGACGGCATCAACCAACGGTGTCATGGGGTATCCGCATTATGCGGATTACAACGCGACCAAGGCAGGAGTGATCGAGTTGACGCGGTCGATGGCGCTCGAGCTGGCGCCCAAAGTGCGTGTATGCGCGGTTGCCCCCGGATACGTGCTGACGCCGATGCAGCGCGCGGAGTATTCCGATGCCATGCTCGAAGAAGTGAACCAGAAGATTCCGCTGGGCCGGCACGCGAGCCCGGAAGAAATTGCCGGGCTGTTCGCGTATCTGGCGTCCGATGATGCGGCCTTCGCAACGGGGCATGTGTATACGCTGGATGGAGGTGAGACCGCTGGAGGGTTGGCGAGCCGATAGTTTTTATGCGGCATTAGGGCCGCTTCATCGATCTTTTTCATTTCTTAGGAGTTCATTTTTTGCGAGT
>Ga0335074_10005127_pt1 | contig 18100 bp, 16 predicted proteins | sample Lox_Sample_23_FD_206715 | JGI IMG/M metagenome (GOLD analysis project Ga0335074, IMG submission 206715) | Soil microbial communities from Loxahatchee National Wildlife Refuge, Florida, United States - Lox_Sample_2.3 | ecosystem: Environmental > Terrestrial > Soil > Wetlands | place: USA... | reverse complement strand
GGTATTTCGGCCAGAGGGCAAGCGAGGCCGGCATCGGCAGCCACATCGCCAGAACCCGGTAGGCGAAGACCCCGACGACTGCGACCGCCAGCGGCTCCTGGCAGGAGGCTGTCTCCCTCGACTGGTACCTACAGCCGGCCCTGGCGCTTGGGGCGTGAGTCACGTAACGCTGCCCCATGAAGGGCATCAATCCGTGAGCCATGCCCTATGGTTCCGCTAAATGTCAGCACGGGGTCTAGCGTCGGCGGCATGAGCGAGCGGGAGTTCTACGCCAGGCAGAGCAGGGTCACCGAGCCGGGGAGGTTCGCCGCCAGGGTCGAGGAAGTGCCCGGGTCACTGTCGGCTATGCGCAGAGCGGCGCGGCAGCTGGTGTTCCACTACCGCGCGGACGGGCCGTTCGCTGAGAACGGCATTGCCGCCGAGCGGATCTCGGAGATCGACACCCGGTATGCCGAGGACATGCTCGCCCGGATCTTCGAGCTGTCAGACCAGCCGCTCACCACCGACCGTAAGCCGTGCGACCGCCTCGTGGGCTGCTGCCGTGACTTCACCGTCTTGTTCCTGGCGATCGCTCGCGCGCACGGCATGCCCGCGCGAGCGCGGGTCGGGTTCGCAGCCTATTTCGATCCCGGCTGGTACGGCGACCACGTCGTCGCAGAGGTCTGGGACGAGCAGCAGCAGCGGTGGCGGCTGGTCGACGCCGAGCTGGCCGACGATTACGCCGACCCAGCTACCGGCGCGCCGCTCGATGTCGAGGATCTCACCAGGAGCCAGTTCCTGACCGGCGCAGCGGCCTGGCTGGCGTGTCGCGAGGGCAGCGCGGATCCGGCTCGCTTCTACGCCTCGCCTGACCTCGACATCCCGATGACCCGCGGCTTGTGGTACGTCCGGCATAACCTCATCCATGACCTGGCCGCGGTGACGGGACGCGAGATGGTGCCGTGGGACAACTGGGGATGGTCAGGGCTGGAGGAGCTATCGCGCGCCCAGCTAGCCGTGCTCGACGACCTGGCGGCAGCGATGAGCCGCGATGCGCCGCTTGCTGAGCTGATGTCGTTCTACGAGCGCGACGGCCTGCGTGTGCCGGCCGAGATCACGAGCTACAGCGCGGCGAGCGAAGTGCCGCTCCAGGTTTTCGCCCGACGGTAGCCGCGCGTGATGGCGGCGTGAGAGAAGGCGCACGCGACTGCTGAGTACCAGGCGGCCGAGACGAGCACCGCCACCGTGACCGCGCACACCCGCACCCAGACAGGTCCCGTCGGCGGCAGCACCGCCGCGAACAGGCTCGTCCAGAACACCGCGGCCTTCGGATTCCCGAGGTCGGCCAGCAGCCCGGCGCGGAAGGACGGCCCCACGCGGGGGGCGCCGGGATCGGCGGGACTGGCGCTGACGGCAGGAACCACCCCGCCCGGTACTGGCTGGCGCGCACGGACGATCAGCCGGACGCCGAGCCAGGTCAGGTACCCCGCGCCGAGCAGCCGGATGACCTCGGCGACCCACCGGTAATGCGCCAGGACAAGCTCGAGACCGGCGGCGGTCGCCGATGCCCAGATCGCCGTGCCGAGGATGATTCCGGCCGCTGCCGCCAGGCCGGCCCGGCGCGAGCTCACACTGCCGCGACGGCAGGCACCTGCTGGGCAACGACATCGGCGACGATGCAGGTGACGTTGTCTGGTGCGCCTTCGGCGATGGCGAGCGCGACTAGGTCCTTCGCCGCCCGGTCCGGGTCGGCCACGGACAGCAGGACGTCGGCGATTGCCGCAGCAGGCACCACCTCGTGCAGGCCATCGGAGGACAGCAGGTAGCGGTCACCCGGCTTGGCCTCGCGCAGTTCCAGATCCGGCTCGCAGTTGCCCTGCGCCACCAGTGCGCGCAGGATCAGGCTGCGCTGCGGGTGCGAGGCCACCTCTGCGGCTGTGATCTTCCCGTCGTCCAGCAGCGACTGCACCATTGTGTGGTCGTTAGTGATCTGGAAGACCTCGCCGTCGCGGACCAGGTAAGCCCGCGAGTCACCGATGTGCACCAGAGCGAGTTGCGAGCCCGACCACAGCAGCGCGGTCAGCGTGGTGCCCATTCCGCTCAGCGCGGGATCTGACTGCACCATGCTGCTGAGCTTGCGAGCGGCCAGGCGCACCGCATGGTCGAGCGCATTGAGCAGCTCGCCCGCTGGTACCTGCGTGTCCAGCGGCCGCAGCGCCTCGATCACAGCGGCGCTGGCGAGTTCGCCGGCCGCATGCCCGCCCATTCCGTCGGCCACCGCAAGCAGACGAGCGCCGGCGTACGCGGCGTCCTCGTTGTCCTCGCGGCGGAGGCCGATATCCGTCTGCACGGCGTAGCGGATCGCAAGCGGTCCCTGAGTTTCCTGCATCTGGATGTCCCTTCCGGACAGATAGCCGATGAGGAACGCGGCGAGTTCGCGCCTGGCGCTGGTCTCGGCCTCGACCTGGTCCCAGTACGCAGTCAGCAGAGCTGCAGCGCTCGCTCGCGGTGCCGTGCTGACCTCGCGGATCTTCGCGAGCGGCATGCCGAGCCGGCGAAGCCAGGCCACCAGCCTGGCCTGCTCGAGCTGCGTCGGCAGGTACCGCCGGTACTGCGAGACGGGGTCGACTTCGGCCGGGCGGAGCAGGTTGAGCTCGTCGTACAGCCGCAGTGCCTTGCGTGACAGCCCTGATGCCCGGGCGAACTCGCCGCTGCTCATCAGTGCCACCGCCGCCTCCTCATGCCGGGCTCCTTAGCCGGCCACGTCAGCATCGGGGCGGCCCCAAGGGCGAGGTCAAGCGTACGTCCCGGAACAAGCCGGAACGGCCCGAGCTGCCGAGCGTGACCGGCGGCGACGGCCACGTTCCCGGCAAGTAAAAGAGCCCTACGGCATCCGCTCGTAGGCGGGCAGCGTCAGGAACTCGGCGTAGTCGTCGGCAAGCGCGACCTCTTTAAACAGCGACGTCGCCTGCTCGTACTGCGCGGCGTCGAAGCCATCGCCGAGCCCGGCCCTGATGTTGGCCAGCTCCTCGCCGATGATCTGCTCGACCAGCTCCCTGGTCACCGTCGGGCCGCCCGCCAGCTTGATGTCGTTGTGCAGCCACTGCCAGACCTGCGACCGGGAGATCTCGGAGGTCGCTGCGTCCTCCATCAGGTTGAAGATGGCCACCGCGCCGTTGCCTGCCAGCCAGTTCGCGAGGTACTGGAGGCCGACGCTGACGTCGTTGCGCAGGCCCGCCTCGGTTATCTCGCCCGGCGTCCCGCTGACTGCGAGTAGTTCGGCCGCGGTCACGTGCACGTCGTCGCGCTGCCTGCTGAGCTGGTTCGGGGAGTCGCCGAGCACGCTGTCGAACACCTCGCGGCAGAGGGGCACCAGGTCCGGGTGCGCGACCCAGGAGCCGTCGAAGCCCTGCCCGACCTCGCGAGTCTTGTCCTCCGTCACCTTGGCCAGAGCGATCTTGTTGACCTCGGGATCACGACGGCTGGGGATGAACGCTGCCATCCCGCCGATCGCGTGGGCGCCGCGGGCGTGGCAGGTCTTCACCAGCAGCTCGGCGTAGGAGCGCATCATCGGGGCGCCCATCGTCACCGAGTTCCGGTCCGGCAGCACGAAGCCCGGTCCCCTGGTACGGAACTTCTTGATGATGGAGAACAGGTAGTCCCACCGGCCGGCGTTCAGCCCCGCGCTGTGATCGCGCAGCTCGTAGAGGACCTCCTGCATCTCGAACGCGGCCGGAATGGTCTCGATCAGCACCGTCGCCCTGATGGTCCCCTGCGGGATACCGAGAGCGTCCTGGGCCAGCACGAATGCGTCGTTCCAGAGCCTCGCCTCAAGGTGGCTCTCCATCTTGGCGAGGTAGAAGTACGGTCCCTTGCCCTTCTCCAGCTGCCGCTCCGCGCAGTGGGTGAAGTAGAGCGCAAAGTCGACCAGGCTGCCGGATGCGCGGTGGCCGTCGATCAGCAGGTGCTTCTCCGGCAGGTGCCAGCCCCGCGGCCGCACGACGATGGTCGCCAGCTCGTCGTCGGGCCGGAGCTGGTAGGACTTGCCTTCCTCGCTGGTGAAGTCGATCTTCCGGTCGAGCGCGTCCTTCAGGTTCAGCTGGCCGGTGATCATGTTGTCCCAGAGCGGCGTGTTGGCGTCCTCGAAGTCCGCCAGCCACACCTTGGCGCCGGAGTTCAGCGCATTGATCGTCATCTTCTTGTCGGTCGGGCCGGTGATCTCCACCCGCCGGTCGATCAGGCCGGGCGCTGCCGGCGCGACCCGCCAGGAGGTATCGGACCTGACCGCCTCGGTGCTGGTCAGGAAGTCGAACATGGCTCCGGCCGAGATCTCGTCCTGGCGCCGCTCGCGCGCCTGGAGGAGGTCGAGCCGCCGCTGGCCGAGTTCCCGGTGCAGCACTCCGATCAGGTCGAGCGCTTCGGGAGTGAGAATCTCGTCGTACCGGTCGCCCGAGGGGCCGGCAATCTCCACGCCACTCGCCATCGCACGCTCCTTAGCTGCCAGGGTTACTGCCGCACCTGAGACGGTAACTCATCAGGCATCTGAGAACACCGCCGGTCGATGCTGGGCACATTTGGCGGGCGCCGGCTGTTAATAAGGTGATGATGCGACCACGCCATGGCACTATCAGCAGGTGCCGGCCCCGCCGGGGGACGGGAGACAAACGGCGCGGCTGGCAACGTAACACTATTTTCTACAGAATCCGGGTTTCCTATCAGGCCCCGGTAGAGGCGGAATGACGGCACTACCACAACACAATCAGGACCCCGGCCAGCTCTGGGAGGCGCAGGACGACCCCGGTGACGGCGAGCTGGACCTAGAGCAGCGGCACGCGCTGCGGCGGGTAGCGGGTCTGTCGACCGAGCTCGAGGACATCAGCGAGGTTGAGTACCGGGCTCTGCGCCTGGAGCGGGTCGTCCTGATGGGCGTCTGGACCGACGGGACGCTGGCCATGGCAGAGAACTCGCTGCGCGAGCTGTCACGGCTGGCCGAGACGGCCGGGTCACAGGTCCTGGAGGGACTGACCCAGCGGCGGAGCCGCCCGGATGCCAAGACATACGTCGGCGCCGGCAAGGCCAGGGAGCTCGCCGCGATCGTCGCCGAGCACGGGGCTGACACTGTCATCTGCGACGGTGAGCTGACCCCCGGCCAGCTGCGGAGCCTGGAGGGCACTGTCAAGGTCAAGGTGGTCGACCGGACCGCGCTGATCCTGGACATTTTCGCCCAGCATGCCCGCAGCAAGGAAGGCAAGGCGCAGGTCGAGCTTGCCCAGCTCCAGTACCTCCTGCCGCGCCTCCGCGGCTGGGGCGAGTCGCTATCCCGGCAGGCTGGCGGCCGCGCCGGCGGCGGCGGGACCGGTGGCATCGGTACCCGGGGACCTGGCGAGACCAAGATCGAAACCGACCGCCGCCGCATCCGGTCGCGGATCTCCAGGCTGCGCCGGGAGATCGGCGAGATGTCGGTCGGCCGGGAAGTCCAGCGCGGGCAGCGGCGCCGTCATGCGGTGCCCTCGGTCGCGATCGCGGGCTACACCAACGCCGGCAAGTCGAGCCTGCTGAACCGGCTGACCGGTGCGCAGGTGCTGGTCGACGACTCGCTGTTCGCCACGCTGGACCCGGCGGTGCGCCGGGCGAAGACGCCATCTGGCTGGCCGTACACGCTGACCGACACCGTGGGCTTCGTGCGGCACCTGCCGCATCAGGTGGTGGACGCGTTCCGGTCCACGCTGGAGGAAGTGGCGGACGCGGACCTGATCCTGCACGTGGTCGACGGCTCGGACGCCGACCCGCGGCTGCAGCTTGCGGCCGTCCGCGAGGTGCTCGCTGAGGTCGGCGCCGGGGGCGTGCCCGAGCTGGTCGTGATCAACAAGGCGGACGCCGCCGACCCGATCGAGCTGGAGGGACTCCGGCTGGCCGAGAAGCAGTCGGTCATCGTGTCTGCCCGGACCGGCGAGGGCCTGGACGAGCTGCAGGCCGAGATTGAGCGGCTGATGCCGCGGCAGTACCGCGAGATCAGTGTCGTGATCCCGTACGCGCGGGGCGACCTGCTCTCCCGCGCCCACGACGAGGGCGAGGTGCTCGCGGTCGAGCACGGCAGCGACGGGACTGAACTCACCGCGAGGGTGCCACCGGGGCTCGCGGCCGAGCTTGCGGGCTTCGCGCGCGCCGGCCTTTCTGGCTAACTCGGTCCGCCTCGGGGCGGTTGCGCCGGCGCGGCGCTGGTCTTAGATTGGGCGGTCGCGCTGGTGTTCCGGCTGTGGGTCGCGCCGGCGTGGCGCCCGGCTAGCCAGGCTTTCCGCACTTGGCGTGGGAGTTCCAGCTAGCTCGCGGTCGGCAGAGCGCCCATCTCACAGGTCATCCGACTCCTGCTAAATGTCGCGCGATTTTGAGGGCGCAATTGCGTTAACCAGTCGCGCAGCCGCCAGCTCGTTTATGCGAACGTTTGCAGCGGCGGTTTTTGGAAGTCAAATTATCCGGAAACGTGGCAGTGGTTGGCATCTGCCGCCCTTCTGCCTGCGGGAACCATGGCTACGGCGGTGCCGGTCCGGCTCGGCCGCCGCACGTTACCGGCGGCCTGTGTCATGGGCTAACCGACTATTTAGCACGCTAGAAACGCGCGCCCGGTGACGCGTGCCGGTGCTCCGTGCCATTACTATGTCTGCGGTGTTTGTAAACAACACTACCTAGTGCTAAATGTTCAAAAAGCGCTTTACAGGCTTTAGCCTGCTGCAATAGCTTTACTCAACCGATGTTGGTATGTCGCGACCACGGCAGCCTCCTGCCCGGCTCCGAGCGATCGGGTTCGCCGGACTGACGCTGGGTGCTCGCTGGATCCGATCCCGGCAGGAGAGCCGAATGGTTGCCTGGAGTTCCGCGCTGGCTGCTCGCAGGCCAGGTGGTGCGTCGTGACCGTGCGCCTGCTGACCAACATCGGTCGCCTCTGGACTGGCTCGGAGATCTGGAGCAACGTCGCCATCCTGATCAGGGACGAGCACATCGGCTGGATCGGCGCGGCGGCCGACCTGCCCGCTAGCGTTCCCGGCGTCATCCACGACATCACGGATGTCGATCACGTGGAGAACCTCGGTGGCGGGCTGGTCACGCCGGGTCTGATCGACTCGCACACGCACCCGGTCTATGCCGGGAACCGCTGGGCCGAGCTGGCCATGCGGTCCGGCGGCTCCTCTGGCGCGGAGATCACGGCGGCCGGCGGCGGCGTGGCGTCGACCGTCACCGTCACCAGGGGCACCGACCCCTGGACGCTATGCAACGGAGTCCGGGAGCGGCTGCGCAGCTGGCTGCTGAGCGGCACCACGACCGTCGAGGCGAAGACCGGTTACCACCTGACCAGGGATGGCGAGCTGGCCGACGTCCGGCTGCTGCGGTCGCTGGAGAAGGAACCCGGCATGCCGCGCGTGCACGTCACCTTCCTGGCCGCCAATACCGTGCCGCCTGAGTTCTTCGGGCGCCGGAGCGACTATGTGGACGCAGTCGGCAGCTGGTGCTCGGACGCTGCGGCTGCGGGCGCCGACAGCATCGACGCGTACTGCGACGACGGCAGGTTCAGCGCCCGCGAGGCCAGCTGGATACTGAACGCAGGCCGGTCGGCTGGCCTCCTGCCCAGGCTGCACGCCTGCGGCAACGGCCACAACGGCACGGGTCAGCACGGCACGGGTCAGCACGGGACGGGTCAGCACGCCACGGGCCAGCACGCTACGGGCCTGCACGCTACGGGCCTGCACGCTACGGGCCTGCACGCCACGGGCCTGCACGCCACGGGCGCCCAGGGCAACGGCCAGGATCCCAGTGGTGCGCTGCTCGCTGCCCACCTCGGCTGCGTGTCAGCCGACCTGCTGCCTGGAGCCACGGATGCCGATGTCGCGGCGCTTGCCGAGGCGGGCGTTGTGGCGGTTCTGTGCCCGGCGGGGAGCTTCAACTCGCGTCGGCAGCCGCCGGTCCGTGCGCTGCTCGATCGCGGTGTGCCGGTCGCACTTGCCTCCGGGCATTCGCCTGGCGGTAACGGGATCACCTCGATGCCTCTGGTCATCAGCCTGGCGGTCGCCGCCCTCGGGATGAGCGTGACCGAGGCGCTGCGCGCGGCCACGCTCGGCGGTGCCCAGGCACTGCGCGCGCCCGACCGCGGCGCGATGGCGCGCGGCAGGCTCGCTGACATCGTCGCCTGGGACGCCGACCACGAGGGCGCCTTCGCCTGGTCGTACGGACTGAAGCCGGTGCGGGTGTGGCGCGGCGGCGAGCCCGTAAGCGCTGAATAGGCGCGCCGCAGCGACTGCGGTCGGCCGCCGGGACGCTTGGTCGTCGAGCCCGGCCGTGAGGGCGAGCGCCGCCCGTTGCACTGCCTGTTTCCTCTGCTCCGGTCGCATCCGGGGCTCAGGGCATGCTGCTCGTGGAAGTGACCGTCCAGCTGCAGAGGTGACACCGGGTCGCACGGGACGGCATGTGGGCGTCCAGCACCCGGGTGCGCGGGGCGCGATTGCCGCCTGCGCCGAGGCCGCTGTGCGGGCCGTAGACGACGACCGACACGGAATGGCGGGGCGGTACGGAGACAAAGCGAAGCGCGGGCGCTTGCGATCCGATCCTCGCGCCGGTCGGATCACTGGCCGTCGTCATGGCATGCTGCCTGCATGGCTTCTGCTGCTGATCCGCTGGCTCCGGTGACGGTCATCGTCGGCGACGAGGAGCTGCTGGTCGAGCGCGCCGTCGCGGCGGCGGTGGCGGAGGCCAGAGCGGCGCTGAGTCCCGGCCAGGGCGATGACGCAAACGACGGCGGGGGAGCCGACGTTCACGAGGTTGCCGCGGCCGGCCTCACCTCGGGCGAGCTGTCCGGCCTGACAGCGCCGTCCCTGTTCGGCGGCGGCAGCGTGGTTGTGGTCCGCAGCGCGCAGGATGCCGGCAAGGAGATCGCAGCCGAGCTGACCAGGCTCGCGAGATCGCCGGCTCCGGACGTCTTCCTGATCATCACGCACGCGGGCGGAGCCAAGAACAAAGCGCTGCTGACTGACCTGATTGGCGCGGGGGCACGCCGCATCGACCGCCCGAGCGTCAAGAGGTTCGGCGAGCGCATGGATTTCCTGCGAGCTGAGTTCCGGCAGACCGGCCGCAAGGCCGATGAAGGCGGCCTGCGCGCGCTCCTCGATGCGGTCGGGACGGACCTGCGCGATCTCGCCGCAGCCTGCAGCCAGCTGGCAGCCGACACGAGCGGTGTGATCAACCAGGCGGTAGTCGCGCGCTACTATCACGGCCGGGCTGAGGCGTCCGGGTTTTCTGTCGCGGACAAGGCCGTCGAGGGCAGTCTGGCCGAGGCGCTCGAGCAGCTTCGCTGGGCGCTCGCCACCGGCACCTCACCGGTGCTGATCACCAGCGCGCTGGCATCGGGCCTGCGCACGCTGGGCCTGGTTGGCTCGGCACGGCGCGGCGTGAGCCCGAACGCACTCGCCGGAGAACTGGGCCTGCCGCCATGGAAAATCGACCAGGCGCGCCGCCAGCTTCGCGGCTGGACCGCCGAGGGGCTGGCACGGGCGCACGCGGCTGTCGCGGAGGCTGACGTCCAGGTCAAGGGCGAGGGAGCCAGCGCCGGCTACGCACTCGAGCGGGCCGTCACGACGATCGTCGCCTGCCGTACCGGCGCTGGCTAGGAACCGGTCGGCCAGGAAACCAGCTCGTCCGCCGGTGCGCTGAACGGTACAATTCGCCTCATGCAAGGCACTGGCGAGCGGACTGTCCGCCCGGCGACCGCGGCCGACGTGAAGGCGCTGGCGACGGTCATGGCGCGCGCGTTTTATGACGACCCGCCGTTCGGCTGGATCCTGCCGAATCCGGCGACGAGGCTGGAACGCTCCCGTCGGTTCTTCGTCACCGTGAGCCGCGGCGAGGGACTGGCGCGCGGCGGAATCGACGTCGCCCTCGTGGACAACCAGATCGCCGGTGCCGCCATCTGGCGGCCACCGGGCCAGTTGGCATCAGGCACCGGCGAGGCGCTGCGCGTGCTGGCCGGTCTCGTGCATGCCCTCGGCCGCCGGATGGGCGCCGCCATGGCGCTGTCGACGGCGATGACCCGGGTACACCCGCGCGAGCCGCACTGGTACCTGTTCGCGATCGGGGTCGACCCGTCGCGGCAGGGCACCGGGATCGCGAGTGAGCTACTGCGGCCGCGGCTGGATCACTGCGACCGGACCGGGCTGCCGGCCTACCTGGAAGCCTCCAAGCCCGCGAGCGTTCCGTTGTACCAGCACTTCGGGTTCGACCCCACGGGCGAGATGGAACTGCCCGCAGGGGCGCCTCCGCTCACTCCGATGTGGCGGCCGCCAGCGGTATCGCCTGAGGCGTCCTGACCTACGAGTGCAGTGCTGGCTACGGATGCGGGGCTGGCTACGGATGCGGGGCTGGCTACGGATGCAGGGTGGTCACGTCGATCGTCTGGGTGACCGGCACCGCCTCGGCGAGGCGCCGGTCGTGGGTGATCAGGACGAGCGCGCCGGAGTATTCGGACAGGGCCTGCTCTAGCTGCTCGATCGCCTCGATGTCCAGGTGGTTGGTCGGCTCGTCGAGCACCAGGAAGTTGACGCCGCGCGCTTGCAGCAAGGCCAGCCCCGCCCTGGTGCGCTCACCTGGCGAGAGCGCGCTGCACGGGCGTAGCGCAGCGTCGCCCCGCAGCCGGAACTTGGCCAGCAGCGTTCGGGCCTCCTCGTCGGAGCCCAGCCCGGCCGCCGACCGGACGACCTCAGCAACCGGCCGGTCCGTGGCGAAGGTCCGCCTCGTCTGGTCCAGCTCGCCGGCAACCACGCTCGGACCCTGAGACCGTGTGCCCGATGACAACGGCAGGCGCCCCAGCAGCGCATCGACCAGCGTTGTCTTGCCCGCGCCGTTAGGGCCCGTGATCCTGATCCGGTCCGCAGGCCCGATGATCAGGTTCACCGGGCCCAGCGTCACCTCGCCGCGGCTCATAACGGCCTGGGTCAGCGAGACGGCTACCGCTCCAGCGCGTGGCGCCTCGGCGATTGACAGCCGCAGCTGCCAGGGCTCACGGACCTCGTCCGGGGCGTCCTTGTCGAGGCGGTCGAGCTTCCGGTCGATCCGGGCCGCCTTGCCGGCGGTGCTCTGCGCCCCGGCGATGCCAGCCGCGCGGATGTTCTTATCCGGCTCCTTCTGCTGGACGCGAGCGCTCGCCGCCCGCTGCGCACCGGAGCGCGCCCACTGCCGCTGCTGGCGGGCTGCCTGTGCGAGCTTGTCCCGCTCAGTTTCGTAGGCAGCGTAGGCATCGATCGCGCGCTGCCTGGCCCGCGTCCGCTCGGTGACGTACGCGTTCCAGCCACCCGCGTACAGCGAGCCGCCGCGGGTGAACTCGTCGAGTTCCAGGATCTGGGTGGTGACTGCCGCGAGCAGTGCCCGGTCATGGCTGACCAGGGCAAGCCCCGCTCTGCCTCGCTTCAGCCGGTCCTCCAGCAGGGCCAGGCCAGCATCGTCCAGGTCGTTCGTCGGCTCGTCGAGCAGCAGGATGTCTGGCTGGGCCAGCAGGACCGCCGCGAGGCCGAGCCGTGCCTGCTGACCGCCGGAGAGATCGGCTGCGTTACCGGCCAGAAGGTTTTCTTCAAGACCGAGTTCGCTGGTGACGGCGGCCATGCGCTCGGGCAGATCGGCTCCGCCGAGCGCCAGCCAGCGCTGGAGCGCGGCGTCGTAGTCGTCGTCGGCGCCTGCGTCGCCGCTGGTGAGCGCCTCGACCGCCGTGTCGAGGGCGGCCTGGGCCGCGGAAACTCCGGTGCGCCTGGCGAGGTTGGCCGCGAGTGACTCGCCGGCGCGGATGTCGGGCTCCTGGGCCAGCCGGAGCACCGTTGTGGTAGCAGGCGACCTGGTCACCTGGCCCCGGTCGGGTTCGAGCTCCCCGGCCAGGACCTTGAGCAAGGTGGACTTGCCGACGCCATTTGGCGCGATGATCCCGATCCGGTCCCCTGCACCGATGCTGAGGCTGACGCCGTCGAGCACCACAAGGCTGCCGAAAGAAACAGTGACGTTGGCCGCCGCCAACCTGGACATCTCAGCTCCTGGCTCACGGCCAGCAGGCCGTGCGTCATGCCCAGGCGGGGTGATGCGGCGGCTCAAGCCGCAAGGGCGAGCCCGCCGCCGAGGCCGGACCGCGTTCTGAGGAGACGCGGCCGGCGGCCTCGGGTGCTACCTAGGCGCTCTTGAGCTGCTCAGCCCGCATGGCGATGGCCGACTTGCGGTTGGCAGCCTGGTTCTGGTGGATGACGCCCTTGCTGACCGCCTTGTCCAGCTTGACGGACGCGGCTCGCATCGCGGCCTCAGCGGCCTCGACGTCGCCGGTGTCGGCAGCCTCGCGGAACTTGCGCACGGACGTCTTCAGCTCGGACTTGACCGCCTTGTTGCGGACCCGAGCCTTCTCGTTCTGCTTGTTGCGCTTGATCTGGGACTTTATGTTTGCCACGCGAGTGCCTTCGTCAGCTTTCTGGTCTTGGTGGTCTGGCGGCGCCCCGCTTGAGCCGGTCAGCGGTCTGCCATGCGCACGTGGGCACGGCAAATGCAGGCATGCAGGCAGCCAGGAGCTAAGAATAGCCGAGGTGGCCGCTATGGCTCAAACGGAGGCCGGGCCCGGCGCCTGCGAGAGCGCCGCGATGGCCCGGACGGTCCAGTCGAGACTCGCCTGGTGAACGGCAACGCCATGCTCCAGGGCGAGGTGCCCGTGCATGTCGCCCGGCATCGCCTGATCCAGCGACGCGAGGTAGCGCCGGATTCCGGCGATGAAGTCGGCCAGGGCCGCACGCAGGCTCGTCAGGAAGGCGAGTACGTCCTCTCGCGGAAGCTGGCGTTCCATCATCACGAACCGCATCAGGTGCAGGCCGAGGTCCTGAGAGACGGTCGACGGGTTCACCGGCTCGCGGATCCAGGCCCCATGTACCGCTGCCCCCTGCTCGGTCACGTGGTAGACGAACCGCTGCCGGCTCGCCTTGCCGGTGCTGGCGGGGGCCGAGTCGCTCGCTGACGGCGCGGCTACCCGGAGCAGCCCGGCGCGCTCCAGGCGGCGCAAAGCCGGGTACAGGGCGCCGGAGCTTGGCTGGTAGACGCTCGCGGGCGTGGTGGCGAAGTGCCGCTTGAGATCGTAGCCAGATGCGGGCCGCATGAAGATCAGGCCAATCAGCACCTGCTCGAAACCGGTAAGACGGGTGCCCCCCATGGCGACAGAGCGTAGAGGCTGGCCAGCCTCCTGCCGGTCCTGACCGTCTTGCATCACCTAAAGCCTTGCTATGAGTCGAATCGACCTATAGCTTAGGCCGTGGTCAGGCACTCCGGCATACGGGCGCCGGCGGACAGCCCCTGAGCGTGCATGTCCCCGGTCCGGTGTGAGAGGCCGCTGACGGCGAAGCATGCACGCACTCAATCGCCACTGAGGAGGCGAGACATGCCTCAGATCAAGGTTCGGGGTCGCGGCATTTCTGCCGAGGACACAGCCGCGGTCATCCGGGCCGCGCTTGGCGAAAAACTGGAAGTCATCCCGCTCGGGGACACCGAGCTTGAGGTCCGGCGCGGATACTTCGGCCGGGCGCGGGTCAGCATCGCCGAGGAGCCAGGCGGAACGGTCTTCAATGTCCGCGCTCTCGGGCCGCCGCTGCCGATTCTCATGCTCACGGCCAGGGCCATGAGCAACTTCGGCATCGCCAGGGAGGTGGCTGGGGCCCTCGATCGGCACCCCGGTTTCACCAATGCCTGAGTCTGGTGCGGCGCCGCCAGCAGGCTGGGTATCGGCGCGGACGTCGCCAGCCGCCACCGGACTCGGCGCGAGGGCGGCGCCGGCGGGCGCCGGCGAGGGCGCCCTTGCCATCGCGGTGCGCGGACTCCGCAAGAATTACGGGAACTACCAGGCGGTTCGCGGCATCGACCTGGATGTCGCCAGGGGTGAGATTCTCGCCTTCCTCGGCCCTAATGGCGCAGGCAAGACCACCACCGTCGAGATTCTTGAGGGGTTCCGCGAGCGCACGGCCGGGGACGTACGGGTGCTCGACGTGGACCCGGCCGAGCGGGGCCGCTCACTGCGCGGCAGGGTCGGCGTGGTGCTGCAGGAGTCAGCGCCCGAGGCGCGGCTGACCGTCGCCGAATGCCTGGCCATGTACGCGGGCTACTACGACCGGCCGCTGCCGGTCGAGCGTGCGCTCGAGCTAGTCGGCCTGACGGGGAAGCAGCACGACCGGTGCGACCGGCTGTCTGGCGGCCAGCTTCGCCGTCTGGACATGGCACTGGCGCTGATCGGGGATCCCGAGCTCATCTTCCTGGACGAGCCGACGACCGGGTTTGACCCGTCGGCTCGCCGGAGTGCCTGGGAAGTGATCGCCAGCCTCCGTGAGCTGGGCAAGACGATCTTCCTGACGACTCACTACATGGATGAGGCCGAGGCGCTGGCTGACCGGATCGTGATCATTGCGGCTGGCCGGATCGTTGCCACTGGCACACCTGCCACCATCGGCGGGCGGGCGACCGAGGCCACCACGGTGAGCTTCACCTTGCCGCCCGGCCTGAGTGTCTCTGATCTCCCCCTCCTGCCGGGCGTGCCTGCCGCGGCGACGGCAGGAGCACTTGTGCCAGCTTCCGCGACGCTCGACGCTGACCGAGCCGAGACCGCGGGTCACGGCGGCCACATCACCGCCGGCAAGGACGGCCGGGTCGAGATCACGCATTCCGAGCACGTGCCGATCCTGCACGCGCTGACGTCCTGGGCGCTCGAGCAGGACCATCCGCTGACCGATCTGTCGGTGCACCGTCCCAGCCTGGAGGAGATCTACCTCAGGCTCACCAGGGAGGACTAAGTGAGCGCCCTGCAACTTGTCATTCACCAGGCCAGATACGACTTCAGGGCGTTCCTTCGCGATCCGCGGGCGCGGGGATTCACGTTCGCGTTCCCGGTCGTGATGCTGGTCATCTTCCTGTACCTGTTCAAGGGCAGCACGATCAGCGACGGTGGTCAGAAGCTGTCAGCAGCCGGGTATTACGTGCCGCGGCTTGCCGCGATGACCGTGGTCGGAGCCACCCTGGCCGGCCTGACGATCACCGTCGTCAATAAGCGGCAGTCCGGAGCGCTGAAGCGCCGCCGCGCCACGCCAGTCCCGGCCTGGGTTCTGGTGGCTGGTGACGCGTTCACCTCGGTGCTCTCCGCGATCGCGGTCGTGGCCGTCCTGGTCATCATCGGCGCGGCGTTCTATCACTTCCGGACGGACGCGGCCGGGATCGGGATGGCCATAGCCGCCGTCGTCATAGGCGGTGCCGCGTTCTGCTGCATGTCCTATGCGCTGTCCACGTTCACCGGGTCGGCCGACTCGGTCGGGCCGGCGATCCAGCTCGCCACGCTGCCGGTCTACGTGGTATCAGGCATCTACATCCCGGACAGCGTGCTACCCGGCTGGCTGAACACGGTCGGCGAGGTCCTTCCGGTCCGCCCGCTCGCAGTCGCGCTGGAAGCTGCCTTTGACCCGGCAACCAACCACGGCAGCCGCGTGGACGCAGGAGCGCTGCTGATCGTCGCCGCCTGGGGGCTGGCTGGCCTGCTGGTCGCGATGTGGCGCTTCTCCTGGGTGCCGCGCCGCACCTGACCGCAGACCCCGAGTCCGGAGCCTCTGCACGGTTTGGCCGCTGGCCCGGGCGGTCTCGCACCCGTGCAACGATAGACGGCGTGTCTCCGAGTGCGGATCCAGTTGCTGGCCAGGCCGCCGATGCCCGCACCGCGGCGTCGGCCGTCGGCGCGGCATCAGCACCTGGCTCCGGCGCGCCCCCGGTCGTGGGCCGCACCCGTGCGGCAGTTCCGGCCGCGGCCGCGACCCCCCAGGCGATCATCCGGAACTTCTGCATTATTGCGCATATCGACCATGGCAAGTCCACGCTGGCGGACCGGATGCTGCAGCTCACCGGGGTGGTGGAAGGCCGGCAGATGCGCGCCCAGTACCTGGACCGGATGGATATCGAGCGGGAACGCGGTATCACGATCAAGTCCCAGGCCGTCCGGCTGCCGTGGCGCGGGCCGGACGGGACCGATTACGTGCTGAACCTCATCGATACTCCCGGCCACGTCGACTTCACCTACGAGGTGTCCAGGTCGCTCGCGGCCTGCGAGGGCGCGATCCTGCTGGTGGACGCCGCTCAGGGGATCGAGGCCCAGACGCTGGCCAACCTCTACCTGGCCCTGGACGCGGACCTGCACATCATCCCGGTCCTCAACAAGATCGACCTGCCCGCCGCCCAGCCCGAGAAGTACGCCGCTGAGCTGGCGAACATCATCGGCATCGACCCCGCCGACGTCCTCCGCGTCTCCGCGAAGACCGGCGAGGGCGTGGAGGCCCTGCTCAACGTGGTGGTCGAGCAGGTACCGCCACCCTCAGGCAACCTGGACGCGCCAGCCAGGGCGCTGATCTTCGACTCGGTCTACGACACCTACCGCGGTGTGGTGACCTACGTCCGCGTTATGGACGGCCGCCTGTCCCGGCGCGAGCGGGTGCTGATGCTGTCCACCAAGGCCGTGCACGAGACCCTCGAGATCGGCGTGATCTCGCCGGAGCCAGTGCCCTCGGAGGGACTGGCGGCTGGCGAGGTCGGCTACCTGATCACCGGCGTCAAGGACGTGCGGCAGGCGCGCGTCGGCGACACGCTGACCACGGTCGCGAGGCCGGCGACCGAGGCGCTCCCCGGCTACGCCAGCGCGAAGCCGATGGTGTTCTCGGGCCTCTATCCGCTGGATGGCGACGACTATCCCGAACTCCGGGACGCCCTGGACAAGCTGCGCCTGAACGATGCGTCCCTCGTCTACGAGCCGGAGACCTCGACGGCGCTGGGATTCGGCTTCCGCTGCGGATTCCTCGGGCTGCTGCACATGGAGATCATCCGGGAGCGGCTGGAGCGCGAGTTCGACCTCGCGCTGATCTCGACCGCGCCGAACGTCGTCTACCGGGTGGCGACCGAGTCCGGCCAGGAGATCACCGTCACCAACCCCAGCGAGTTCCCCGAAGGCAAGATCGCCAAGGTCTTCGAGCCGGTGGTGCGGGCCACGATCCTGGCTCCCTCCGACTACATCGGCGCGATCATGGAACTGTGCCAGAGTCGCCGAGGCGCCCTGCTCGGCATGGAGTACCTGTCCGCCGACCGGGTCGAGGTCCGCTACACGATGCCGCTCGGCGAGATCATCTTCGACTTCTTCGACCAGCTCAAGTCGCGTACGCGCGGTTATGCCTCGCTGGACTACGAGCCAGCGGGTGAGCAGGAAGCCGACCTGGTCAAGGTGGACATCCTCCTGCAGGGGGTGCCAGTCGACGCATTCAGCCAGATCGTCCATGCCGACAAGTCGCGCGACTACGGCCTGAGCATGACCGCGAAACTCAAGGAGCTCATCCCGCGCCAGCAGTTCGAGGTGCCGATCCAGGCCGCGATCGGTGCCCGCATCATCGCCCGCGAGAACATCCGCGCGATACGCAAGGATGTCCTGGCCAAGTGCTATGGCGGCGACATCACCCGGAAGCGCAAGCTGCTGGAGAAGCAGAAGGAAGGCAAGCGCCGGATGAAGGTCATCGGCCGGGTCGAGGTGCCGCAGGAGGCCTTCGTTGCCGCGCTGACGACCGAGCAGGCACCGGACAAGAAGCGTTAGGGCCCTCGCAGGTACAGCTTCAAGCTTGCGGGAACGACCCGTTCTCCGCCGCCTGCTACGTCGACGAGCCGGTGTGAACGTTCACCGCGACCAGCACGACGACCACCAGGAAGTAGAGCACTCCGAGGATCCCGAGAACCAGGCCGGCGATGGCCAGACCGCGGCCGCGCTCGCCGCGCCGGGCGATCTGCCGGAGGCCGATTGAGCCGCAGATGATGGCCGGGATGGCCAGCAGGATGTTGCCCACGACGAGCAGACCGAGCACGAACTGCCCGATGCCGCAGATCAGCGCTGCGATAGCGCACGGGTTGTTGCGAGGAATGCCCGGACCGAAGTACTGGGGCTGATAGGGGCCGTAGGAGCCCTGCCCCGGTGGATAACCGCCCGCCTGCTGGAACGGCTGCTGCGGCCATGGAGGCGCACCGGGCGCGGAGTACGGTCCGGGCTGCTGGCCAGGCTGCTGGGCCCAGGGGT
>Ga0335074_10005126_pt1 | contig 18101 bp, 19 predicted proteins | sample Lox_Sample_23_FD_206715 | JGI IMG/M metagenome (GOLD analysis project Ga0335074, IMG submission 206715) | Soil microbial communities from Loxahatchee National Wildlife Refuge, Florida, United States - Lox_Sample_2.3 | ecosystem: Environmental > Terrestrial > Soil > Wetlands | place: USA... | reverse complement strand
GCGCAGGTGCACCGCGCGCCACGCATCGAATTGCGGAAGCTGCAATCCGATCGGGGTGGACCAGTCAGGCTGCTTGAGATAGTGCCAGACGTATTCGCGCATGAATCCCGCAGCCTCCACGCGATCGAGGTCATCGAAATACCGCGAGCCGAAATCGGCGTCGTTGCGTTCGAGCGCGCGGAACAAGCCGACGGCGACGCGACGTCCACGCACCTCTCCCTCGAAACTCGGGGCGCGAACCCCGAGCGGTAGAGCGGACGCATCCCCCTCAGCCGCGACGAGCGCCGCGCGGGTGTACAGATAGACCGTCCAAAGCTTGCGCTCTGCCGGCGGAGTCGCCGGGTCGAAAAGGATGGCGACATAACGCCGGGTCGGCTGAGTCGTTTGTATCTGGGGACCCGAAGTCTGCGTGACCGCCCCACTCGCCTCCACGGAGGCGGGGGCGCAGAGAAGCGCGGCCGAGATCGCCGTGAATCCGACCGCAAGCGCAAATCGACGTTCCCGCACGGCTCTCGCCCCTTCCCCCGCGACCCCGGGCGGAGCTGCAACGGTCGTGCCGCGCGCGAGATCCCGTGAGGCGGCAGGGGCTTGCGGAATCAGGGTGCATCCGGAGGCCGCGAGGCTGTCAAGCTGTTCGACGCTGCGCGGGGATCTGAGCTCACACCCAGGGCTTGTCCGTCACGGGATTCGCATAGTGAAAGGGCACGACGGGCGCCTCGGGCCACGCGGGCGGTGCCATGGGCAGCCGCTCATCGGGTCCGAGCGGGTCTTCGGGATACAGCTTGCGCAAGCCGGTCTCGGTCGCAATCGGGGTGTGCGCCCAACCAATCTCGTACGGCGCCTGGTAGACGGTGCGATAGGCGAGGCGTGCGAAACGCCAGCGGCCATCTTCGCCTTTCACATAAGTGTTCTCGGAGATTCCGCCTTCCCACCATTGCTGCCCACCGGCAGCGTTCGCATCTGTCGTGCGCGATTCGTGCGAGCCACCCTGCACGAATACGCGGAACCGCGCCTTCGCGGTACGGCGATCCGCCGCAACGTCGATCACGTCCTGGAGCATGAGATGGTCGAGCAGCAGACCGTTTACCGGCCCCTGAGCACCGCCCGCGACGTCTTGCTCGAGGCGCCCGGCATAGAAGCGCTTCTGGCCCGCCTTGCCCCGATAGATTCCCCCGTCGATGTGAATCTCACCGTCATCGGCGAAGAGATCGACGATCTCGGTGTACAGACACTTGTCGAGGTAGTAGCCGTAGGCGTGCTGCAGACGGCGGATGGCCTCGATATCCTCGAGGTCCCCGAGTCGCGACGCCATCAACTCCATCTGCCGCTCCATGGCGAGGACGCGCTCGTCGTGACTGACGGGCACCTGATTGCGCTTGGAGGCTCGGGCAAGCGCGGCGCTCGTCGTGAACGCCATCGGCACGAGTGCGAGGAACGCGCTCATCCTGCCGAGAAACGAGCGCCGTTTGAGCTCGTACATTCCATCCCCCGCTCGAGATCGTGAAACCGGCGACTATACGGGCACGCGCGCGCGCGAGTCCTGCCGCACTTCTCAGGGAGTGATGCGGATCACTTTCCACGGGCTGCGTGGTCGACGGGACGTATACTGCCAGGCTCGAAGCGCCCTCCGGATCGCCTGCATGCTCTGGCTCAAAGCGTTCCACATCGTGTTCGTCGTGACGTGGTTTGCGGGGTTGTTCTATCTGCCGCGCCTATTCGTCTATCACGCGGCCGCACTGCGGGACGGCGAGCAAGCGTTCGCCGCGCGCGCGGCCGTGATGGAGCGGCGCCTGTTCGTCATGATGACGCTCGGCGGGGCGCTCGCGCTCGCCTTCGGTATCGCAATGGTGGCAGCGGCGCCGGCGTACCTGCAGCTCGGCTGGCTGCACGCGAAGCTCGGGCTCGTGCTATTGCTCGTGGTGTATCACTTTGGGTGCGCGCGCCTCATGCGCGCGCTCGCAGCGGGCTGCGTCGCGCACTCGGATCGCTGGTATCGCCTATTCAACGAGCTGCCCGGCCTGCTGCTCATCGCGATCGTCGTCCTCGCGACCGTCAAGCCCTTCTAGTCCGTCGCCGCTCGCGGCGGCGGCCACGGCCGTAGGCCTAGAACAGCCCCGAAATCCGGCCGTCCTCGTCGACGTCGATGTGCGCCGCGGAGGGAATCTTCGGCAGCCCCGGCATGGTCATCACGTCGCCGCAGATCATGACGATGAACTCCGCCCCGGCGGCCAGCCGCACCTCGCGGATGTTGACGACGTGCCCGGAGGGGGCCCCGCGAAGCTTCGGGTCCGTCGAGAAGGAGTACTGCGTCTTCGCCACGCACACCGGATAGTGCCCGTAGCCCGCCTCCTGGAGTTGTTTGATTTGCGCGCGAACCTTGGTATCCGCCGTGATATCCGCGGCGTGATAGATCTTCGTCGCGATCGTCTTCATCTTCTCCCAAAGCGTCGCGCTCTCGTCGTAGACGAATTTGAAATAGCTCGGGTGCTCCATGAGCCGCAGCACCTCGCGCGCGATGTCGGTCGCGCCGGCGCCGCCCTCGGCGTAGTGGCGGCCGAGGATCACCCTGGCACCGTGGTGACCGGCGCGCTCGATGAGGAGCCGGATCTCCGCGTCGGTATCCTCCGCGCGATGGTTGATCGCGACGAGGCACGGCAATCCGTAGTTATCGCGCACGTTGTCGATGTGGCGCTCGAGATTCACGATGCCCTTCTCGAGGGCGGCGAGATTCTCGCGCCCGACATCGGCGACTTCGACGCCGCCGTGGAATTTGAGTGCACGCACGGTGGCGACGATCACGGCCGCATCGGGCCGCAGGCCCGCCTTGCGGCATTTGATGTCGACGAACTTCTCGGCGCCGAGGTCCGCGCCGAAGCCCGCCTCCGTGACGACATAATCCGCGAGCTTGAGTGCGGTCTGCGTGGCCATGACCGAGTTGCAGCCGTGCGCGATGTTGGCGAACGGACCGCCGTGGATGAAGGCGGGATTGTTCTCGAGGGTCTGGACGAGGTTCGGCGCGAGCGCATCCCGCAGCAGCGCCGCCATGGCTCCGTGGGCCTGCAGCTCGCTCGCGAGGATCGGCTTGCCCGCGGCGCTATAGCCGACCACGATCTTTCCGAGCCGCGCCTTCAAGTCCGCGATGCTGGTCGCGAGGCAGAAGATCGCCATGACTTCGGAGGCGACGACGATGTCGAATCCGTCCTCGCGCGGGTAGCCGTTCGCGGGTCCTCCCAAGGCAATGACGATCTGGCGCAGCGCCCGATCGTTCATGTCGACCACGCGTCGCCACGCAATGCGCCGCACGTCGAAACCGAGCGCATTCCCGTGATGGATGTGATTGTCGATGAGCGCGGCGAGCAGGTTGTTCGCGGCGGCGATCGCGGCGAAGTCACCCGTGAAGTGCAGATTGATGTCCTCCATCGGCACGACCTGGGAGTAGCCGCCGCCGGCCGCACCGCCCTTGACGCCGAATACGGGGCCGAGCGCCGGCTCGCGGAGGCAGATGATGGTTTTCTTGCCGAGGCGATTGAGCGCATCCCCCAACCCCACCGTGGTCGTCGTTTTGCCTTCGCCGGCCGGCGTAGGGGAAATCGCGGTGACGAGTACGAGCTTGCCGTTCGGGCGATCCCGCAGAGTGTTGATATAGTCGAGAGCGATCTTCGCCTTGTAGCGCCCGTACGGGGACAGGCTCTCCTCCGGAATGCCGAGGCGCTCGCGCGCGATCTCGACGATGGGCCGCATCTTGGCTTGCTGGGCGATCTCGATGTTCGTAAAGGCCATGGGCAGATTCCGACAGTATCGCGGCAGGTGACGCGAATGTAGCATGGCCGCCGCGACGGCCCCATTGACGTGCCGGATAGCAGATATTCGGAGGGTAGATATGGCCCAGGTAACCGGTGGCGAACTCCTCGTTCGTACGCTCGCCGCGGCCGGCGTGGAGACCGCTTTCGGGCTGCACGGAGCGCATCTCGAGACGATCTTCCAAGCCTGCGCGGCTCACCGCATCCCGATCGTCGACACACGCCACGAGGCGGCGGCCGGCCATGCAGCCGAAGGCTACGCACGCGCCGCGAGGCGGCTCGGTGTCGCGCTCGTGACCGCAGGGCCCGGGTTCACGAACGCGATCACCTCGCTCGCGAACGCCTACCTCGATCGTACCGCGGTGCTCTACGTGAGCGGTTCCGCTGCGCTGCGTGATGCCGAGACGAATACGCTGCAGGCGGGAATCGACCAGGTGGCCATCGCGCGGCCCATCACGAAGTGGGCCCATGCCGTCACGCTCACCCGGGACATCCCGCGGCTCGCGGCGCACGCGATCCGCATCGCCACTTCACCTCCGAGCGGCCCGGTTCTGCTCGACATGCCGATGGACGTGCTCACCTCCACGGTGGAGGAGGACTCTGTCCGCATACCGCGGTCGATCCAAGTCGAAACGCGTCCTGCTCCGGGCGAGTCCGTGATCGATGCAGCGCTCGGTCTGCTCGAGACAGCCGAGCGGCCCGTGATCCTCGCCGGGGCGGGCGCCTGGCAGTGCGACTGCGGCGCCGAGCTCGCCGAGTTCGCCGAGCTCGCGGGCATTCCGGTGTTCTCCGACTTCCAAGCTCATGGTTTGCTGCCGAGCGGTCATGCGCTCTACGGGGGTACCTTCCACAAGCTCGCCGACCTCTCGGCTGCCGATTCGCGGCCGGATGTGGTGCTCGCCCTCGGAGTGCGCTTCGGCCTGTTCACGCTCGGGGCAAGTGACCGCCTGGTGCCTGCTGCCGCCCGATTGATCCACGTTGAGATCGATCCCAGAGAGATCGGCAAGCTGCGCGATGCGGACGTTGCCATTGCCGCCGACAGCCGCGAGACGCTGCGTGCCCTGTCAACCAAAGCCCACAAGATGCGCTTGCGCGACCGCTCCGCGTGGCAGGAGGTCGTACGCACGGCGAAGGCGCGGCGCCGCGAGCGGCTTCGCGAAACGCTCGGCAGCTCGAGCGCTCGCATTCATCCGTACCAGGCCGTCGCGACGATCGTCGACAACATGCCGGCCGAGACGATCGTGATCGGCGATGGCGCCGAGGCGTATCACTGGATGAACGAGGCGATCCGTCAGGATCGAGCGGGCAGCTACATCACGCACGGCTTCCTCGGCGCCGTCGGTTTCGGGCTGGGACTGGCGATCGGTGCGCAGACGGCACATCCCGCCCGGCCGGTACTGTGCCTGGCAGGCGATGGGGCCGTGGGCTTCACCATTGCCGAGTTCGACACCCTCGCCCGGCATCGGCTGCCGGTCGTCGTCGTCGTGATGAACAACCGCAGCTGGGCGGCCTCGCAGCATTTCCAGGAGATGATCGGCCATCCGGTGGCCGGCACGCGGCTCTCGAGCGCGCGCTACGATCAGGTCGCGCACGCCTTCGGCTGCGAAGGCCGGCACATCACGCGGATCGAGGAGCTCGGTCCGGCGCTTCGCGAAGCGTTCGCCCGCGGTCGTCCCGCCTGTCTCAACGTCGAAATCGACGTGGCCCCCGTGCCGCCGGAGCTCGCTCTGCTCGCATCGCGCCATTCCTAGCGGGCGCAGGCACACACGCTCGGCTGCGCGCTACGCTGCGCTCGCCTCGTCGAGCTTCGTGAGCGCATCGTCGCCGAGCTCGAGGCGCACGCTGCCTGCGAGTTCCTGCATCTGCTCGATGCTCGTGGCGCTCGCGATCGGAGCCGTCACGCCGCGAGCAATCAACCAAGCGAGCGCAACTTGAGCCGGCGTCCCGCGTAGCTCGCGCGCCACCTCATCGAGCGCGCGCAGGATCCGCGCTCCGCGCGGGTTCATCATGTCCTTGACGCGATAGGCACGCGCGCGTCCGGCGAGATCCGCTTCGGTGCGATACTTGCCGGTCAGAAAGCCGCTCGCGAGAGAGAAGTAGCTGATGACGCCGAGCTGCTCGCGCCGACACAGGTCGGCAAGCTCTCCCTCGAAGCTCGAGCGGTCGTAGAGGTTGTACAGCGGCTGCAGAGTCTCGTAACGCGGCAGTCCGTGCGCCGCGCTCGCCGCAAGCGCCGCGCTCAGGCGCTCGGCCGTGAAGTTCGAGGCGCCAATCGCGCGCACTTTGCCGGCCCGGATGAGATCACCGTAGGCGCCGAGCGTCTCTTCGAAGGGCGTGAGCGGATCGTCGCGGTGGGATTGATACAGATCGATGTAGTCTGTTTGAAGCCGCGTCAGGGAGCGCTCCACCGCGCGCAGGATGTATGCGCGCGAGAGGCCTTGCTCTCCCTCGGCCATCTCGATCCCGACCTTCGTCGCGATGATCACGCGGGAACGGTTTCCGCGGGTCTTCATCCATTTGCCGAGAATCGTTTCGGATTCCCCGCCCTGATGTCCCGGAATCCAGCGTGAATACACGTCGGCCGTGTCGATCAGATTGAATCCTGCCCCGACGAAGGCGTCGAGCACCTTGAACGATGTGGCCTCATCCGCGGTCCAGCCGAGCACGTTGCCGCCGAATGCGAGCGGTGCGACGGCGAGGCCCGACTTGCCGAGCTGCCTCAGGATCACGGGTTTTCTCCTTCTGCGCCAGAAGACGGGCGCGCAGTTTAAGCGGAACGCGCGTACAATCAAATTGGGTTTGTGCGCCGCACTAACACCGCCCGCCGGTACACCGCTCGTCATGTCGCTCGGCCACGCGCCGGCACACAACTTGCGAGCCCGACCTGTTCTGGCGCTGGCGGCAAGGAGCTCCCTTTGGCCCTCGAGTCCCATCCCAAGGCCCCTGCGGGGCGGCGCGAGGCATCTCCCGCAGTGCCCGCCCCGCCCGACGCCGCGCTCGATCGCGAGCTCGCACGCGGCCTGGAGAACGCCCCGAGAGTCTCCACGCTCAGCGACTCCTACGGAAAAGTCCGCCGGGTGACGGAGGCCCTGTGTGCCCCGCTCGCGCTCGACGATTACGCGGTGCAATCGATGCCGGATGCCAGTCCGGCGAAGTGGCACCTTGCGCACACCAGCTGGTTTTTCGAGGAGTTTGCGTTGCAGCACTTCGCGGAGGGCTATCGCTTTTACGATGCGAGCTGGCGCTTCCTGTTCAATTCGTACTACGAGACCGTCGGGCCGCGGCTGTCGCGCGGCGATCGCGGCTTGCTCACACGCCCCACGGTGGAGCAGACCTTCGCGTACCGCGCCCACGTGGACGAGCAGATGTCACGTTTGCTCGAGCGGCGCGAGGAGTCCGATGAGCTCTGGCGAGTCGTCACGCTCGGTTTGCACCACGAGCAGCAGCACCAGGAATTACTGCTCACGGACATCAAACACGCTTTCTCGCGCAATCCCTTGCGTCCTGCCTATCTGCCGCCGGTTGCCGCTCCGGGCTGCAAATCGCCCACGCTCGACTTCATCGAATTCGAGGGCGGCCTCGCCGAGATCGGCCACGAGGATCGGGGATTCTGCTTCGACAACGAGCTGCCGCGCCATCGGGTGTGGATTGCCCCGTTCCGGATCGCGAACCGACTCATCACCAACGAGGAATTTCGCGGCTTCATCGAGAGCGGCGGCTACACGAGCCCGGAGCACTGGCTCTCCGACGGCTGGGCATGCATCGAGCGCGAGCGCTGGACGCGGCCGCTCTATTGGGGCGATTCGCTCGATCACGAGTTCACCCTGGCAGGCGTACAGGCGCTCGATCCGCAGGCGCCGGTCTGTCACTTGAGCTACTACGAGGCGGATGCGTTCGCACGCTGGGCCGGAGCGCGGCTGCCGAGCGAGTTCGAATGGGAGCTCGCGGCGGCAGAGCTTCCGGTGCGCGGCAACTTCGTCGAGGACGAGCAGCTGCGCCCGCTCGCGCCGGCCGGCGGCGGCGCTGCCCCGCATCAGATGTTCGGCGACGCCTGGGAGTGGACCCGCTCCGCCTACGCGCCTTATCCCGGGTACGCGCCACCCCAGGGCGCGCTCGGAGAGTACAACGGCAAATTCATGGTGAGTCAGCTCGTGCTGAGGGGCGGCTCCTGCCTGTCACCGCGGTCGCACATTCGGGCGACGTATCGGAACTTCTTCCCGCCCGCCGCGCGCTGGCAGATGAGCGGCCTGCGGATCGCCACGGATGTTTGAGATGAGTGGCGCGCTCACGCGCGCGGGGGCCACGCCGCGCGCTTCCGGCAAAGGAGATGCCGAGCTCACGCGGCAGGTTCTGCGCGGACTCGCCGCCCGGCCGAAGCGGCTCTCTCCGACCTACCTCTACGATGCGCACGGTTCGGCGCTCTTCGAGCTGATCTGCCGTCAGCCCGAGTACTATCTCACGCGCACCGAACTTGCGATCATGCGCTGTCACGGCGCCGAGATCGCGGAGCGCATCGGCTCGCGAGCGCTGCTCCTCGAGCTCGGGAGCGGAGCGAGCCTGAAGACACGCATCCTGCTCGATCGGCTGCCGGACCTCGCCGCGTACGTGCCCGTCGACATCTCTCGCAGCTCCCTCCTCGCTGCCGCGCGCGCGATCCGGGAATCCTACCCGCGGCTCGAAGTCCTGCCCGTGGAGGCCGATTTCACGCGTCCGTTCGCGCTGCCGGAGCCTCATGCCGAGGCGGCGCGCACGATCGTCTACTTCCCCGGCTCTACGATCGGCAACTTCGATGCGGACCCGGCCGTCGAGCTGCTCGCACTGGCGCGCCGCCTCGCCGGACCGCGCGGGGCGCTGCTCATCGGGATCGATCTCCTGAAAGATCGCGAGCTGCTGCTCCGGGCGTACGACGATGCCGCGGGTGTCACGGCCGCTTTCAATCTCAATATCCTCGCGCGCCTCAATCGCGAACTCGGGGCGGACTTCGATCCGCGCGGCTTCCGGCATGCGGCGCCCTGGAATGCGGCCGCAAGCCGCATCGAGATGAACCTCGTCAGCCTGGTGTCGCAGAGCGTCAATCTTGCCGGAGAGCGGATCGACTTTGAGGCCGGGGAAGTCATCGTCACGGAGCACTGCCACAAGTACACGCAGGAGTCCTTTGCGGCGCTTGCCGGGCGCGCTGGCTGGACGCCGCGCGGCTCCTGGTCGGACGAGCGCGGCTACTTCAGCGTCCAGTATCTCGAGGCGCACGGTTGAGCCGTGCGATCCGGGCGGCAAGCTGCCGCAGCGTCTGATCTCTGATATGGTGTGGGTTCACGAGGTGAGCACCCGCCCGATGCAGCCGATCGCGCCGGCCGATCTGAAATCGTTCGTGCGAACGATTCCGGACTATCCGAGGCCCGGAATACAGTTTCGCGATATCACCACGCTGCTCGGTGATGCTGGCGCCTTCCGGCGCGCGGTAGACGAGCTCGTGAGACCCTGGACCGGTTCGCGCATCGATCGGGTCGCGGGCATCGAAGCACGCGGCTTCATTCTCGGGGGCGCCATGGCGCATCAGCTCTCGGCCGGATTCGTTCCGATCAGAAAGCGCGGCAAGCTGCCTCACTCGACCGTGCGCGTGGCCTACTCGCTCGAATATGGTCTCGACGAGATGGAGATGCACACGGATGCCCTCACCCCCGGACAGCGCATCATCCTCGCCGACGATCTCATCGCGACGGGCGGGACCGCGGAAGCCGCCGTGAAGCTGCTGCGCTCGCTCGGTGGCGAGCTGCTCGCGGCATGCTTCATCATCGATCTGCCGGCACTCGGGGGGGCCCGCAAGCTCGAGGCTCTCGGGGTGCCGGTGCGCACACTCATCTCCTTCGAAGGTCACTGAGTCATGCAAATGGGAATGATTGTTGCTCCGAGCCCACGGGCCAGCCTGTTCGAGCCGCGCTCGTGAGCGAAACATCCGAAAACACCGCAGCGCTCGGCGAGGAGCTGCGCAGCATCGTCGACCACGCTGAAGCGCTGCTCGAGGCGCTCTCCGACGAGGGCGAACCGAAATTGAGCTCGTTGCGCGCGCGGGTCTCCGCCAGCATCGAGACGGCGCGGGCGCACCTCGATGAGATGCAAAGCGATACGGAGCGGGTGACCGAGAAGGCGGCCGCTGCGTTCGGACGCTGGATCGAGGCGAACCCCTGGACGGCTGTCGCGATCGGCGCCGGAGCCGGGCTCGCCATCGGAGTGTTGCTCGCGAGCCGCCGGCGCAGCGCGCCGCGCGCTGACGACGCATCGCGATGACCGACGAGTCGGTGAATCTGTTTGCGCGCGGCAGAGCCATGCTCCTCGAGGCGCTGCGGATGGCGCAGACGCGGCTCGAGCTCCTCGCGCTCGAGATCGAGCAGGAGAAGCTGCGCATCGGGCGGGACCTCAGGCTCGCGATATTCGCGGCAATCTGCTTGTGGCTTTCCGGGTTTTCGCTCGTGCTCTGGGTTGCGCTCGCCTTGCGACCCGAGGCGCGTTTCATTCTGCTCGGGTGCTTTTTCTTCGTGTTCCTGATCGCCGCGCTCGGTTTCTGGATCGCGCTGCGGCGTTCGCTGCGCCGCGATCCGCCGTTTGCCCGTTTGATCGGACAGCTGCGGCTCGATCGGGCCTCGCTCGGCGGAGAGCCGTGAGCCCGGAGCGCGCGCGCCGCATGGCGCGCCGGTGGGAACTGCTCGAGCTCGAGGCCGAAGTGCAGCGTGCGGCGCTCGCGGCGACCTTCGCGCGACTCGAGCGGCGGGGCGCGCTCTCCTGGGCGGTCGGGGCGGCCCGCACCGCGCTGCGCGTGCTCGCGCTGCCGCGCGTGCGCTGGTTGCTGGTCGCCGAAGTGCTGCGCCGCTTGACGAGCGGTCGGCACGCAGGCGCGAAATCCTGAGCGCAGGCTCAAACATGCCGGAGCAACATGCCGACGGTGCGCTGCCCTCGGGGCCGTCCGGCGGTTCATCCGCTGCGCCCATGGGCGAGCTCGAGCGGCTGGTCGAGGAGCGCACGCGGGAGCTCTCGGCACTCTCGACGCATCTGCAGGATTTGACGGAGAAGGAGAAAGCGGCGCTCGCGCGCAATCTGCACGATGAGCTCGGCGGGCTCCTCACGGCCGCGAAGATGGACCTCTCCTGGCTGCAGAGCCGCATCGCCGGCGACCCTGACATCGAGCGGCGCCTACACCAGCTCGGCGCAGTACTCGACGAGGCCATGGACGTGAAGCGGCGGGTCGTGGAGGAGCTGCGCCCTTCTCTGCTCGATCACTTCGGCCTGCCGACGGCGCTCCGGGCCTACGTGGAATCCGTCTGCGCAAAGTCCGGATTGGAAGCGCACATCGCGATCACCGCCGAGCAAGAGTTTCCGAAGAACATCGCTATCGCGCTCTTCCGGGTCGTGCAGGAAGGCATGACCAATATCGTGCGGCACGCTCACGCGCGCACCGTGCGTCTCGAGCTCGCAACCGAAGGCAAGCTCTGGCGCCTGCTTCTGATCGACGACGGCGCGGGCATCGATCTCACGCATCCTTCCTTTCGGTGGTCGCACGGCCTCACGGGGATGCGCCAGAGGGTTCGTGCGCTCGGCGGACAACTGTCGCTCGAGTCCGAGCGCGGCCAAGGAACGAAGCTGCTGGTGGAGCTGCCGGCGCGGGATCAGTGAGTGCTGGGCGGCGTGGCCGCGGGCAATCTCACGAGGGCGAGGACCATTTGGAGCGCCCGTCCGCGACAATCGGCTTCAGGCGGCCGATGTCGCGCATTTTGTCGAGAAAGTAATCGGCGCCCGCCGCGAAACAATGATCGCGCACGAAGTCCGAGGCGTAGTTGGTGAGCACGACGATGAGGGGCTGAAGCTGCGGCTGATAGAGTTGGCGTGCTTGGCGGATCACGGCGACCCCGTTACCTTCGGCGAGCTCGATATCGACCACGAGGACATCGTACGGCGTCTCCTTGAGCTTCAGGACCGCCTCCGTCTGGGTGGCGGCCTGCGCGACGACCGTGAGCCGGCCCGGCTCGGAAAGCAGCTCGACCAGGCGGCGGCTGAGCACGGTCGAGTCCTCGACGAGCAGGATGCGACGCTCGGCGCCCGATGTCGCATCGAGCCCCCGCGACCGTGCCTCATCCAGAGTCATGGCGGCCACGATCACTGCACGAGATTGTTCTTGATCGCGTAGTAGGTGATGTCCGCGTTGCTCTTCATGCCCATTTTCTCCAGGATCCGCGCGCGGTACGTGCTCACGGTCTTGACGCTCAGGAACAGCTTCGCCGCGATCTCCGACACGCTCTTGCCTTCGGCGAGCTTGCAGAAGATCTGGAACTCGCGCTCAGAGAGCACGCTGTGGCGAGGCTCGCCCGGGCCTCCCTGGATGCCGCTCACGAGGACCTCCGCGAGCTCTGGGCTCACGTACCGTCCACCCCGCACGGCCGCCCGAATCGCCCGGCACAGCTCGCTCTCGTCGGCCGTCTTGCTCACGAAACCGCTCGCTCCGGCGCGCAGCACGTTGAGTCCGTACTGCATCTCCGGATAAGCGGAGAGCACGAGGGTAGCCACTGTCTCGTGATGCGCCCGCACCTGGCGCAACACGTCGAGTCCCGAGATATCGGGAAGCGAGAGATCGAGGAGGAGCACGTCGACCGGGGAGCTGCGCAGCAAGGCGAGCGCTTCGCGACCGGTGCCTGCCTCGCCCGCCCACGCGAAGTCCGACTGCGCGTCGACGATCTGCTTCAGTCCAATGCGGACTAGCTGATGATCGTCGACGACTGCGATGCGTATGGCTGGCATGGACCCCGATCGGAATGCGTCGCGCGCCGGATGACGGCTCGAGGGCAGCGTAGTCGTCGCGGCGCGCGCGAGGTAGGCGCTGCGGGGCCGCTCGGGCGCCCCGCTGGTCTCAAACTGCTGTCAGAAAGCGCCGACAACGCGCTGAGCAAGGCTCATGCCCACGGTGTCTGCGGGCGCCGGTCGCAGACCCCTGCGCGCCCGCTTCAATGGCCGGCGTCGCCGCCGGCCACATCGCCGTGGTCTGCCCCAGTCGTCGGCCCTTCCTTGCCGTTGTACGCCTCGAGCCTGTTGTAGAGCGTCTTGAGGCTCACGCCGAGGATCTCCGCAGCCTTGCGTTTGACGTGACCGCAATAGGCGAGCGTCGCCATCGTCACCCGTCGCTCGACCTCTTCGAGCGGTGTGCCCACGCGAATCGTGATCGTCGTGCTGTCGTCGGACTTGGGGGCCGGTTCGGGCGCACCGAGATCGCATTCGATCTGATCGTCGGCCAGGATGTACGCGCGCTGCACGTAGTTCTTCAACTCGCGCACGTTCCCCGGCCAGCCGTGCTGATACAGGCGCGCCAGCGCCTCGCGCGAGAACGCCTTGTGGGTGCCCTCGATCCGGTTCAACTCGTCGAGAAAGTACTGAGCGAGCTGCTCGATGTCCGAGCCGCGCTCGCGCATCGGCGGCAGACGTATCGGAAACACGTTGAGCCGATGATAGAGATCCTCGCGCAGCTTGCCGTCGGTGACCGCCTTCTCCGGCTCGCGATTGGTCGCGGCGATGACGCGCACGTCGCTCGCGATCTGCTGCGTGCCGCCGACCCGCGTGAATGAGCCGGTCTCGAGCACCCGCAACAGCTTCACTTGCAGCTCCATCGGCATCTCGGTGATCTCGTCGAGGAAGATGCTGCCGCCGTTCGCGCGCTCGAAGAAGCCCTTGTGCTGGCGGTCCGCGCCGGTGAAGCTGCCGCGCTCGTGTCCGAACAGCTCGCTCTCGATGAGCTGCGGGGCGACGGCGCCGCAGTTGAGCGGCAGGAACGGCGCATCGCGCCGCCGTGAGAGCTCGTGGAGCGTCTGCGCCGCGAGCTCCTTCCCCGTGCCGCTCTCGCCGATCAGCAGCACCGTTGCCGAGGTCGGCGCGACACGCGAGAGCTGGTCATACAGCGCTTGCATGCAGCGGGAGCTTCCGAGTATGCGGCCGAAGCGCCCGAGCCTGCGCAGCTCATCGCGCAGCTCGACGATCTCATGCTGCAGGGCCGATGTTTTCTTCGCATGGCGCAGCACGGCCTGCACGCGCTCGAGATCCGCGGGCTTGACGAGGTAGTCGCTCGCGCCGGCACGCAGTGCCGCGACGGCGCTGTCGACGGTCGCGTGCCCGGTGACGACGATCACCTCGGTCGCTTCCGGCTTCTCGAGCTCACGCAGGAGCTCGATGCCCTCGCCATCGGGCAACCTCAAATCGGTGAGCAGTACGTCTGGGCGTTGGCGGCCGAGCTCGATGCGCGCCTCGCGCAGCGAGTGCGCGCGCGCGATGGTGAATCCCTCCATTCGCGCCACTTCCTGCAGCCATTCAACGACATCCGGATCGTCATCAACTATCAGGGCATGTGCCATGTAAGCCTCGTGAAATCCTTCTAGCATGCATCTTATCGCGATCCCTGCGCTCCCGCGGGCCGCTTGCCGAGGGGCAATGCGGTGAGCGCGTGCAGAGCGATGGAACTCGCGAGTACCGTGAGCGTGATCGCGGCGAGGTTGTCGCCGTTGTCGAATGCCGGCCCATCGAGAACCAAGCAGAGGTAGTAGAGCGAGGCGACGCCGCGCACGCCGAACCACGCGAGCATCTGGCGATCGCCGCTCGTGTCGGTGCTGCCGCCCTCAGCGCCGCGCTCCGCCGGCAGCCGCGCGCGCGCTCCGACACCGATGCCGAGCCGAGCAGCAAGCGGGCGCACCGCGACGAGCATCAAGAGCGCAAACAGCACGAGCACCGGGCGGATCGCGGACCCGGCCAGCAGCGCGCCGATGAGCACGACGGCGGCGAGCTCGATCAGGCGTTCGATCCGATCCGCCCCGGAGGCCAGTTGCCGCGAGAATGGGTTCGGGCGCGAGCCGCGCCCCCAGGCGAGCCGCCCGCTGCGCCAGACCCAGCCGCCGCGTGCGAAGACCATGCCGGCCGCGAGCGCGGCGACGAGTCCGTTGACCTGCACGAGCAGAGCCGCTCCGTACGTCGAGGCGAGCGCGGCGGCTGCAAGCAGCACCGCCAGCCACGCGGTCTCGGCACGAGCATCGAGACGCGCGTACGCTCGCGCGCCGAGCGAACCGACGAGGGTTCCGAGGAGGATGCCGCCCGCGACGGCCCAGATGACGTCGAGGGCCAGCCATCGGACTGCGAGTGGGCCGAGGTCGTGATCGCCCGCAAAGCCAACCGCGAGCAACAGAAGCGGCAGCGCGAGACTCGAGGTGAGGGCGCCTTCGGCCGACAGCGCGAAACGCACGGCTGCGTTGCTGTCGAGGTTCGGTTGCTCGAGGCAGGAGGCGAGGACGGGATCGGTCGGCGACAGGATCACGCCGAGCACGATCGCATCGGGAATCGGGATTCCGAGCAGCACATGCGCCGCCCCGGCGGTGAGCGCCGCCGTCACGGGCATCGTGATCGATGCGAGGCGCAACGGCACGCGCCAACGCGTCCCATCGAGCGGTCCGGTGAGTTTCAGCCCCGTGCAGAACAGACCGAGGACGAGGACGGCCTCGATGAAAACCTGCGCCGCGCGCGCGTGCTCGAGCTCGAGCGGCGGCATGAGCCCGAGCCTCGCGGCCGACACTCCCGCCGCGACGCCCGCGACGAGGCAAAGCAACGTTTTCAATGGAGTCAGCCCCGGCGCGCTGCGACGGATGCGCGCGCTTCGCGCACGTTCTGCTCGAGCGCGGGAACCTGCGCCTCGGCAAACGTCCTCAACTGCCGATCGTTCGCGATGCTTGCTGCCGCCTGCTGCATGCGGGCGACGTTGCGCTGATTCTCATCGAGCGCGGTGCGCGCGTATGCGCGATCGAACGTCGCCCCGCCCAATGCACGCAGATGTTCGAGCAGGGCGCGCTGGCCTCTCGACGGCGCGCTCGGCAGACTGATTCCGCGCTCGCGCGCAATGCGCTCGAGCTCCATGCGCATGCGGGCATACGAGGCGAGCAGCCTCTGAGCGAGCGACTTCACTCGAGGACTCTGCGCCTTGCGGCCGGCCAAGCTCGCTGCGTCGATTTGAAACACATCCGCTTGCGCTACCGCCCGGACAAACGCGTGCTCGTGTGCCGTGAGCGGGGTGGAGACGTTCATCGGGGTACTCGAGCCCGGAGCGGCCTCTGGGTTGGCACCCTGCCGTTGCTGGGCCGAAACCCATGCGGGGGCGACGAGTCCCATGGCGACCATCATCCCGAGACACCCGATCCTCCAGGCCGAGTACATTTTACGCAAGATTGTAAATTCTACCGTGTCTCAGTGGCTAGGCGAACCCATCGCGACCTCTCCGAAGAGGTCCCCAATCCGTTCCGCGCGACCCGCCACGCGGTCTGCCTGCAGGCTGACGGTGCGACGAATCCGCTCCGGGAGGTAGCCGTCGATCGCCTCGAGATAGCGCGCCAGCGCTTGCCGTTCGACGCTCTGCCAGGCGGCAACGATCGTAGCATCGGCCGGACCCAGCACCGCGAGCCGCGCACGGAGACTCCAGTGTCGCGCGCGCGCCGCAAGCGTGGCGGACGTGGCCGGGTTACCGCCAAGCAATAAAACAAGCGCTTGCAGCTCATCACCCAAGCGCCCCCACTCCTCGCCTCGGTGACGCAACACCGCGCCGAGATCCGGGCCGACCGCCCTGTGAGTGGCCGTGTCGCAAAAGTCTTCGCAGTCGCGACAGAGGCGGATGAGCTGATTCAACGTTCGAATCGTGTCCTCGATATGCATTCGAACCTCAGCGATCGGCGGGAGTGCCCGACATCAAGCATGAACTGTGCCCGAGCCGGAGCGCGGATCCGGAACTCGGTGTCGCGACCGCGCGCGGGCTGGCACGTCGATTGCAATAGTGATTCGCCGGGAACGCACGTTGCGTGTCCCCCAGCCAATTCAGAGCGTCGCGGCCGGGGCCGGGCGCTCGAACCGAAGACCCCCCGTTTGGCGGGCTGTGGTGCGACCAGCCCGCTCTTTTTTTGCGCGCGTGTTTTGCCGCGCGGCCCGGCGCGCTCATCCGCCGCGTCTTGCAAGGCGCCGTCGTTGGGGCTCTAATGAGGTCATGAACGGGGAGCACCTGGATTCGATACACCAGGCCCTGACCGCGGTTCAAGAGGCCGTCCTCACGATGACCTTTCCGAGCTGCGATCAGGAGGATGTCGTGGAGCTGATCGATCGCGTCGAAGCGGAGCTGCACACCGGTCATCCCAATACCGCGCTCGTGTGCACTTTCCTCAACTCCATCGCGCGAAGCCTGCGGGCGCAACCGGAAGCCCGCGAGGCGTGCCTTGCGATCGAAGGGGCGATCGGCGCGGCCGGCATGCCGAGCACCTGGCAATCCGGTATTTGAATCGTATTTGAGCCGCAGCCGCCGCTGCGCTTTCAATGCTCGCGCGCGCAGCGCGTGGCGCGCGTCATGCGCGCAATGAGCGGCACGAAATCATCGAATTCCACCGGCTTCGCCACATGCACGTCGAAGCCCGCCTGCATCGCCGCATCGCGATCGCCCGGCGACGCGTAGCCGGTGAGCGCAATGGCGACCACCCGCTCACCGAAGGGCGCGCGCCGGAGTTTGCGAACCAGCGAGTAGCCATCCTCGACCGGCATGCCGATATCCGTGATCATCACGTCGTAGAGATCCGCGCCGCTTGCCAGCGCCGCGAGCGCCGCGCCGGCCGATTCGGTTACCGTCACGTGCGCTCCCTCGAGCCGCAGCGTCTCGGCTACGACGGCACGCGCATCGGCCTCATCGTCCACGACCAGGATCGAAAGCCCGGCGAGCGCGCGCTGCAAACGCGGGCCACCGGCGAGGCGCTCATCGTGCGCTCCCCCCAGCGCGTGCCGCGCGGGCAGGCGCACGGTGAATGTCGCGCCCAGACCCGCTCCCTCGCTCGTTGCGCTCACCGTGCCGCCGTGCAGGGCGACGATCTCGCGCACGAGCGCGAGCCCGAGGCCGAGGCCCGAGGTGTGACGCGTCGTGGAGTGGTCACCCTGACGGAACCGGTCGAAAACATGTGGCAGCAGTGCCGGTGGAATGCCTTGTCCCGAATCCGCCACGCGGAGCGTGGTCACTCCCCCCGAGGTGTGCAGGGTCACTTCGACGCGCCCTCCCACGTCGGTAAATTTGACCGCGTTCGAGAGCAGATTCCAGACGACCTGCTGCAGCCGGTCCGGATCGCCGTACACCTCACTGCCCTCCCGCTCGATCGCGCTCGCGAGCTCGATGCCCTTCGCCGCTGCGGCTGGCCGGCATGCGTCGAGCGCCGCGCCAACGACGCTCGCGAGCCGCGTCGGGCGCGCATCGATCTTGAGCTTTCCGGTGCT
>Ga0335074_10005124_pt1 | contig 18116 bp, 21 predicted proteins | sample Lox_Sample_23_FD_206715 | JGI IMG/M metagenome (GOLD analysis project Ga0335074, IMG submission 206715) | Soil microbial communities from Loxahatchee National Wildlife Refuge, Florida, United States - Lox_Sample_2.3 | ecosystem: Environmental > Terrestrial > Soil > Wetlands | place: USA... | reverse complement strand
CCGGAAACGGTGTCGAGCTGGAACTCAAACATGATCCTCATTTCACTAATTAATTGATGAAAGGTGGTATAGATCGCGGCGGCTGGACGCAAGGCATGTCGCGCCGACCGTGAACACGCCAGGTCGGGGGCAGTAAGTCGCTAGATTCGCGGGACGCCGAATGACCCTAAAACCATGGCGCACGGGCAGCCAAGGCAGGCCAGGAACGGGTGCCTGCCTCCGGGGCGCGGACCTGTCCTAGCCGTCAAGCGGGGGGTGGTTCAGGCCGGTCATGGCCGGCGCAGCGCGCGGTCCATCAGCTGGCCTTCGGGCAGGGGCGCCGGCCTAGACGGCTACCTGGGTGCCGCTGCGCAGCGCTGTCTCGGTCTGCGCAAGTTCGTCGAGCATGGTGCCGGCTGCCTGCTCGGTGATCGCGTTCGGCTGGAATGTGCCGTCGGAGTCCAGGAACTGGGTGAAGCGCTGGATGCTGACATCGTCGTTCACTGGCAGCATCCGGAGTTGCGCCACTACCTGCTTGAGCTGCTGAACCGAGCGCGCGCCCCCGGAGTTGCCTCCGTAGGAGACGAAGCCGACGGGCTTGCCCTGCCACTCGCGGTGCAGGTAGTCAAGTGCGTTCTTCAGGGCGGCTGGGTAGCCGGCGTTGTACTCAGGAGTGACGATCACAAACGCGTCAGCGGCGTCGGCGATCGCGCTCCACTCCCGGGTGTGCTCGCGGGTGTACTGCCCCAGCCGCGGGTGATTCGGCTCGTCCAGGAGTGGCAGGCCGATCTCGGCCAGATCGGCGACGGTGACGTCAAAGCCGCCGTGCTGTTTCGCGCGCTCGGTGAACCACTGTGCTACCGCGGCGCTGGCCCGCCCGGGACGGGTAGAGCCGACGATGATCGTCAGGTTGGGCATCCACGCACCTTCCTGTGCGTCGCAGTCCGAATTAGTTGAACACTCAATGACTGTAACGCTGGGCCGTGCGGATTCCATCCCGGGCCGGATGGGGGCCAAAACTAAACCCGGCTGCCCGCGGAGCTGCGGGCAGCCGGGTTGGTGATCTGTCTGCTACAGGCCGCTGCTGCTCAGCGCGCTGGCCGGCAGGACATAGACCTGGCTCGACGGCGGCACCGTTACGGTGACCGGCTGGTTCTCCGAGGTGACGTTGACGTTGACGGTCGTCGCCTGGCCGTCGACGGTCTCGTTCTCGACGAGTTTGTGCACCATGTGCTGGCTGTCCAGCCAGATTTCCCAGTTGATGTCACCGGAGAGCGCCTTCAGTTCGGGCGCGAGTTCCTTGCTGAGGCTGGGTGACAGCGCGTTGAGCGCGGCCGGGGGAGAGACGCTGCCCGCGTACTCGGTGGTGCTGACGCCGCCGACGACCTGCGTCCCGACCTCGCGCACGTTCTTCGAGACGGCCAGGAGCTGGGTCTGTGTCAGCGGGTCGCCGCTCTCAGCCTCCTGAATGGCCTGGTTAAGGGCGGTCCCCAGGCTTCCTGACAGCTCGGAGAATGGGACCTCGGTCCACGGCTCGCCGGCCTGCGCCGATAGCCCCGGTATATCCATGTACAGGGCCGTGCTGGTGAGGACCTCGGAGATGTTCGTCGACTGTCCGTTGCTCGTGGTGCTCAGGGTGTCGCCGATCAGCAGGCTGGGCCGGACCTGCACCTGAATCGTGCCGTTGACGGCCCCGGTTGAGCCGATTTGCACCGACATGGTGCCCGACAGCGAGTTCACCTGCTGCGTCTGCGCTGCCGCCAGGGTGATGGCCCGCTGCGGTGCGGCTGCAGCAGCGGAACTGGAGGAGGACGTCGTCCCGGCCTTGGCGGACGGGGACGAAGACGATTTGGCTGGCGGGCTGCTGGAGCACGCTGTAGCTAGTGCGAACGTCGCGGCACCGATCACAACGGCTGCGGTCCGCCAGGAGCCCGCGTGCCGCGGAAGCGACAAATGGATCAAATGACGATTCATGGCGACAGGCTAGCCGGCGGCCTTCAGGCTCCTTAGCGGAAACCGGCAGGCGCCCTGTAGCGTGAGTTCGCGTGACAGACGTGACAGAAAAGCGTCTGGCGCCAGGTGACCTGGCGCCAGATTTCACCCTCCCCGACGCCGACGGCAACCAGGTGACGCTGTCGGGATTGCGGGGCCAGCGCGTGATCATCTACTTCTACCCGGCGGCGATGACGCCAGGCTGCACCAAGGAGTCCTGCGACTTCCGGGACAGCCGGGCCGACCTTTCCGGAGCGGGGATCACGGTGCTCGGCATCTCCCCGGACCAGCCGACCAAGCTGGCCAAGTTCCGCGACAAAGAAGGGCTCACGTTCCCGCTGCTGTCCGACCCTGGCCGGGACGTGCTCCGGGCTTACGGTGCCTACGGCGAGAAGAAGCTGTATGGCAAGACCACCGTTGGCGTGATCAGGTCCACGTTCGTGATCGGCGCGGACGGCACGGTCGAGAAGGCCTACTACGGCGTCAAGGCCACCGGCCATGTCGGCCGGCTTCGGCAGGACCTCGGCGTGTGATATGCGTACTCGCCATGCCGGCGGAGCTGGCAGGCTAGGAACTAGCAAGGGGTCGTAGCCCAATTGGCAGGAGGCACAAGGTTTAGGTCCTTGGCAGTGTGGGTTCGAGTCCCACCGGCCCTACCAGCTTGACCGATGCGCGAATCCAGGGGACACCGGCGATGAGGAAGCTGATCGAGTCCACTCACGTCGCCCTCGGCGGCCAGATCGACCCGCTGGACTGGGCGTTCCCGTACCTGGATGACCACGCCAGCTATGCGACCAAACTGCTGGAGGACGCGGATGCCCTGCTGCTAGGCCGCCGGACCTACGAAGGACTTTCGGCTGCCTACACGACGATGGACTCCAATCCCTTCGTCGACCGGATGAACTCCATCCCCAAGTACGTAGCCTCCACGACCCTGACCGAAGCCACCTGGAACGCCACGATCATCCCCGGCGACGTAACGGACTTCGTCGCTGAACTCAAGCGCCAGCCTGGCGGCCCGATCGTCAAGTACGGCAACGGCCCGCTGGACCGGACCCTCATGGCCAGCTGCCTGATTGACGAGTTCCACCTCCTGCTCACGCCGGTCGCAGCGGGATCAGGTCGGCACATGTTCGAGGAGATCGACGGCTTCCCGCAGCTGTCGCTGGCCGACGTCGGCCGTTCACCAAACGGTGTGCTGGTCCTGATCTACACGCCTCTCTGACCACAACCTGGAACGGACGGCGCTCCGACTGCGTCTGATGGATGTGCGCGGGGTAAAGCTGACCGGGATCGGCGCGGCCGCCGTCCTGGCTGTGGCGATTGCGGGCTGCGCCAGTGCCCCGGCCCAGGCGGACACTACAGATGGTGTGTGGACGGGCTGCAGAGACGTTCAGAGTCCATCGGTTGTGCAGGTCCGCAGGAGCGTGGCGCTGCCCGAGCCTGACTGGGGGAGCTGGGTGAGGCTGTCGGTTACCCAGCGCAGCGCGTCGCTGGTCCGTCGGCTCTATGACGACCTGTGCGTGACCGTGGCTCATCCGTACCACCCGCCGCCCGGGGCCGTGTTCAACTGCCCGGCAGACTTCGGCCTGACATACAGCGGTATCTTCTACGCCGCTGGCCGCAAGCTCGCCCGCTTCAGCTATGGGGCCAGCGGCTGCGAGAGCGTCGCGCTGTCGGTCGGACCGCAGCAGGCCAGCACGATGATCGCTGGCCCGGCTGCCGCAGCCGAGCCAGCTTCATTCGACGCCGACCTCGCCGCCGTGCTCGGCGTGCCTGCCAGCACCGTGCACATGCCGCCTTCTGCGTCTGGCTAGGAGTGCCAGCGACCACAGTGCCAGCCAGCACAGTGCCAACCCGCCACAGTGCCAGCCAACACGGGCCGTGACCTGTTTACGTTCGGAGCATCGCCTGGATTTGCGCCTGGGTGAGGTCCCTGTCGGCGAACAGCAGCCGGGTCTGACCAGCCGTGCGGCCGGCCGGATCGGGTCCTTCCCACGCCAGGTGCAGCCCGGCGGCCACTGCGACCGCCCGGGATGCGGTGTTGTGCGCCAGCACCGACGCGGCGACAGGCAGGCCGGGGCGCACACTGGCGGCCGCATCCCGTGCTGTCTGCCGCCGGCTGGTGTACACCCCGGGCGGGAAATGGCTCCAGACGCGGGGATCGGAGAGCAGCTGGTAGAGGACGTCGAGATCCCCCGCTGACACCGCGCGGAGATCCAGGCGCTCGGTCGTCGCCTGTGACCATCCGGACTGTTCGACGCTCACCACCTGAGCCTAAGGATTGACGGGCCCGCGGTGCGCCATGCTGTGGCTATGCCAAAGGGCAGTTCTCGTGATCGTGCCGCGCTGCGGCCGTTAATACTCGTGACCGCGATTCTGGTGCTCGTCCAGGCCGCGCTGGGCATGGTGGTGAACCTCTACGTGGCGGTCCCCACGGATCACCCCGGCGCCCAGGCCTCCGACTACATCACCGGGTCAGCCTCCAGCATCGGCTGGGCCATCAGCCATGGCGCGCTGAGCCTCGCGGTTCATGCCTCGCTCGGGCTGGCGCTGGTCGTGCTCGCGGTGTGGGTTACCGTTCGGGCAGCCGTCCTGCGCCGCCGGGCCGTAGCCGGCTGGCTCATCCCCGCCGCGCTGCTCACGATCGGAGCCGGGTTCAACGGGGCGAGTTTCCTCGACTACAACGTGAACGTCAGCTCACTGATCATGGCCTTGCTGGCGTTCGGTGCGCTGCTCTGCTATACCGTCGCCATCTACCTGGCGCCGCCGGCCTTGGCGTAGCACTGTCTCTCGGCGCAGCGCTGGCTGTGGCTTCAGGCCTGGTGCCAGGCATCGACAAGCGGCGCGAGGTCGGCCAGTCGCGTGACGACAGCGTCCGGAATGGCCGCCTCGAACGGCGGGACGTCGCTGTTCGGTATCAGCACGGCGCGCATCCCAGCCCGCTTGGCCCCGAACACGTCGTCGTACGGCCGGTCACCGACAAAAACGCAGCGGGCCGGATCGGCCGCACCGACCGCGCGCATGGCCGCCTTGAACGCCTCGGGATGCGGTTTCGTCCAGTCGATCTCGCTGGTGTAGACGGCCCCGTCGATGAGGTCGAGGACACCATCGCGGCGGAAGACTTCTTCGTGCCTGGAACGCGGCCACATCGTATTTGAGAGCACCCCGATGCGAATGCCGCGGTCGCGCAGCGCGGCGAGCAGCTCACCCGCATCAGGGTCGGTGAACGTATGCGGCTCCCAGGCCTCGAAGTACGTCTCCATAAACCCGTCAGCCGGCGTAACGCCGGCCTGCCTGAAGAGGCGGTCCATCGTCGCGCTGCGGTTGTCGCGCTCCGACTCCAGCCACAGTGCGCGCTCGGCGGCGAAGATGGCGGCTGCGTGGCGCCGCGCCAGGTCAGCAGTGAAGTAGCGGGCGCAGATGTCCTGCCAGAGCGCAACCTGATCGAAGCTGTGCCACGGGGTCAGCGTGCCGCCCCAGTCGAAGATCACTGCCTCCACCGTCATGCCACGATCGTAGGCACGCGGTATGCGGCGTCTCGCGCTATTTATCAGCTGGCGTGCCGGGGGCGGACCGGGTCCCAGCGGAAAAAGCGGACCGAAGCGGCCACTCCGACGACCGCCCAGGCGGCGAGCACGGTGAGCTCCCGGCCGGAAACCAGGACCAAGCCGCCGCCCGTGTGCTGCAGCGCGCGGGTTGCCGCGTCGATGACCGGCTGGGCGGGCAGGTAGTGGGACAGGGTGGCCAGCCAGCCCGGCTCGGCGGACAGCGGGCCGAGGCCACCGGAGAAGATGACCACCGGCAAGTAGGTGATCATGAGCACCGGCCCGGCACTCTGCGCCGTCGGCACCAGCGGGGTGACAGCGACGCCGATCGCAGCCCAGGCGAGGACACCGAGCCCGAACGTGATCAGCAGGCTCGCCGCGGCCACCGCGGTCAGCCTGACGCCGTACAGCGCGACGCCGCCAGCGACAGCGATGGCCACGCTGACCAGCCCGGTCAGCGCCGTGGCGACGATCTTCCCGGCGAAAAAGCACCAGGTCGGCAGCGGTGTGGCACGCCACCGGCGGAGCACGCCGTCCTGGCGGCTCGTGACCAGCGTGATCGCGTTGGTGATGTAGGCGGTGACGATCAGCCCGAACGACCCAAGCCCGGCGACCAGGGCATCTTCGGTGTCCCGGTCGAGGCGGCTGTGCCTGGACGAGCTCAGCATCAGCAGCAGCAGCGGCACGACCAGGCTGATGATCACAGCACGCGGCGAGCGGATCAGCAGCAGCAGCTGGTAACGGACCTGGGCTGACAGAAGGTGCCCGGTGCCGGGCAGCCGTCCGGCACCGGCGGAAGCGTCAGTCATGGGAGTGGGCCTTTGCTGAGTCGGCGGGCTCGGCTGTGAGCGAGAGGTAGGCGTCCTCAAGGCTCGGCGGCGCGACCTCGAGGCCAGTGAGGTCGGCGCCGGAGCGGCGCGCCCAGCCGACCAGCTCGCCGAGGTCAGCGGTCAGGTCGGCGGACGGCAGCATGAGCTCGCCGCGGGCGAAGTCCACGTAATGCGCCAGCCGCGGAGGCAGGCCGCCGCCGGGCACGTCGGCCGGCACCCGGTAGCGGATGACCGGCGTGCCGCCGCGGGCGCGCAGCTGGCCGGGCGTGGCGTCGGCGACCACCCGTCCGTCGGCCAGGACGATCACCCGGTCGGCGAGGTGCTGCGCCTCCTCTATGTAATGGGTTGTCAGCAGCACGGTGGTGCCGTCGGCAACCAGACTCTGGATGACAGCCCACAACTCCCGCCGGGCCTCGGGGTCCAGCCCGGTCGTGGGCTCGTCAAGGAACAGGATCTCAGGCCGGCCGATGATGCCAAGGGCAAGATCCACCCTGCGGCGCTGGCCCCCGGACAGCGCCCCAATCCGGGTGACCGCGTCCGGGCCGAGCCCGATCATCTCGATCACATCGGCGGCCGTCATCGGCCTCGGGAACAGCCCCGCGTACAGGCTGACCGCTTCGACCACGGTGAGCTGCATGTCCAGGCTGGTGGACTGCAGCACCAAGCCGATCCTGGCCCGCCAGGCCCGGTCGCCGCGGCGCGGGTCGGCGCCGAGCACCCGCACTGTGCCACCGCTCGGGGCCAGGAAGCCCTCCAGGATCTCGATCGTGGTCGTCTTGCCCGCGCCGTTCGGCCCGAGCACCGCGGCCACTTGGCCGGCCGGGACCCCGAAGCTGATGTCCTCGACCGCTGTGAAGCCGCCGAAGCGCTTGACCAGGTGCTCGACCTCGATGACCGTCACTGGAGCCGGCCGCGGGTGCCGTCACCGACCAGGCCGCGCCCGCCACCGGTGACCCTGCGCCGCCGCAGCTGGGTAACGCAGCGGACGCCGCCGTACACAACACCAAGGCAGCCGACCGCAACGATCACGAACTTGCCGACTACTACCCCGGCGATGATGAGCGCCACGCCGATGATCAGCGAGACGAACGGGTAGCGCCAACCGAGCAGGAAGAACATGCCATGTGCCTTTCATGACCACGGGGCTTCGCATGACCAGGACGCCGTCGGCGACGGCGTCGCTTGTCCCGGCGCTGGCTTTCGCGACCAGGATCCAGGCTGCGGGCCGCTGGCGTCTTCGGCCGGCGGGCTGATCTCGCGGCCACCGCTGGCTTCCACCCTGAGGTGGAGGGCCGTCACCCGGGGGATGGAGCCACCTTGCGGCCACGGCCGGCGCAGGGAACGAAGCCTCGTTGCGGAACTCGCCGTACCCTGGCAGCGTGGAGGCTCAGATGGCGCTTCGGGCAGGGCTTGTGGTGAGGTCACGATGAGCTCACCTGAGGCAGCGCCGGCGGCGACTCCGGCGCCCACGCTCGCGGCGGTGCGGCTAGCCCGGGCCCAGCGCGAGCTTCTCGTGCGGCGCTTCCGGTCAGCAGGACTGATCATGGTCGCGTTTCTGCTCGTCGTCGGGATCCGCAAGAGCCCCGGTCCCGGGCTGCACGGGGAATCACTCGAAGTCCTGCTCGCGCTGATTGCGGTCGGGGTGAGCGGGGCGGTGCTCCTGTGCCTGCCGCTTCCGGTCGGATGGCCGGTGATCGTCCCGTTCGTGCTGCTGGTGGCCGGATCGTCGGTACTGGTATGGGTGCAGCCAAATGGCCCGGGCGACATCGGGGGTGCCATCGCTGCGATAGCCGCGGTCCGCGTGCTTCCGGGCTGGCGCAGCCGGGTGGCCGCTGCGGCCAGCGTGACGATGATCAGCCTCGCGGTGGTGCTGGCGGCCGCCGTGGCCCACCCGAAGCCCGACGGCCACGTGTCTGTGCAAGTGTTTGTCGGGCTGATACCGGGCGTCCTCTGCATGTTCGTTCTGCTGACCAGGCGCCTCGACCGGTACAGCTACCAGATGGAGCGGGTGCTGATGGACCTGGAGCAGGCGCAGAACGCAGAGGTGCGGGCCGTCGCCCTCGCCGAGCGGCAGCGCCTGGCCCGGGAGATGCACGATGTGCTCGCGCATTCGCTGTCCGGGCTGGCACTGCAGCTCGAGGGCGCCCGGTTGCTCGCCGCGGACGACCCGGCCGACCCCCGGCTCGCCGAGACCATCGAGCGTGCGCATCACCTGGCCAAGTCCGGCCTGCAGGAGGCCCGCCGGGCGATTGGCCTGCTCCGGGACGAGCAGCTGCCGGGCCCGGAACGGCTGGAAACGCTGGTGACCGCGTTCGAGCGCGACACTGGCCTCCAGTGCACGTTCGCCGTCGAGGGCGATCAGCACACGCTTGGCTCGCAAGCACGGCTGGCGGTTTACCGGGTCGCCCAGGAGGCGCTCACGAACGTCAGCAAGCACGCCGACGCCGGCCGCGTCGAGGTGCGGCTGCGCTATGAGCAGGGCGGCACCCGGCTCACTGCTGAGGATTTCCGCCGCTACCAGGCGCCGCGACCGGCTGAGCCGGTCCCTGTCGGCGCCGCAGCCGCGGTCGGCGGCGAGACCCCGCGTCGCTTCGGCGCGGTCGCTGATGACAGCGGCAACGGGAGCGGCGAGTCCGACGGGACCGGTGGCTACGGACTTGCTGGGATGCGGGAGCGGGCCGAGTTGCTCGGCGGCACGCTCACCGCCACGAAGACAAGCAGCGGGTTCATGGTGGACCTATGGCTGCCGGAATGACCGACCCGCCCGCGCAGGTGCCGGTCCGCGTGCTGATCGCCGACGACCAGCGGGTCGTGCGAGACGGGCTGGTGCTGCTGATCGGCTTGCTGCCCGCGGTCGAGGTGGCCGGGACCGCCGCGGACGGCGCGGAGGCCGTTGAGAGGGCCAGGACTCTGCAGCCTGACGTGGTCCTGATGGACCTGCGCATGCCACGCTGCGACGGCGTCGAAGCGACCCGCCAGCTTCGCGAGCTCGACCCGGGAATCAAGGTCATCGTGCTCACCACCTACGCGGACGACCGCTCGGTCATCGACGCGCTCCGGGCCGGGGCCAGGGGATACCTGACCAAGGACGCCGGGGCCGAGGAGATCAGGCAAGCGCTCGCGCAGGTCGTCAGTGGCCAGGCGGTGATCGACCCAGCGGTGCAGCATCACCTGGTGGATGCCATCGCGGTCAGCCCACCGCCCGCCGCCGACGACCGGCAGGAGCGACAGCTGCCCGATGGCCTCACCCAGCGCGAGGCCGAGGTGCTTGAACTGATCGCCGAGGGACTGTCCAACGCCGAAATAGCAACCCTGCTGGTGGTCAGCGAGGCGACGGTAAAGAGTCACGTCAATCATTTGCTGGCCAAGATCGGCGCTCGTGACCGTGCGCAGGCGGTCGGCTATGCGTTCAGGCACGGGGTCGTCTCGCGGCGGTGAAGGGGCGTCCAGTGTCCGAGATTGGGCGCGACGCCGGCCGAATTGGCACATGTCGCCCGTCAGCCATTGAAGTACACGCAATTCCGGTACCGTAATCGCATGTCCGGACTGCAATTTGTGGTCGACTTCGTTGGCGACCTTGTCTGGCCGGTGGCAATTGTCGCGATTGTGATTTTCCTGCGCCGCCCGCTCGTGGACATCCTGATGCAGCTGGCCGCCGCGTTGCGGCGGCTTCGCGCCGGGCAGGCCGATGCCGAGTTCGACAGGGTCGCCGGCCTGGCAAAGGCCGAGCTCACAGCCACGGTGTCGGCCGGGGTGCCCGGCCCTGCCGGGATCCCCGCACTGCTCCGGTTCGCCGCGGCAGCTGACGACGACCCGGCGTCGGCCATCACGCAGTCGTTCGGCGCCGTCGATGTTGCCCTGCGCGAACTGCTGTCGTCAGCCGGCAAACTGGTGCCCGTTGGCAGCGGCGACCCGGCGGCAATCGCGCGCTTCGCGCGAGACCAGAGCCTGGTGCCCGAGTCGCTGGTCCGCGCGGTCGACGGCCTGGCCACGCTGCGCACCTTCGCTGCCGCAGACCCGGCGCGGATCACCAGGGACCAGGCGATCAATTACCTGGCGCTGGTCGACGCGCTGCTTTACGCCATCTCCTCGCAGCGAGACCGGCCCAAGGCTGGCCACCAGACCCTGCCATAACAGCTGTCCTTATTAGCGGGCGGGCAGGCAACCGAGTCGGCCGGCCCGGTCGCGCTTAGTCAGAACGCGAAAAGGTTGGCTGTTTCGTTGCCGCCCCGTCGACTGAAGTTCGGGCGGCTCCCCTAGCGTCACCGGCTGGAGTGTCCGGACTGAGCCGGATGTCGGGCCCAGGGGAGGAGAACCGATGCGGCATTCACACAGGCAGCGCCGTCTCCGGCCGAACGCGCTGAGCGTGCTGGGCCGGCGGGCAAGCTTAGGGGCACGGGCGACCGCTGTCGTCGGGTCGGCGGCGCTGCTGGGCGCGCTGGGGGTAGCGATACCCGCCAGCGCCGCTGCCGGGTACGCGGCCCGGCCGGCTAGCGCAAGCCGCCAGTCGCAGAGCCCGTCTGGCTGCCATCTCGCCAACGGCATCAAGCACATAGTCCAGATCGGCTTCGACAACGTCCATTTCTTCCGGGACAACCCGAACGTGCCCTCCGACCTGGAAATGCTGCCGAACCTGCTGAACTTCCTCGAAGGCAACGGGGCGTTCTTGTCGAACAGCCACACGCCGCTGATCGCGCACACCGGTGACGACCTGCTGACGACGGCGACCGGCCTTTACGGCGACCGCCAGGGCATCCCGGTCGCCAACGCGTACTAGACCTACAACCCCAACGGCACAACGGACCCGGCAACGGTGTTCGCCTACTGGAACGACGCGATCGACGACACCGCGTCGACGCCCGGCCGCGGGCCACGACACCAACCCCAACCTGGTCTACTCGCCGGTGCCGCCAGCCACCGCGGCTAAGCCGGTCACGCCGGACACGATCACCCCGGCACCGTGGGTTCCCTACACCGAGGCCGGCTGCAACGTCGGCGAAATCGCAACGGTGAACCAGGAACTAGAGAACCCCACGCCCGACCTGGCCGAAGTCTTCGGCCCGGACTCGCCCGAGGTCGCCCAGCTCAACGCCGACCCCGACCCGTACAAGGACCCTGAGACCGCCGACTACATCGGCCTGGCCGTCCACTGCGCCAAGGGCGCCGCGTTCTGCGCCAACGCGGAGGCACTCAAGTACGGGCAGACGACCCCGTCGCACACCGCAGTGCCCGATCTGCTGCCCGATGAACCCGGCGGCTACACCGGCTACCAGGCGCTTTTCGGCAGCAAGTACATCGCGCCGCAGCTGGGCGCGGGCACGCCGAACCTGACCCATGACGGCGTGCCTGTCACCGATGCCAAGGGCAACCTGACCGACGAATTCGGCAACGAGATCGACGGCGCCTACCTCACCGACTACCCGGGCTTCCCCGGCTACGACTCGATCAACGCTGCGCAGTCGCTGTCGTACGCCGCTGACATGCTGGAGAACGGCGCGCAGGTGACCAACATCTACGTGGCCGACCTGCACGGCAACCAGTACATCCCGGGGATGACCGCCTGCGCCAACGCCCCCGACGCCCTCGGCAGCGGCAGCGCCTGCTACATCGCTCAGGCCCAGTACTACAACCAGGCATTCGGGGTCTTCCTCAAGCGCCTGGCGGCGGACGGGATCACGCCGAAGAACACGCTGTTCGTCGTCAGCTCGGACGAGGGCGACCACGAGGCGGGGGCGAACGTCGGCCGGGCGACCCAGCCCACGCCGGCCACCTGCAACGGCGCCACGGTCAGCGGCACCACGGTGACCGCGGCCACGCTGTGCACATACCCCACAGGGTCGTTCGGCGAACTGGACGGCAACGTCACCGGACTGCTCAGCGAGGAGGAGGGCAACACCACCCCGTTCAGACTGGAGCCCGACACCGCGCCGGAGTTCTACCTCACCGGTGACCCGGGCCCGGACACAGCCACGGTCCGGACGTTCGAGAAAGCCGTGGCCGGGCTGACCGCCGACGACCCGTACAGCGGCAACGCGAACCAGAAACTGGCGCTCGAGCTGGCTGACCCGACCGAGGAGGCGATTCTGCACATGGTCAACGCCGACTCGGCCAGGACGCCGACGCTGGCCATGTTCGCCAACCCGGACTATTACCTGCAGACCGGCAAGACCAGCTGCGATGCCTCCGGCCTTGGCGGCTGCGTCTACCAGACCGACGACTACGCGTGGGATCACGGTGACTATGTCGCCGAGGTCAACACCAACTACGTGGGGTTCGTCGGTCCCGGCGTGAAGCATCTGGGCCTGGACGGGCCTGCGGCCAGCCAGGGAACTACCTCGTCCGGCGCGAACAGCGGCCTCACCGTAGTAGCTGACGATCACTTCCCCGGCCCGTGGGTGGACGAGACCGACATCCGGCCGACGATCATGTACCTGACCGGGCTGCGGGACAACTACGAGCACGACGGCCGGGTGATCACCCAGATCCTCAGCCACCCAGACAGCGCGCTGGCCGCCCCGGGCGTGACTGCCCTCGGGGAGTGCTATAAGCAGCTCGACTCCAGCGTCGGCGACTTTGCCGCCTACACGCTGGACGCCGACACCAAGGCGATCGAAAGCACGAGCCCGGGTGACAGGGAGTACCTGTTCACCGACAAGGCACTGCGGGGCCTCGAAGTGGCCAGGGACGGGCTGGTCGGCGTGATCAAGGGTGAGCTGGAGGCGGCCGCGTTCAGCGACCGGCCGATCCAGTTCGCTGACGCGCAGACCTTCGCCTGCCAGAAGCTCATTCAGGGCGCTCAGCGCCTCGCGACCGGGGCGGGCTGACCAGCGCACGACTGCTTGCGGCCACGGCCGGCCCCGCGTCCGGGGCCGGCCGTGCGCGTCCGGGCTTGGCCTGCGAGACTAGCGGGAACTCCTGACACTGCGTGAGGGGCGGGCAGAGAAGGGACCCTAGCGATGGCCGAGTCGGACGGCGCTGTGGAAGTTCGCGGCACGGTCGCCGTGCCCGCGTCGGTAAACGGGAGCGATCCCGAGGCGATCGTCGCGCAGATCGAGCGGACCAGGGAGAACCTGGCGCAGACCATCGACACGCTCGCAGACCGGGTCAGCCCGGCAGGTAACGTGCGCAGGCTGCGCGAGCGTGCCATGGAGCAGGTCAGCCGGCCTGAGGTGCGCTTGGCTGCTGCCGCCGTCGGCCTGGCGGTCGTCGGGATCGTCGTCCTGCGGTTCTGGGGCAAGCGCAAGAGGTAAGACGAGCCGCGGGCAGTCCGGCGATCCGGTCAGCCCGCCGGGGCTACCTCGCCTGAGCCGCGGGGGATGAGGCGAGCCGGGAGCTCGGTGCGCTCGGCCGGGCCGCGGTCGCCTGCCAGCCGCCGGAACAGCAGCTCAGCGGCGAGGCGCCCAAGCCGTGCCACGTCCTGTGCTACCACGGTGACGCCCGGGTTCAGCATGTCAGCCAGCTCGAAGTCGTCAAATCCTACGAATGCCAGAGCCTGGCCCATCGCGGCCAGCGCGCGCAGCGCGGCCACCGAGATCCGGTTGTTCCCGCAGAACACCGCCGTGACCGGAGCCGGCCCGCCGAGCATGCGGCGCAGCGCCGTCTCGACGCCTGACGGGGTCGGGGCCGACTGGGTGACCCATGCGTCCTCGACTCTCAGCCCGGCCGCCTCCATGGCCTCCCGGTAGCCACGATGGCGCAGCATCGAGGTGTAGATGCGCGGGGAGTCGCCGATGAAGCCGATGCGCTGGTGCCCGGTGCGGATCAGGTGGGCGACGCCATCCCGTGCGCCGCCAGAGTTGTCGGTGAGCACCGTGTCGGCCTCGATCATCCGCGCTGGCCGGTCCACGAACACTGTCGCGATGCCCGCCGCGATCTCAGGGAGCAGGTAGGTGTGGTCGTCCGACGCGGGGATCACGATGAGCCCGTCGACCCGGCGGGCACAGAACGCCAGAGCGATCTCCCGCTCCCGCGTCGGATCCTCATCGCTCGATCCGGTGAACAGCACGTAGCCGTGGGCGCGGGCCACGTCCTCGACCGCCCGCGACAGCGACGAGTAGAACGGGTCGCCTATGTCCTCCATGACCAGGCCAATGGATGCGGTCTGCCCCTTTCGCAGCACGCGCGCGCTGTCGTTACGCCGGAAGCCGAGTTGCTCGATGGCGGCCCGCACCCGTTCGGCGGTGCTCGGCGTGACCCCGGGCTCGTCGTTGACCACGCGAGAAACTGTCTTCAGGGCGACGCCCGCGTATGCGGCCACATCTTCCATGGTGGGCCGGCTCCGGGCGCCGGTGGCTGGCCGGGAGGCGGGACGTGCGTTTTGCTGGTCGTCGGTGGGCATTCAGTTTCCCGTTCTTTGCAGCCAGCCCGGTGGGTGGCGTGCAGCTTGAAGACTGTCGATCAGTAGCGTGTTCGCGCAGGTCAGAATCCTTCTGCCGACGGCGTCCGCCGTCACAGCCAGCGTCGGATGGCCGGTTGAGGACATTGTAGACAACGATGTCATCAGTGCAAGCCGCCCGGCCGCCTCCCTTACGCCTTACGCGCGGCCATCGTGGGGGTAAACGTAAGACGGACGCAGCCTTCGGCTGGTTGCGGTCAGGCAGCGCAGCGACGGGAAGGACAGGGGCACATGGCGGGCGACGGCGAGGCGGGTGACCACGCCGGGAGCGTGGCCGTGGTGACCGGGGCTTCGAGTGGCATAGGACGGGCGGTCGCCGAGCTGCTGGCCGCCAAGGGCGCGTCGGTCGTGGTGTGCTCGGTGGACGCGGGCGAGGCACGCTCGGTCGCTGACGCGATAACGGCGCGGGGGCTCGCGGCGGTGCCGGCCGGGGCCGACGTCCGCGACCAGGACTCGGTCGATGCGGCTGTGCAGACCGCGGTGGACGTGTTCGGCTCCCTCGACACGCTGGTCACGTCGGCTGGGATCCAGGCTTACGGGACAGTGACCGATACCGATGTCCAGGGCTGGGACGACGTGTTCGCGGTCAACGTGAGGGGCGTGTTCCTCGCGGCCCGGGCCGCGCTGCCGCACTTGCGCCGCAGCCCCAGGGGAGCGATCGTGATCGTCTCGTCGGTGCAGGCGTTCGCCACGCAAACCGGGGTGGCCGCCTACGCGGCCAGCAAGGGAGCGCTCACCACCCTGACCCGGTCCATGGCTGTCGACGAGGCAGCACACAACGTCCGGGTCAATGCCGTGTGCCCCGGCTCGGTCGACACTCCCATGCTGCGCCGGTCCGCGGCGATGTTCAGTGACGGCAGCCCGGAAGGCATCCAGCACACCCTCGACGAGTGGGGTCGATCGCACCCGCTCGGCCGGATAGCGCAGCCCGCCGAGATCGCCGAGGTCATCAGCTTCCTCGCCAGCCCCAGGGCCAGCTTCGTAACCGGCGAGGCCATCCGGGTAGACGGCGGCCTCCTAGCCGGCGTCCCAGTCCGGCTTCCCGCCGAAGACAGCCCGCAGTGAACATAGTGAGATGACTATCCGGGTTTCCATGGGTCACGTCGAGCGGCTTGATGAGACGGTCATCGCGTTCACCCGGCAGCTGGGCATACGTGGTGTCCAGCTGCACGCGCCCGCCGACCTGCCCGGCGAGCACGGCTACTGGACCACGGCGGAGCTGCGGGCTTTGCGTGAGCGCTGCGAGGGAGCCGGGCTGGCCATTGATGGCCTCGAGAACGTTCCGTATTCGCATTTCACTAAGATCCAGCGGGGCGGGAGCGGCCGCGATGAGCAGATCGAGAACTTCCAGACCACGATCCGCAACATGGCCGAGGCGGGGATCTTTTTGCTCGGCTACAACTTTCTGGCGACCTACGTGTGGCGGACCGATATGGCGTGTTCCGGGCGGGGTGGCGCGACGGTGACCGCCTTCGACCTCGCCCGGGCAGGCGCCGGGAACGCACTGGCCGGTTACAAGCTCACGCCCGGCGACGTCGCCGCCGAGCCGGTCAGCGCCGATCAGATGTGGCGGAACCACCAGTACTTCCTCGACGCCGTGCTGCCGGTGGCGGAGAAGGCCGGCGTCCGCCTGGCGCTGCACCCTGACGACCCTCCGGTTGACGCGGCGCTCGGCGGCGCCGCCCGTATCTTCACCTCTCCCCAGTCACTGGTCAGCGCGTACGAGGCCGCTCACGAGAGCCCCGCGTGGGGGATCGACCTCTGCCTTGGCACGGTGTCGGAGATGGGCGGCGAGCAGACCGTCAACGAGGTGATCGACTTCTTCGGGCCCCGGGGGCGTATCTGCTACGTGCACTTCCGCGATGTGCAGGGCGTGGTACCGGCCTTCCGCGAGTGCTTCCTCGGCGAGGGCAACTACGACCCGGCGGCGGTGCTGCGCCGCCTGGCCTGGTCTGGCTTCGACGGGTTCCTGATCGACGATCACGTGCCCGCGATGGTGGGAGACGCTGGTGCCTGGGACGACACGTCCTCCGCCGCCTACTGCTCACGTGGCCGCGCCCACGCGATCGGGTATCTGCAGGGCATGTTGCGGGCACTGGGGATCGGTGAGTAGCGCCATGCCGGCTCCGGAGGTTGTCGTGAAGGCGGCGGCCGAGACAGGGGAGGGACCGGTCTGGGACGCCCGGACCGGCCAGCTCGTGTGGGTGGACATCCCCGCGGGCGTGCTGCACCGCTCCGACGTCTCCACCGGAGCCGACACTGCGACGGACGTCGGGATGATGCTGGGCGCCGTTGCCGTGGCCACGACCGGTGGCTGGGCGGCGGCCGCGGAGGACGGGTTCGGCCTCATTGACGCAGCGGGCCGCCTCGGCCTCGTGGACCGCGTGCTGGCGGAGCCGGGCACGCGGATGAACGACGCCGCGTGCGACCGCCGTGGTCGCATGTGGGCTGGCAGCCTGGGCGTTGGGGTGGCTTCCGGGGCCGGGATACTGCACTGCTGGGAGCCCGGGCAGCGATCCCGCGTGGCGCTGCGCGGGCTGACATTGCCCAACGGCATCGCCTGGAGCCTCAGCGGCCAGCAGATGTATCTCGCGGACAGCTCGGCCGGCGTTGTCTACGAGTTCGGCTTCGACGCTGACGACGGGCGGCTCGGCGGCCGGCGCGTGCTCGTCGAGGTCCCGGCGGCCGAGGGCGTGCCCGATGGCCTGTGCACCGACGCAGACGGCTGCCTGTGGCTCGCGGTGTGGGGCGGCTGGCAGGTGCGCAGGTACGATCCGGAGGGGTGCCTGCTCGCCACCGTCGACTTCCCCGTGGCGCAGCCGAGCGCCTGCGGTTTCGGCCCGGACACCACGCTGTACGTCACGTCCGCGTGGGAGGGGCTTCCCGCTGGCCACGGCCAGGAGCTTGCCGGATCGGTCTTCGCGCTCGACGCCGGAGTGCGCGGAGCCGAGGTCCACCCCTTCGGCGGCTGACAGCCCCCAGCGCGCGCTCGGGGCCGCTTTAGGCTGACGGCGCGGTCTGATCACGTTCTGGGCGTATACCGCCTCCGGCTGACCGGGGTGCGCCTGGCGTCGTCATCGCTGCTGCGGGGTGCGCCGCTGATCTCTCAGGTGGCCGGGCCGTCATGGTCCTGCTGACCCGGGTTCTGCCGGGGCAGTGACAGCTCAGGAGCTCTGGCTCAGGTGCAGAAAGGGGTTTCCGGTGAGGCTGTACCCGGGTGCGGGTGCTGGCCTAGTTTCCGGCTGGCGCGGTGGCTGGATACGGCCTCACCGGAACCCGCTTATCGCGGGCTGTCGGCATAAGTTGGAGTGTTTTTGGCCATAGTGTCGGAAAACCTCCACAATGAGGGAGGCTGCCGGTGACCGCAACCCG